>JADMIO011260177.1_pt1 | contig 144361 bp, 112 predicted proteins | sample 8958161 | NCBI WGS metagenome assembly JADMIO01 (sample SAMN16585339, study PRJNA669376) | soil metagenome | isolation source: Crop rotation soil | place: USA: Cullars Rotation, Alabama | collected 2011 | reverse complement strand
GCCGCGACTTCAAGTCACGTGAATTCCAAGCTTCGGATCCCACTGTGCTGGAAAGAGCTCGACGGCTCGTCGGGGCGCTGAACGACGGCCTTGCGGAAGGTGTCGACGGCCAGGGGCAGGCCGTCGCTCCCCAGGCGCGCGAGCCGCTCGCCGGCCAGGCGACGGAAGTCGGCCTGTGACGGGAAGAGATCGATCAGCGAGCCGTACGCGCGCGCCGCGAGGACGCGGTCGCCGGTCGCTTCCGCCGCGGCGCCGAGCGAGAGCAGCGCGAGCACGTCGCCCGGCCGCTGGTCGCGCCAGGCCTGCGCGGCGGCCCGCGCCTGCGGCGCCCTCCCGGCGTGGAGGAGTCCCATCGTCTCGGTGAAGCGCCGCTCGTGCTCGGGCTTCTCGGGGAAGAGCGTTTCGGTGGGCGCCGGCGGTTTCGGGGGCGGAGGAGGCGCGGCGACGACGCGCGGCCTCTCGACGGGGGCGGGCCTGACGGTGTCGGTGATCTGCTGCTCGTCGGCGCGCCGGACGATGAGGAACTCGACGCGCCGGTTCTGGGCCTGGCACTCCTCGCCCGTGCCGGAACAGATCAGCTTCGTCTTGCCGTAGGCGTGCGGGGCGAGGCGGCTCCGCTCCACGCCCCGCTGGACGAGCGCCGCGACCACCGCCTCGGCGCGCCGCGCGGCCAGACCGTTGGTCTCGCGCTCGCCGGTGTGGCCCTGCACCTCGAGGAGCGTGAGCTGCGGGTTGCCCTTGATGGTCGCGGCGATGGCGTCCACGAGCGGGAAGGCGATGGGCTTCACCTCGGCGCTGCGCGCGTCGAAGTGGATCTTGTCGAGGACCTCGAGCTTGCCCTTGCGCACGATCACGCGACCCCGGTCGGGGCAGCCGTCGTCGTCCTCGAAGCCGTTGTAGACCTCGGGCTCGTCCGGGCAGCCGTCCTCGTCGTCGGCGATGCGGTCGCCGTCGCGATCGTGCTCGCGGGGCGCCGCCGGCCGGGGCCGCGGCGCCTCCGCGCGAGCCGCGGCCTTGGGCTCGACGTCCCGCGCGCGGGGATCGCCCGCGAAGGGCTCGCCCACCGTCGTCCCGCCCGCCAGCGCGCCCGCGGCCTGACCGCTGCGCCGGAGCACGTCGACGCCCGTCGGCCCGACGACGAGGATGTCGGTCAGCGCGCGGCGATCGATGTTGAAGCGCGCGTAGTCCTGCTCGGTCTCGAGCACGAGCAGCGCCGTGTAGTCGGAGAGCACGCGGTGCCGCACGGACAGATCGACGATCTCGTGGCGCAAGCCCGCCCGCAGATCGGCGTCGGTCGCCGCGAGCGTGTCGCGCTGGTGCTCGAGGCGCCGGATGCGCGCCGCCACCCAGGCGCGCTCGAGCAGCGGCCGCGCGACCTCAACGGTGGCCACCGTCTGTTTCTGCCCGAGCGCGCCCGAGAGCACGACCTCGAGGGGACGGCCCGCGGGGAGATCCGCGTAGACGAGCACCTGGTCGCCCGGCTGGACGCCGTCGAGGCGCTCCGGCCACACCCAGCTCGCGCCCGTGACGGCGACCGCGATCCCCGAGAGCGTCCCGCTCGAGAGCCGGCGCGAGAGCGTCGCGGCCGGCAGGCTCTCATCGAGCACGGCGCCGGCGCGCGGCAGGCCGCCCGTGACCAGCGCGCGCAGCGCCGCGTCGTCGCGGATGCCGCCCACGGCGAGGACGTCGAGACGCTGCGCCCCCGCCTTCGCCAGGGCAGCCACCTTGGCGCGGAGCTCGCTGCCCTCGGTGGCGCCCGCGGTGGCCACGCCGTCGGTCACCACCAGGAGGCGCGTCCACGCGCGGTCCTTCAGGGCCGCCGCCCAGTCGAGCGCCTGACCCAGGTTCGAGGCGCCGAGCGGGCGCCGCTCGAGGATCGCGCGCGCCTCCTTCGCGCCGAAGCCGCCCAGCGGGCCGTCGTAGATGGGAGCCACGACCTGGTCGAAGCACGCGACGCGCAGCGGGACCTGCCGCCCGAGCTCGGTGGCCGCCTGGCCGAGCAAGGCCTGCAGGCGCTGGACCTGCGTCGCGAAGCCCGGCGCGCGCGAGGCGCTCGTGTCGAGGAGCACCAGCAGCTCGCGCGGCCGATCGGGCGCGGATTCGGCCGCCACGGGCGTGACGCGCGCGACGGCGAGGTTCTGGTGGCGCAGGCCGCCTCCCTCGGCCGCCAGGGGGATCTCGAGGTCGACGTCCGGCTGGAAGTCCCTCCTGCTGAGCTCGATCACGTCCTGCGTGACGGCCGCGCCACCCAGCGTCGTCTTCGCGGGGCGCGCGACGCCCTTGCCGGTCAGCACGCGCACGTCGAGGGCGTCCAGCCGGGGCAGGCCGCGGAGCCCGAGGCGGTAGGGCTCGCTCGCCTGCGCCAGCTCCTGCGAGTAGGAGATGACGATCTCCTTCTCGGCGGACGCGGCGATGGGAAAGATGCGCGCGTGGAACTCGTTCCCCGCCTGCTTCTCGAGCAGCGCGGGATCGACGCGGCGGTGCAGGAACGATTCGTAGGCGACGCGCGCCGCCTGGCGCTCGACGACCTCCCCCTCCTGCCAGCCCCACGCCTGCAGCATCGCGAAGCGGCTCACCACCGCCCCCGGCGGCAGCGTGATCGCGAACTGCCCCTCCAGGACCCGCGCCTGCTCGTTGCGGAACACGAGGTGCAGCTCGGTGAACGCCAGCGGATCCTGGACCACGGCGCGCGCCCGCAGCGACACGATCCGCAAGCCCGTCCCGTCCGACGCCGTCAACGACACGGGCGAGGCAGCGCCCGGCGCGGCCCGCGAAGGCCCCCCAAGCGCGGCGCCCACCACTCCCACGACCAGAATCCCTAGAGATCTCGTACGCACCCCGATGAGTGGGGGGAGCGCGCGAACGCCATCACTGCGGTGCTGTAGGAATTGCGGCGCATGAAGTCCCGCAGCTGTTTGCCCTCGCCCCGCGTCAGCGGGGAGAGGGTCAGGGTGAGGGGCCCACTTCAATCGCGGCGCCGCGCCCCTCACCCGCCGGCCTGCGGCCGGCGACCTCTCCCCGCTACGCGGGGCGAGGTGGGAACAGGAGATCCGTCAACGGCGCGCGTCGCCTTCGGCGAGCGTTGCGTAGAGCGCGGAGTCGGGGACCAAGCCCCGCTTCTCGTCGCGCTCGGAGCCGTAGTGGTAGCGGACGCGCCAGCGCTTGGCGCCCTCGGGCAACCGGATGAGGCGTGGCTCGCCGGGGCGCAGAGATGTGTCGGCGGTCTCGACCTTGCGCGCGAGCAGCGTGTCGCCGTCGAGGCGCGTGTCGAAGCGCCGGCCGAGGCGAGCCACGACACGCCACGCCGGGCCCTCCTCACGCACCTCGACGGTGAGGTGGCGGAACACGTCGCCCGTCGGGTACGAGTGGCCGACGCCGACGCTCGCCAGCGTGAGCGCCCCCCCCGCCGCGGTGACCGCGAGCGCGCCGCGCAACAGCTCGACGTCGTGCGCGCCGCTCATGACGTGGCTCCCGCGCGGCATGTGGCAGCCCTGGCACGTCTCGGCGCCGCCCGCGCGCCGGTACGCGGCCCACTCGCTGTACGTGCTCTGCATGGGCAGCGAGGTCTGCCGGGAGACGCCGTCGTCGAAGGCGGGCGTCGCGAACTCGTGGCAGTCCTTGCACGCGGCGGCGCTGCGCAGCTCCTCGCGCGAGCGAAGCGCCGCGACGTGCGTACCGGTCGATGCGGCCGAGCGTGTTTCATGACAGCCCAGGCAGCCGATCCCCTCGGCCACGCGCTCGCTCGCCGAGACGTGGCAGTCGACGCAGAAGCGCCGCGGCTCGACCTGGAAGCCCGCGCGGAACAGCGGGCTCGTCCAGGCGGCGGCGTGCCCCGACCCGGTCCACTCGGCGAGCGCGGCGCCGTGGCAGGTGCCGCAGGCCTCCGCCGCGCGCGCGGACGCCGGGGCGCCTGCCCCCGTCGTCGGCTCGTGGGCGAGGAGGCCGGTCAGCGCGGCCACGATGAGCGCGGGCGTCACGTCACGAGCTCTTGTCGGGGATGCCCGTGTAGACGACGCGGATCGCGTGCTTGTCCTCGACGACCTTCTTGCGCTTGCGCTGGTCGTCCTTGACGCGGTGGTGCCGCGCGAGCGAGGTCTTCTCGAGAGACTGGATCTTTCCCGTCGCGTCGTAGGTCAGGGTCCAGATCTCGTCGGTCTTCAAGGCCTCCTCGTACCAGCCGTCCTCGTCCCCTTCGTCGCCCTCCTCGTCGGTGTTCGTGACCTTGCGGTAGATCGTGCTCAGCCGCCCCTGGCCGTCGTACACGAGCAACAGGTCCCGGTTGAGCGTGAATGACGTCCGCTCGGTCGTGACGTCCTTGATGTCGAACCCAACGGCGCGCACGTTCTTGGCCTCGTCGCGCGCGACCCGGACGCTCGACATCCAGATCTTCTGCATGCCTTCCTGCAAGACGCGCATGGTCGCAACGGGCTCCGTCGTCGCCATCAGGGCGACGCGATCCGCGCGCAGCAGGTCGCCGAAGTCGTCGACGTGGACGCCATCGTTCGTGAGGCCGTCGGGATACGCGCGCACGGCGCTCTTCGCGCCCGCCTTGAACCGCTCCGCGCCCAGCGTCTTCACGAGCTCGTCGCGCAGGGCGAAGCGCTTCTTGAACTCGCCGCGATCGACGTCGCTCTGCGCCTCGACGTACTTCGTGTACGCGAAGGGGAACTCCACCGGCTTCGAGGCGAAGTACGCCGCCGTCGTCTTGCGGGCCCCGACCCACTGCTTGAGGGCGGCGAGCTTCGCGTTCTCGGCGGCGGCGTTGTACTTCACGTCCGAGTCGACGTCGACCAGGATGTCCGAGACGCAGGTGTCGTCGTACTTCAGCCCCTCGTAGACGCTGAGGATCGTCAGCTTGATCGAGCCGACGCCGCTGCCGCGCGGCAGCTCGACGACAATCTCCTGCGGGCCCAGCTGCCGCGCCAGCTCGCGCTCCGGGGCGACGACCTCGGCGCCGTGAGGATCCAGCACGCTGATGCGCACGTTCTTGGGCATCGCGTTCTTCGTCCACAGGTGCATCGACTTCTGGTAGCCGTTCCAGATGCGCAGGCGGACGGCGCGCGCGGACCGCACCGCCGACACCGGAATCGTGATCGACTCGTCGACGCCGAAGCCGGCCGCGCCCTCGACCCACGCCGTCGCGGGGTTCTCGTCCAGCACGTAGCTCGGGTGGTAGTTCTCCTCGAAGCGGTTCCAGTTGTTCTGCAGGAAGGACGTCGCCGAGGCCGACGCAGAGCGGAGCGGCTTCCAGGCGCGCGGCGGCGCACCCGCATCGCCCGCGGCCGTCGCCGCCACGATCGCGAAGACGAGAAACCCGTGTCCCATGTCCGACCTCCCGCGCGCATTCTCGCCCATCAGCGCCCGCGGCGGGTAAGGAGGCCGCGGCATTTTGTCGCAGGGCGCGACCCGACCCTCCTGGTACATTCGCGGCGCGCTCAGCGCGGAAAGAGAGAAAAGAAATGCTGCGGGATGCCGTTCGTGGTCGGGTCGTGGGTATACGGGTGGTGGTCGGGGCGTTCGTGTCGCTGGCGGTCGCCGGGACCGGGTGCGCGCCGCCGGAGGATGGTGTCGACCTGGAAGGCGACATCGTGATGCAGCAGTCGGCGCTCGCGACGGACGGCTGCCCGGTGCCGGCGACGCTCAAGGACTTCCACCTGACGGCGCGGCCCTGGACGGCGCTGAACATCCCGCGCACGCGCTACCTCGATCGCGCGCAGGCGGTCGCGACCAACATGATGCAGTACCAGGACGCGACGGGCGCGATCATCGATCCCGACAAGCACCAGGAGTGGCAGTACGCGACGCCGATGTTCGCATCGGCCGTGGCCGTGCTGATCGACGCGGGGCGCGTCACGCTCACGTCGACGCTGGGCCAGGCGGGGGTCAAGGCGTTCGACCACGCCAGCACGCAATTCTCGAAGGGCGTGAGCTCGATCCCGCAGTACCACGGCGAGTTCTTCATCGCGCCGCTGGCGATGACGTACAAGCTGCTCTCGCCGCGCGTCGACGCCGCCACGGCCGCGACGTGGAAGCAGCGCATGTCCGTGCCCGTGGCCAGCGTGCTGAACGGCCTGACGAACAACTGGCGCACCTACGCGATGAAGGGCGAGTGGCTGCGCGTCAAGGCGGGCCTGGCCACGCAGTCGACGGCCGTGACGTGGCTCGAGGACAGCTGGCTCATGCCTTCGAACACGGCCAACTCGCAGTGGTCGAAGATCAGCCACGCGTCGTCGACCGACCTGTTCCTGTACCACGACAAGAGCGCCGACCCCGACACGTACGCCTACGAGTCGGTGGCGCGCATGAACATCTCGTCGATGCTCGACGAGGACTACCCGGGCGCGTCGGTTTGCCAGATGACGGACTTCTCGCGCAAGGGCGGCGAGACGGCCGTGAAGTTCCTGGACGCCACGGGCCAGGGCGCGGCCAACGGACGCTCGGGCGACCACATGTGGAACGACGTCGTCCCCGGCACGGTGTACGAGCGCCTCGCCGAGCGCTACGCGCGCAACGGCGATCCCGAGCGCGCGGGCCGCTTCCGCCACGCGGCGCTGCTGACGCTGCAGAGCGAGGACCGCTGGCGGCGTCAGGACTGCCCCAACACGTCGACGAACTGCGCGTACAGCGTCACGAAGAACCAGTTCCCGTCGTCGGCCGCCGTGCACTACGCCGACTACAGCGCCGTCACGAACTACAACGGCTACATGGAGTACCACCTGACCGAGTCGTGGCAGGTCAACAAGACGGACATCGTCGAGAAGCCCACCTGGTCGGAGATCGGCGGGTACGCCTTCGCGACGGACAGCGGCCTGGCGGGCGTGTTCGCCAACGCGGGCGGCATGCACGTGCAGGCGGCGACGCGCGGCCAGACGGGCTCGACGTCGTACAACCAGTGGTGGACCGCGCTGGGCGTGGCCCGCTTCAGCCGGCCGGGGTGGGACTCGCGCCTGGGCCCGTCGGACGGCATCCGCGACGCGACGTCGAAGGTGGGCCTGACCTTCGCGCCCACCGTGCTGCGCGGCTCGACCTGGACGCGGCTGGCGTCGATCCCCACGGAGTACACGGCGACCTTCGCGCAGACGTTCGTTCACCCGCTGCTCGTGCGTTTCTCGCTGACCTACAAGCCGACGGGCTCGGCGCAGGCGGGCAGCCCAACGCTGACGCAGAACTTCGTCGTCACGCCCGACGGCGTGTTCACGACGCTGTCCAGCTCGACGACGACGAGCTTCGGCGTGACCTACCCGCTGCTCGTCAACGACGGTGCGAACGCGCTCACGACCGGCACGTCGGGCGGCATCGCGTCCGTCCGCTACACGGCCGGTACCGACGAGCAGAACTTCATCACCATCGGCTCGGGCGGCACGCTCACGACCGACGGCACGCCGCTGCGCAGCGGCTACGGCGACCTGCAGTCGATCCGCTATGTCAGCGCCGGCTCGCCCAGCCAGACGTTCGTGTTCCCGCGCACGGCGAGCGATCCGACGGCCGCGAGCGTGCGCAGCAACTTCGTGGTGACGTCGGACGGCTTCAAGTCGTCGCTGGGCACGGTGACGGCGAAGTCGTACGTGGGCCGCACCTCCGCGGGCGGCGAGGGCACCTCGCTGGACCTGAACGGCGACGGCACGGCCGACGTGACGTTCAGCGCGTCGTGCAAGTTCGTCCTCCAGCTCGCGAACGGCGTCGTCAAGGCCGTCGAGGCGGACAAGGCCGTGACGTTCACCTACCAGGGCACGCCGCGCTCCCTCGCGGCCTTCACGCCGGTGTCGTTCTGACAGCCAGGCCCGCGGCGTCGTTCGCGGGGCTCGTCCTGATCGGGATGGGCCTCGCGGCGCAGGCGCGGGCGGACGAGCCCGCGCGCTTCGGGCGGCGCCACGACGTCGTCATCTCGGCCGAGCGCATCCTCGGCGTGGGCCACGCCACGCAGAACGCGCTCTACGGAGAATCCGCCGAGGAGTCGTCCGAGAACTACGTCTCGATCCTCGGCTCGACCAGCGCGCCGGGCGCGCTGTATTCGGTGCCGCGCGCCGCCGTGGACTTCTTCGTCGTCGACGGCTTCAGCGTCGGCGGCGCGCTGGGGTTCGGGTACACGTCGATCAAGCCGGACAACCCCGTCAACTCCATGTTCCGCGAGACGCGCTCGCGCTTCGTCGCCGCGGTGCGCGCGGGCTACGCCTTTCCCTTGTCGACGCGGGCCTGGGTGTGGCCGCGCCTCGGGGCGACCTTCGTCAAGTCGACGAGCCCGCTCATGGGCCTGGGCGGCGCCCAGTACTACGCCGTCACCGCCGAGCTCCCCGTGACGTTCGCCGTGCTCCCGCGCCTGGTGATTGGCCTGGGACCCACGATCGACCTCGGCTTCCTGGGTGCCCCCACGAACTACAACGTCGACAGCCGCTTCAGGCAGACGGAGCTCGCCTTCCAGGGAATGGTCGGCGGCGCGTTCTAGGAACCTGACCGCGGCGCCGTGCCCGAGCGCGTGGCCTCGAGCTCGGCGTCGATCGCCGCGCCGAAGAGCGTCGCGATCGACGCGAAGAAGGTCCAGAACTGGAGCGCGACGACGCCCGCGAGCGGGCCGTACACCTCGCCGAACGAGGCGCTCGCGCCGAACGCCACGCGCAGCGCGAGCGTCACGCCGATCCACCCGGCGACGCCGACGACGCCGCCGAACATGAGCCACGACCAGCGCGGCTGCTGGCGGCGCGGCGCCCAGCGCAGGATGCCGCCGAACGCCGCGGCGGCGAGCAGGATGACCAGGGGCCAGACCGCGAAGCGCCACGCGCGGTGCGCCTCGGCGCCCGTGGCGGACGCGAGTCTCTCCCCCAAGGTGGCGGCGCCGCCCGCGGCGACGAGCAGCGTGAGCACGACCAGCGCGAGCAGCGTCGCGCGCGCGTACTTGCGGAGGAACGGACCGTCGTTCTCGATGCCGTAGAGGCGGTTCGTGCCGCGGATGAGCTGCCCGGTGGCCTGGATGGCCGTCAGGATCGTGCCCACGAGGCCGACGGCCAGGGGCAGGAAGCGGTGCTCCTGCCCCACCTTTTGCGCCTGCGCCACGCCCCACATGAGGAGCCCGCTCGCGGGGGACGGCGCCGCACCCCCCACGGCTTCGATGATCGTGCGCCGGAACCCGGCCTGACCGAACGCGACGGCGAGCCCGACGACCGCGATGAGCCCCTGCACCATGACCAGCGACAGCGCGTAGGCGAGCGCGCGCGCGTGGCTGAACCCGTCGGCCGCGCGCAGCCGCCGGAACGCCCGCACGATGAGCTTCAGCCAGCCCGTCGTCGCCAGCATGCGCCAGGCGGCGTCGCCACCCAGCCCCCGCGTCTCACGCACCGAGCTCGCGGTGCTCATCCTGAAAAAATGGGTCCGGCGAGGCGCCGCGCCAGTCTGGCTGGCTAGAAGAAGCGCACGTCGTGGATGACGCCCGCCGCGCACAGGCGGATGTAGAGGTCCGTCGTCACCATCGAGTAGAGGCTGGCCATGGCGAGCACGCCGTGCCGGCGGTTCAGGCAGCTCGAGCAGTCGTAGGCCTTCTTGCGGACCGGCGAGCGCGACAGGAGGTCCAGACCCCCGCCCACGAGGTGCCGGAACGCGTGGCAGCCGAAGGTGTAGGAGGACGCGAGCACCACGTTCAACGCCATGACGAGCGTCCCCAGCCCCAGGCCGAAGGTCGTCTCGCTGGAACCCGGCGCCACGGGGAACCGCGTGGCCATCGCGACGTCGTACGTGAGGAAGACGATCAGCGCGATGCCGAAGTACAGCGTGTAGCGGTGCAGGTTCTGCAGGATGAAGGGGAAGGCCGTCTCGCCCTTGTAGTTGCGCGACGGCTCACCGACGGAGCAGGCGGCGGGATCGACGAAGAACGACTTGTAGTAGGCGCCGCGGTAGTAGTAGCAGGTGGCCCGGAAGGTCAGCGGGAACGCGCCGATGAAGAGCCCCGGCAAGAGCGGGATCGCCGCCGGCCACCACGACGGCTTGCCGTGCCCCAGCAGCGCGTGCGGGCCGTCGCCGAAGAACAGCGGCGACGCGAGCGGCGTGAGGTACGGGGGCGCCCAGTAGTTGTCCGGCTGGAACAGGCCCCACGTCAGGTAGCCCGCGCCCACGGCGAACGCGATGGCCCACATGAGCGGCGCGACCCACCAGGTGTCCGTGCGCGACGTCTGGCCGAAGCGGATCCGCTGGAGAGGGACGTCGATTCTTGCCATGTCACGGGGAGGATATCTCACTCCGACGGCGTGAGGATCTCGCAGCCGTCACGGGTCACGAGCACCGTGTGCTCGAACTGCGCCGACAGCGAGCCGTCGGCGGTGACGATCGTCCAGCCGTCTTCGAGCTCGACCACCTCGGGACCGCCCAGGTTGATCATGGGCTCGATGGTGATGGCCATGCCCTCGCGCAGGCGAAAGCCCGACCCGCGGGGGCCGACGTGCAGGATCGTGGGCGGCTCGTGCATCTCCCGGCCGATGCCGTGCCCGCCGATCTCGCGCACGACGCTGCAGCCTTCGCGCGCGGCGAGCTCCTCGATGGCGGCGCCGAGGTCGCCCAGGCGCGCGCCCGCGCGGACCTGGGCGATACCCGCGTCCCGGCAGCGGCGGGCGGTGTCCACGACGTGACGCGCCTCCGCGCTGGGCGTGCCCACGAACAGCGTGGCCGACGTGTCGCCATGAAACCCGCCGAGCTCGGTCGTGACGTCGACGTTGACGATGTCGCCGGGCTCCAGCCTCTCGCGTGCGCTGGGGATGCCGTGGCAGACGACGGCGTTGCGGCTCGTGCACACGGCCGCGGGGAACCCGTGGAACCCCAGCTGGCTCGGCCGGCCCCCGCGGCGCTTCGTGTCGGCGCGCACCCACGCGTCGATGTCGCCCGTCGATATGCCCGGCGCGATCCGCCCGGCCACCGCCGCCAGCGTCGCCGCGGCCACGCGACCGGCGCGCCGCATGGCCGCCGTTTCGGCGGGTCCGAGGAGCTCGATGCCCATGGCTCGACTCTGCGCGCCGCGCCGCCCGGCGATCCAATACCTTTTCGATCTGGCGGCGGTGCTACAGTTTCACCGTGAGCCTCGCGCAGCTCGAATACTTCGTCGTCGTCGCCGAGGAGGGCAACGTGGGACGGGCGGCGGCGCGCCTGCACGTCTCGCAGCCGCCGCTCAGCCGCCAGATCCGCTCGCTCGAGGACGAGCTGGGCGTGCCGCTGTTCGAGCGCACGCCGCGCGGCGTGCGCCTGCTGCCGGCGGGCGCGACGCTGCTGCCCCGCGCGCGCGCCATCCTGGCCGACATCGCTGGCGCGGCGCGCGCGGCGAGACGCGCGGGCACCCCAGAACCACCCGACGAGACCGACTAGCAGACGGGCCAGCGCGCGGTGCCGGGGACGACCGTGTCCGGTACGTTCATCGTCAGCAGGCCGTCGCGCGCGGGGCTCACGATCGCGCAGGTCGCGTCGCCCAGCGCGCAAACGGCCGTGAGCGCGACGCCCGAGCCCGCCGCGCGCGCGGCCTCGTAGTCCCAGGCCGCGTCGTCGTTTCTCTCGTCCTCGACCCGCACGAACACGACCGGCTCGGCGCCGCGCTGCAGGTCCCCCTCGCGCGCCCAGACGATCTGCGCCGGCCACCCGGCCCGCTCGAGGTGCGCGGCGAAGCGCGCGGCGGCGTCGGCGAAGGGCGGCGCCGAGAACAGCTCCTCGCGGCAGCGCTCGAGGAACGCCGCCCATCCCTGGCTCGGCCGCCACAGCCGCTCGACGTGTCGATCCGCGCGCGCCCGCGTCCAGCCGAGCCGCAGCTCGCCCCAGAGCGCCACGAACGCCGAGACACGAAAGTTGGCCGCGCAGTGAACGAACACGCGCTGGTCCGCGAGGCCGTCCATCGTCTGGACGAAGGCGCGGAAGTCCTCGACCTTCGGCGCGTCGAACCGCACGGGGATGTGGTGGTACGAGAGCCCGAGCGACGCGACCGTCCCCGCCTCGTCGGGCAGGCAGTAGCTCGGATCGAGCAGCCCCAGGTTCACGACGGCCTGAAACCCCGCCGCCGCCACCTCGGCGAGCTGCGCCTCGGTCGGCTGCCCGGCGGTCCCGAGCCGGTCGTCGACCGCGACGAAGTTCTTGATGTCCGTCAGCCCCATGACGCGGTCGCGAGACGATACCCCGAACGAGGGGTCACGGGAGCGGCTTCAGTTCGGGGGCCTGCTGACGATGTGAACCCCCCGACCGATGCAGTGCTCCCCACCGCGCCCGTTCGGGCGGTCCGCCGGGTTCCTCGTTCGATCGCTCTCGCTCGCGGCCCTCTTTGCGGCCTGCGGTTCCTCGGGCCCACAGCCCGATCCGGCGGACAGTCTGCCGGTCGTGAGCCAGGGTGACCTCATGGCCGCCCTTCCCTAACGGATCGGGACCGGCGACTGGACGAAGTACCCAGGGCACGCGTGCACGAACGCCTCGCAGGCGGGGCCATCGTCGAGGCCCGGATATGCGCCATCGTGGGCAATGAATTTGTCGACCGTGTCGGCCGTGAAGGCGCTGCAGGGAGGATAGGAGCCCGCCGTTAGCCCGTACCGCTCGTTGAGGCAGGCGGCGTACTGATCGACCGTCGCCGCGCAGGCCGGCGGCCCACCTGAACAAAGGGTACCGACTCCGTTGGAGCCGTCGTCGGGTATCCCGCTGCCCAGGGGCCCCCCGGCATCGGCGAGGCGCGACTGGCAGACAGTGTATTGATCCTCGCAGGCAGACGGAGCGGTCGCGTCCGACACACCATCCTGCGAAACCGACAGAGCGAAGAGCGCCGCGGCCCTGCACACCAGATCGCGGAACGCCGCCCGGTCGAGCTGTGCCTTCGCGTAGGCCTGCCCGCTCGCGCAGAGCGCCTTGGACTGCGAGCCGGACAGCTCGTCGAACCGCGTGTTCCCCGGCACGCCCGGCGTGAACGCTGGGGAACCGCCGTCGCAGGCGACTGCGATGGCGAACGCGCCAGCGACGACTATCGGAATGGCCCGCGCGCGCGTCATGCCGGACGGGAGCAGGATCGCCGGTTCGCGCCGATCCTGCAAGGCGCGCCCGGGAGCGTCAGCGGGCCGCGGCGTCCGTCGCCGTCGACCACGTTGGCTCCACGTCTTCCTGGCCCTTCGTGATCCGCGCGACCTCGTGCGTCTTGAACGTGTAGCGCCACAGCGACCACGCGGGGGCCTCCTCCTTGCTGGGACCGGCGCACACGATCGCATCCTTGCGATCCGGTGACACCGCGACCCAGTCGCGCAGCGCGAGCGATGGCATGGCCACGACGGTCGGCTTCCCGCTGTCGACGTTCAGCCGCCACAGCTGGTCGATCTCCTCCTTCCGCTTCCCCACGAACAGGAGCTGGTTCTCGGTCAGCCAGCGAGGGGCGGAGACGTACGCGAATCCGCGCGGCAGCGTCGTGGTCGCCTTCAGGCGCTCGCCGTCGAACGTCGCGATCGTGATCGTCTCGAAGCGCTCGTTGAGGAGCGCGGCGCGGTGTCCCGAAGGAGAGAGCTCGATCGTCTGGAAGGGATGACGGGGGCCTTCGCTCTCGATCGGCACGTCGGGGAGGCGTTCCCCCGTCGGCTGCCAGGCCCCGATCGCGTCCTTGAGGCCGTAGCTCACCGCGTAGATGCGCGCACCGTCGGGGCTCCACGTCGGGCGGATGAAGCCCTCCGAGTCGGCGAGAGGTTTCACGTCGGCGCAGCGGCTCGACGCGACGTAGAGGCGCGACTTGCCGTCGTGCGGGCCGGCCTCGAAGGCGAGCCACGTCTTCGTCGAGTCCCAGGCCGGCGAGCTGTACTCCTGAGACTTCGCGAGCGGCCGACAACGCCTGTGCTTCTTGCCGTCGGGCGAGACGCTCTCGAGGTTCCCGTCGCTCGCGTAGACGATGTCCTCGAGAGGCTGCGCCCGCGCCGCGGCACCGCCGCCCTTCGCCAGGACGACCGCGAGGACGGGCGCCAGGATCATGGCGCGCAAGTCGCGGGCTGGTTGTCCACGACGATCGCGCCCAGCGTGCGGTCGGCCTTCTCGGTATAGCTGCCGATGCTGCTGCCGGTGCCGGCCTGCAGGACTCCGTTGGAGAACGTGACCTGGACCTCGCCGACCTGGCCAACGCACTGATTGCCGACCCTGTGCCTGGTGACCGTGACGGCGGTGCCCCCCTCGGTCGTGCACGTGTGGACCCCTTCGCATGGGTCGCGGACGGGCGCGAGAGGAACGCCGACGTTGGGGCTGGTCGCGCCCGACCACGGCTTGACGGCGCCGTAGTCGCCCTCGTGGCAATGGGCCGTGACGCGATAGCCGAGCTGCTCCAGCACGCCGAGCTCCTCAGCCGGGATCAAGACCATCACGAACGAGCCCTGCACGATCACGCGCGCCTTGCTGGCGATGTCCTTGATCGTTCCGCCCGCTGCGTCCTTCACCTGGACGGCCATCGGCTTCCCAGGTGAGCTGACCAGCGTGAACCAGATGTCGGTGCCGAAGAAGAAGTCCCAGGGGAACTGCGCCGGCTCGTAGTTCGCGACCCCGGACCGATCGATCACGAACCCGTATTGATAGGTCAGGGTCTGATCGGCCAGCGGCAGCGTGTCTTCGAGCTTGAACCAGGCGACCACGAAGTTGCCCGCGACGGCTGGCCCTGGCGACGCGCACAGCACCGTCGCGCCGGCGTGCGAGCCGCACTGAAACGCCGCGTCGGCCACCTCATCCGTCGTGAACGGCCTGATCACGGCGCCTTGCGCCACCATGGTCGTCTCGGGCTTGGGCGTCCCCGGGGGCGCCCCATCGATGGGGTGACGCGGCGGAGTCGTGGGCGCAACCAGCACGCCACCGCCCCAGCTCGCGTACTTGTCGGTCGTTGGCGTCTCGAACAGGTCGATCGCGCCGTTCCCGGCTTGCCCGGGGCCGCCACCGCACGACAGGCCCAGGAGCACCAAGCCCACCACCAACGCACGGAACATGGGCGGCCATTGTAATACAATCGACTCATGCCTTACGTGGTGCGATCTTTTGCCGCAGCGGCGCTCGTTTGGCTGGCGGCGTGCCAGACCAGCGCGCCACTCGGCTCGAGCCTGGTGATTCAAGCGAAGGACGACGCCGCCGCGGCGCCTCCTTCTGGCGGCGGTCCCGTCAACGGCGACCCGTCGAAGACGCTGGCGCCAGAAGCGGGCGCGACGCCCGAGACGATCGTCGTCGCACCGGCGAATCCACCCGCGACGTCGTGCGCGGCGATCGTGGCGACCGGCAAGCCCGACAGCCTCGACGCTCTCATGTGGCAGCGTCAGGTCGCGGAGGGGCAAGGCAGCGACGCGTGGGACTTCGTCTGGATCGAGAACGGGTGCAGCCTGAGCTCTCAACACAAGGGCGTCAGGAGCAACGTGACCATGACTCCCGCCGACTGCAGCGAGGCGCGCGCATTGGTCACGAGCGCTACCCTCGTCAATGTCCTGCGCACGGGCGGCTCGTGCACCTCGTCGTTCAGCGGAAACCCGGACGAAGTGATCACCGTCGATCTCCAGCAGACCGCCCCCAACGATCAGCCGCGGCGCAAGTTCTTCAAGTGCGAGGACCAGACCCTCGCCGCGGTCCGTACCTGCCTCCAGACGATCGTCGACCGGCTGTTCCCGCGCTGACGCTCAGTTACCGGCGCAGAGCACGGTGGTGAGCCCGCTGCCGCCCCACTCCTCGACGCCCAGCTTGCGACCGTCGGGTGAGAACGTGAGCGACGCCTGGGCTTCGCCGAGCTCCAGCGGGACGACGTCGAGGCGCTTGCCCGTCGCCGCCTCGTAGATGGCGACGGTCGTACCGCCGGTGACCGACGCGACGAGATCGGCGAGGAGAGCACCGTCCGGCGAAAACGTCGGGCGGTGAAAGCGCACCGACAACCCAGCGACCCGAGGCGGTACCTCGTCCGACGCGCTGATCGGCGGGGCGGGGAGGTCCAGCGACGCGATCCGCGTGCCGTCCTCGAAGCGGATGACGCCCGTGAGATCCGTGCCGAAGTGCCGGCCGGGATCGGACGCGAGCGGCGCGTCCGTCATGGCGCTGGTCGTCCCCGAGACGCGGTCGACCCTGACGGCGCGGAAGGGACCGACGAGGTCGACGGCCGTGTAGTGCTGCCCGGCGAGGGGCATGCCCTGATCGCGGCCCGTCACGAGGAGCGCGCGGCCATCGTCCGTGAACGTCGCGAACGTCGGGATGAAGGGCACGCTGGAGCCGCGCTCCAGTCGGCCGTCGGCGCCCCAGATCTCGACCATGGGCGCGGCCTCGGCGACAGGACGTTCCATGTCGCGGTAGTGAAGATCGGGCGTCGTGACGAGCGCCCCGCCGTCGGCGGACCACGCGACCCGCCCCGCGGCGCGCGGGATCGTCGCGAGCTCCTTCAGATCCGAGACGCGCAGCACGTGCACGCGCTCGGGCAGCGCGACGGCGATCGACTTTCCGTCCGGCGACAAGGCGACATCACCGTCCCACTCCGACTGCCACTCGGAGGTCCCGAGCTCGGCGAGCACCTCGCCTCCGGGCACCGACCGCTTGCGCACGCCCGTCCCCTGGATGGACGTGCTCTCGATCGAGACGATCTCCGTGCTCGAGACGAACACGCTGCGCCCCGACCAACCGCCGCCCTTGATGGGCGTCGTCACGATCGAACCCGAGCCGTCGGCGCGCGCGACCCGCAAAGCGTCGTCTTCGAAGACGACCTCGGCACCGTCGGGCGTGAACGCGAGGCCGGCCTCGTCGACGCCGGACGGCAAGTGCACGTACGTCCGCGTGATCGAGGCCGGCAAGGCCCCGAGGTTCGCGCCCGCGGCGAGGTCGCGCACCTGCCAGGTGTCGGAGTCGACGGCGCGGTAGACGACGATGCCTTCCTTCGGTGAGAGCTGGAACTGCGTGAAACCGGGCACCTCCTTCCACACCGTCGCGCCGTCGGGGAGGCGCACGGCGTGGGTGCCGGACTCGAAGCGCAGCAGCGCGTACCCACCCGTCGTCGTCAGCAGCCGCCGGTTCGCCGGAACGACGAAACCGTCAACAATCGCACCTCCGTTGTCGACCGAGGGCGAGCGCTCGAGCGCGCCGTCGGCGAGACGACGCAGCTCGAGCCAGAGCGACCCGGTGCGAGCGGTGGCGTCGGGAAAGCCGACGAGGAGCAGGAAGTGCGTGCCGTTGTCCATGAGCGCGCCGGCCAGGACCGTTCGATCTCCCCGCGCGGGAACGAGCTGCGTCACCGCGTCGGTCGCGAGGACCCGCTTGACGACTGACGCCGCGGTCCCCGGGATGACGGAGCGATCCAGGGCGAGCACGAAGTCGCCCGACGCGCTGATGTCCAGCGAATCGGTCCCGGACGCGTGCGGCGTCGCGACGCCCGTCGCCAGGTCGTAGAGCCTCTTCGAGGTCACGAGGTGGCGCCCGTCGCGTGTGAGCATCACGCTGGTGTCGTCCATCGCCAGCGCCAGCGTGCTGGTGACGCGGCCAGCGGCGCGCGAGAACAGGTGGACGTACGCGGGCAGCGGCCGCCCGTTCCCGGCCAGCAGCGCGACCTCGCCCGTGGCCGTCACGCCCAGGATCTCGGGCAGCGGCGACATCACGCCGCACGGCCGGAACGTCGCGCCCGCGCCCGCGGCCGGCGGGAGGCTCGGCCGCTGCGGGAGCGGAACGGTGCCCCCGTCGCCTGCCGGCGTGCCGCCACCAGTGTCGAGCGCGCGGCCTCCACACCCCACGAGAAGCACGACGCCACACGCAAACGACCAGAGTCGCATCACGGTTGGTCGAACGGCGGCTCGCGGCCTGACGGGTCCGATCATGGCCAATGGATTCAGGGTATTACATGCCCATGAGCCAGCGCATCCTGATCTTCGGGGCGACGTCCGCGATCGCGGGGGAGGTGGCGCGGCTCTACGCGGCGCGTGGCGCGCGGCTGCACCTGGTCGGGCGCAACGCCGAGAAGCTCGCGGCGGTCGTGGGCGACCTGCCGGCGGGTCAGGCGACGTCGGAGGTCGCGGACTTCGCGGACCTCGGCGCGGCCGAGGCCGTCGTGCGGCGGAGCCTCGACGCGCTCGGGGGCGTCGACGTCGCGCTGCTGGCGCACGGCGCGCTGGGGGATCAGCTGGAGACCGAGCGCTCGTTCGCCGCCGCCGAGGCGATCATCACGGCGAACTTCACGAGCGCCGTCGCGCTGCTGGTCCCGCTGGCGAATCACCTGGAGGCCGCGCGCGCCGGCGCGATCGGCGTCATCACGTCGGTCGCGGGCGAGCGGGGCCGGCCGCGCAACTACACGTACGGCGCCGCCAAGGGCGCGCTCAACGTTTACCTGCAGGGCCTGCGCACGCGCCTCTACGCGGCGGGCGTCCAGGTGACGACGCTCAAGCTCGGCCCCGTCGACACGCCGATGACGCGCGATCACCGGAAGACGCGCCTCTTCGCGACGGCGGCCGGCGCGGCGCGCGGCATCGTCGCCGCGCTCGACGCCGGCGCCGCCGAGGCCTACGTCCCCGCGATCTGGGCGGCCATCATGCCCCTCGTGAAGGCGACGCCCGAGCGGCTGTTCCAGAAGCTGCCTTTCCTGTCGGGCCGTTGAGCGCCGCCCGGACTTTCGTGCGATGCTGCGCCCCATGAAAACATCCATGGTGGTGGTGGCCCTCGGTTCGACGTTGGTGTTCGCCGGCGCGGCGCGCGCGGGCGTGACGATGGTGATCCAGCGCGGGACGGGCGCCGAGGCGTCGACGTCGACGGTCTACATCGAGGGCGAGCGGCTCCGCGCCGAGAGCGGCGCGAAGCAGGGCCGCGACACGGACGTCATCATGGATGGCAAGGCCCGGAAGATGATCATGATCAAGCCCTCCGAGAAGACGTACACGGAGATGACCGAGGCCGACATGAAGAAGATGAAGGGCCAGGTCGACGCCATGAAAGCTCAGGCCGCCGAGCGCATGAAGAACCTGCCGCCCGAGCAGCGCAAGCAGATGGAGAAGATGATGGCGGGCATGGGCATGGGTGACGGCAAGGTGCCCAAGCTCGAGTTCAAGCCGATGGGTCAGAAGAAGACCGTCAACGGCTTCGCCTGCGAGATGTACAGCGTGCTGAAGGACGGCGTGCCGACGGAGCAGGACTGCGTGGCGCCCTGGGGCGCGAAGGTGCTGCAGAAGAGCGACATCGAGGGCTTCCGCAAGTTCGCCGAGGACATGGCGAAGAACCTGGGGATGAGCGGCCAGAACGAGATGTTCCAGCAGTTCGAGAAGTACCCCGGCCTGCCCATCACGCGCCACATCCTGGACGGCAGCATGCCGGACGAGGAGATCAAGAGCGTCAAGCGCGGCTCGATCCCCGACAGCCAGTTCACCGTGCCCGCGGGCTACACGAAGAAGGATCTGCCCACGATGGGCGGCCCCGGCATGGGCGGTCCCGGCGTGGGCGGCCCCGGCGGCCACCACCAAGGCGGCCCGCCCCCCAAGCCGTAGCGCGCGGCCATGAGAGCGTGGATCGCCCTCGCGCTGCTCGTGGCGTCGGCCGCCTGCGACTCCCCCGTGTGCCATTGTCCCGCGGCGGGCTGTGACACCTGTTCCACGGAGATCACCGCGGGCGTTCCGGTGAATTCGCTCGCGGTGGTGTCGAGCGCGACGACGAACGCCCCTTGCACGACGAAGCACGACGACCATACGGTCTCCGTGTCGATCGTCGGCGCCGGGACCTGCGACATCCACGTGCAATTCGCCGACGGCGGCGGCGAGGCCGTCCAGATTCGCTTCGACAAGGTGCAGGGGGCCTGCGGGTGCTACATCACGGCGGTGGTCACCTCGGTCGAACAGATGGACGCCGGGAGCGGGTGACATGGAGCGTGTCGAGGTCTCCGGGGTCAGCGTCGCCGGCGTCGAGACGTGCATCGAGGTGCCGGGGCTGAGGCTGGCGCTCGACGTCGGCACGTGCCCGCGCTCGGCCGTGAGCCAGCCGGTCGTGCTGATCAGCCACGGACACCTGGACCACATCGGGGCCATCGCGAACCACGCGGCGCGCCGGGCGCTGCTGGGCATGAGCGAGGGCGTGTACGTCGTGCCCCGCGCGGTCGCCGCGCAGGTCGAGGCGCTGTTCAACGCCGCGGGCGCGCTCGACGGGCAGGTGATCCCCAGGCGCGTCGTCCCGCTCGCGCCGGGGGAGGAGCACGTGCTGGGCAAGGGGCGCGTCGTGCGCGCGTTCGAGACGTTTCACCGCGTGCCCAGCCAGGGCTACACGGTGTGGGAGACGCGCAACCGGCTGCGCCCCGAGTTTCGCGGCCTGCCGGGCCCGCGCCTGGGCGAGCTGCGCCGTGAGGGCGCGGCGATCGACGAGCCGCACGAGGTGGCGCGCCTCTCGTTCACGGGCGACACGCGCGTCGAGGTGCTCGAACGCACGCCCGAGCTGCGGCACACCGAGTGCCTGGTGATCGAGGCGAGCTTCCTGAACGAGCTCGTCCCCACGGCCGAGGCGCGCGCGATGGGCCACATCCACCTCGACGAGCTCATCGAGCGCGCCGACCTGCTGCCCCGGACGGACGTCGTGTTCAGCCACTTCTCCGCCCGCTACGGCCCGCAGGACGTCCGCGACATCCTGGCGCGGCGCCTGCCGGACGCGCTGCGCGAGTACGTCCGCCCGCTACTTTAGTGGCCCTAGGGGCGTCGGCGGCCGCATCGGCCCGGGGAGGTGCTGCATCCAGCCGTCGAGCGGCTTGGCCGCCCAGCGCGGCAGGTGCGGGTACGCGAAGTAGAGCCCGCCGCCCAGCGCCACGACGAGCACGGCCAGGCGAATCGTCGTGCGGCGCACCCAGCGCTTGAAGCGCGCGACCACGCCGGCGGCCGTGACCTCGTCGCCCGCCAGCACGTCGGCCCGATCGGCGCGCGCCAGGCGGATCGCGCGGCCCGAGTCCTGGCGCGTGGGCATGTTGTTCGCCGTGGCCTCCTGGCGGGTGTTCGCGCCCAGATCGCGCGTGTCGATGCCCGTGCCCCGCCCTTGGTCGACCGACGTGGGCGGGACCTCCTGCAGCTCGATGTCCAGGCTCCCCAGCTCGACGGCGATGCTGGGGTCGCTGACGCCGCCCTCGACGGCGGGCGGCTTGGCGCCGTCCTTCTCTGCCAGCGTCTCGAGCCACCGCTTGAGCGGCGCGGGCCCGCTGGGCTGCCCCAGTTTGACGAGGATCGCGTCGATCTTGTCGGCCATCTGCTCGGCGCTCTGCCAGCGCTTGGCGACGTCGACGCGCAACGCGCGGTTGATGAGCCGCTCGACGTCGGGGTTCATGTCCTTGACGATCGTCGACGGCTTCTCCGGCTTCCCGCGCCGCACTTGCATGATGACGTCCAGGTCCGTCGCCCCGTCGAACGGCTTGCGCCCCGTGATCAGCAGGTAGAGCAGGCTGCCCACCGAGAACAGGTCGGAGCGCCCGTCGAGCGGCCACCCGCGCGACTGCTCGGGAGACATGTACGCGAACTTGCCCTTGATGATGCCCGTGGCGGACTTCTCGCTCTTGCCGACGGCCTTGGCGATGCCGAAGTCGGCCAGCTTCACCTCGCCTTCCTTGCTGAGCAGCACGTTCTGGGGCGTGACGTCGCGGTGCACGATGCCCAGCGGCTTGCCGTTGCGCGTGCGCGTGTGGACGTAGGCGAGCCCGCGGCACAGCGCGCTCACGACGTGGAGCGCGAGCGGCAGCGGCAGCTTGAGCTTCGCCTTGAGCGCGCGCCGGCGCACCTGCTCGAGGCTCCACCCGTCGACGAACTCCAGCACGAGGAAGTACTGCTGGCCCGACTTGCCGAGGTCCAGCACCTGCACGAGGTTGCTGTGGTTCAGCGTCGAGGCGATGTGCGCCTCGTCGACCAGCATGCGCACGAAGCTGGGATCCTCGGCGAGCCGCGGCAGGATGCGCTTGAGCACGACGGTCTTCTGGAAACCCACCTCGCCCTGCTGCAGGGCCAGGAAGATCTCGGCCATCCCGCCGTGAGCGATCTTGCTGACCACGTGGTATCGGGTCCCGCGCGCCATCGACCCTGGAGGATACCCGCGATGGGGGTGCGTATCGCGTCAGTCGTTTTTTGGGAGCTGCGGTACGAAAGGGACGGGCCCTAGGTACCGCGCGCGGTGTCGAACAGCAGGCCGCTCGACGCCTCGCCCGCGCCGGCCGTGCGCTGGCGAGAGATCCAGAGGTGCGTCGATCCGTCGGACCAGCGCGCGCGGCAGACAACGCGGATGACGCGCGTGCCCAGACGCGTGACCTCCTCCTCGTGCAGCTGGTAGGGCTGGCCCGCCAGCGCCGAAGGTTCGAGGACGCGGCCCGCGGGACGGATCAACCCGGGGCCCGCGGGGTTCGGCATACCCGCGCGCTCGAGCGCGTAGCGGCCCGCCGCCGCGTCCAGCGTCACGGGCAGGAATGGGATCCAGTGCGCGGGGACGTCGGTCTGGATCTGGTACGTCGGCATCGGCGGCTCGACCGCCGGGGGCGCCGCCAGCGCCAGGCTGCGCTCGTGCCCGGCGCGCGGCGTGCCCGCGGCGCCCTCGACGGTGAGCTCGATGCCCCAGGCCATGTTGGCCAGCTCGTCGCGCAGGAACAGCACCTCCTCGCGCGGGAGGCTGGTCTGCGTGAGCCCGGCCACCGACGGCGGCACGAGCAAGTAGTCGGCGATGCCCGCCGCCGTCCCCTCGGCGGAGATGCTGAACTGCGACCAGCGCGCGCCGGCGGGCGCTGGCCGCTGGTCGGCGCGATCGACGACCGTGTCGCCGCCGAAGACGTCGCGCACGACCAGCGCGTCGATGCGCGCGAGGCAGCCCACCGGAACGTCGTACGGGATCACGAACCAGTCGTTGCCGTGGACGAGCATGAAGTCCATCACGACGAGGCGAGCGAGATCGCGCCGGTCGGGGCGGAGGTCGCCGAAGTCGGTGGTGCCCGTCTCGAAGTCCCACCAGCGCGCGTTGGGCATGCCGCGAAAGCGGACGTGGGTGGGGATGATGCTCCACGGCTGGGGCCTGGGAGGTGCGGCGCCCGTGCCGGCCGGTGGCTCGCCGGGCGGGAGTTGCGAGAAGGCGTGCCACTCGAAGGCGCCGTCGGGCGCGGTCCGCGCCTGGAGCTCGACGGGCTTCTCGTCGACCACCGCGATCAACGACGCCGCGTAGTCGAGGCGCTCCGGCTGCCAGGCGTCCGCGTCGGCCGGACCGATCGCGCCGAAGACCTCGCCCACCCACGCTACCAGCGTCGCCTGCGCGTGCCGGAACGCGGGAACGACGGCCGGGTCCAGGACGACGCCCGCGGGGGTGCCTGGCGGTTGGGCCAGCCCCGCCCGATACACCGCCGCGCCGTCGAAGGAACGGCCCGCGCTGACGAGGAAGAACCCGCGCGCGTCCAGGTCGTCGGCCGGCGGCGGCGCGAGCGGCAGCTTGGCCCGCAGCTCGGCGAGCACCGCCTGCCGCTGCAGGCCCGTCACCCCGGGCTCGGCGCCCAGCAGCGTCTCGAAGGTCTGCGCCAGCTCGACCTGCACCGAGAGATCGGCGGCGAAGGCCTCGCGCTGCGCGAGCGGCTCGAACGGGATCTGGGGCGGCAGCGCGGCAATGGGCCCGTCGGCGCTGCGCCAGCCGGACAGCGGCACGCTGCGGCCCGCGACGCGCGCGAACGCCGGCGAGCCCGCGTCCTCGCCGCCGAACTCGCCGAACTGCCATTGCCGGGTGAGCAGCCACAGGGGATCGCGGATGCGCGCCTGCAGCGGACCGGCGATCGACGGCGCGCGCGGCCGCGGCTCGAGGCGGTTCCAGTGGGTGATCGACGGCATGCTAGCCCTCCTCCGCGATGACCGCCTGGCGGATGCGCGTGCCCGAGAGATCGGTCGAGACGGTGTCGCCCGCCGTGTTGGTCGCCAGGTAGATCGCAGGCAGGAGCTGCGACAGATCGGCCAGGCCACCGGCGACGTCGGCCGGCACGTCGGCGTGCACGGCGCGCACGCGCGCCAGCTCGAAGGTCTCGAGCAGCGTCGCCTCGAGCGACGGCCGGTCCCAGCGCGCGGCGGTCGTGGGGCACACGGCGAGCAGCACGGCCTGCGCGGCCTCGGCGCCGGGATCGTCGTAGTGGAACGCCACGCCCGTCGTGGCGGTGGTCGCGGGGATCGTCTCGCCCCACTCGTCGATCCAGAGACCCACCCAAGGCGTCGCGGCTGCCGGCGGCGCCGCGCCTTGCAGGCACAGCGACGTGCGGCGCGCGACCGGCGCCTCGGCGGCGGTGAACGGCAGGCCCACCCACCGCGCGCCGTCCTGGTGCGGGAGCTGCGCGAGCGCGAAGGCGCGCGGCGCCGCGCCCAGGCAGCGCGCGTAGAGCTGGACGCGCCCCCAGGCCGCGAGCACCGGCCGCACGCGCTGGACCTGCTGGAACCACCGCGCCTTCGCGCCGTCGTCGGCGCCCAGGCCGGGCCCGTGATCGAGCGCCGCCTGCAGCGCGGGCGCGGCCGCTGGAACGAAGCGGGGCAGCAAGCGGAAGTCGGCGCCGAAGACGGCCTGCGCGCGCGGGCTGGCGTCGCCCGCCGCCGCGCTCGCCGTCCGGCGCCGCGCCAGCTCCACGGACGCCGCGGTGGCCGCGGCCACGAGGCGCGCCTGCTCGGCTGCCGCGTCCGGGAGCGGCAGCGCAGGGAACGGCGCCGCGCCGAAGCGCGCGGCGCTCACGAGCGCGGCCCGCAGCGCCGCGAGGTTCGGCGCCGGGCCGTTCGGCGGGACCGCCGCGAGCTCCTGATCCAGCGCCGTCGCGGCTTGCCCGAGCGCGCCCTGGGCTTGCGCCGCGCGCGCGTCCGCCTCGGCGGCCAGCGGATCGGCGTCCGCCGTGTCCTGCACGCCGGCGGGCACGAGATCGGAGGGGCCCAGCGCGCGCGCCTTGCCGAGCACGTCCTGCACGGCGCGCAGCAGCTCTAGGATCTGCGGGAAGGTGCGGACGCCGTCGTCGATCCATCCCGGCGCGGCGGCGTACAGCACCTCGTGGCGGACGGGCGCGGGCGCCCACCCCACCGCGGCGACGACCAGCCGGCGATCCAGCTCGTTGCCGTCGGCCAGCGGGTTCGCGGCGCGCGGGTCCAGCGTGGCGCTCGCGTCGTCGGCCGCGACCGTGCGCGCCAGCGCCAGCAGATCGCTGGGCCGCAACCCCAGCGCCGCGAGCGTCACGACCTGTTCGTCGACGTGGTCGGGATCGCCCGGCTGCGGCGCGGGATGCCGCACGCGCGCGCGCACGGTGGCCGGATCGCCGATCAGGGCAGCCAGCCAGCGGTCGAGGTACGGCTCGGCGGTGCTCCGGGGCGTGGCAGCCACGCCGGGCCAGGCGTCGGGCATCGGGTCGCCGCCCAGCACGAGCGCCACCCGGTGAGTCAGCGGCGTGCCGCCGCGCGGGAACTTCACGATGTCGGGATCGGGCGGGCGCACGCCCTGCGACTGCGCGTCCAGGCTGGCGCTCGCGCCCGTGGTGCTGCCGCGCACCAGCTGAAACACCGCCTCGGCGGTCATCAGATCGGAGAGCGCGTCGAAGGACTCGCTCAGAGCCGCCAGCTCGGCGCGCACGCCCGCCAGGTCCGGGTCCTGCGACGGCAGGCCCGCCGTGCCGAACGGAACGGTGCCGGCGTCGGCGTCGGCGCGCAGCTTCAGCGCGTCCACCACGTCGCGCGGCGCGGGCGCTCCCCCGCCGCCGGCGTCGTCGGCCTCTGGCAGCGGATACAGCGTGCGGAATGGCTCGATGTACTGCTCCAGCTGACGCTGGTGCAGGCCGCGCTCGAACTGGTAGCCGAGCGCCGCGCGCAGCGACTGGCCCTCGCGCACGGCGCCCAGCAGCGCCCGCGCCTGCCGCACGCGCGCCGACGAGCCGTCCAGCGCGTAGCGCAGCGGATCGCCGCCCGCGCGCGACAGGAAACCGTTGCGCAGCACGGCCGCGGCCGCCGCCTGCCCGATCGACGGCGCGTGGACGTAGCCGCCGCTGTCCGGCTGGAGCATGGCGACGCGCCCGTCGCGCAGCGCGCGGGTGACCGGCGCGCCGCGCGGGCGGAGATCCTCGATCCAGGCGAACGCGCCCAGGTGGCTCCCCGTGGCGTGCGCCGCGCGCCGGGCCTGCAGGCGCTGCGTGTAGAGACCGGTGATCCACGCGTCCAGGCGGTGAGCGCACGTGTCCAGCGTCTCGCTCACCAGGCGGTCGAGCTCCGCGGTCGGCAGCGACGCGAGCGTGTCGAGCGCCGCGCGCTGCTCGGCGAGCAGCGCCGTCTCGGGCGTCGCGGCGATGGCGGGGCGCCGCGCCGTGACGGGCGCGGCCAGCAGCCGCGCGGGCGGCGTGGCGAGCTGCGCGGCGGCCTCGTGCAAGTAGTCGCCGAGCGACGCGTCCTGCGTGACGCCGCGGACGGGCGCCGACAGCCGCGCCCATACTGTGGGACGCTTCTCCGTGCCGGGGACGATCCCCACCAGCTCGGGCTCGCGGCGCTCGCTGGCGGCCAGCGCGCCCACGCGATCCAGCAGGTCCAGCGCAGCGCGCCGGAACTCGAGCAGCGTCGCGTGGCGCAGCAAGCGGTAGAGCAGCGCCGTCGGCGGCGCGACGCCCGCGGGCAGCTGCTCTCCGCGCAGCTGCTCGGCGCTCGCACCGCGCAGCCAGGCCAGATAGTTGAAGGCGAGCGGCGCCGTCTCCGACAGCGGCTCGGCCACGAACGGGAACTTGAAGCGCGCGGAGTCGTCCTGGAAGACGGCGCCCACGACGCGCGGCACGAGCGGTCCGCCGCCCCACAGATCCTGCAGCTGCGCCGTCAGCGCCTGTTGCCGCGTGTGCCGCGCCGGCCACTGCACGTTGAGGAAGTTGCCCAGGTTGCTGCTGGCGTCGTCGCCCAGCAGCGGGCGGATCCACACCTCGCGGGCGCTGGCGTCCATCGCCAGCACGTCCAGCAGCGCCTGATCGGGATCGCCCGTGCCCACGCGCGGCACGGCCGCGACGCCCGCGGACCAGGTGGGCAACAACCGCCGCAGCAGCTGGGGCAAGGCGGCGGTGACGGCATCGGCGTCGCGATCACTCTGCCAGCGCGCGAGCGACGACACGGGCAGGACGCCGTACGGCGTGGCGCCCACGCGAAACGCCGGCAGCGGCCCGCGGCCGCGCACCCACGACACGAAGAACCGCCGGGCGGCGTCCACCGTCGCCGCGGGCACGAGGGGATCCATCAATTGCTCCAGGAAGTAGCCCCACGTCACCGGCCAGAGCGCGCGGTTCATGGCCCGCGCCCAGACCTGCTCGCCGCGCCCCGCGCCCGCGACGTGATCGACGGCGCCCGCGTCGACGCCCAGCGCACCGGCGAGCGCCGCGCCGGCAGAGCCCTCCCCCACCTGGCTGGCGCCGCGCTCGACGGCGAAGCTGGCCGCGCCGTTGGGATCGGGCGGCGGGAAGCCGGAGGTGGCCTCGCCCGTGTTGTTGGTGGGCGTGCCCTGCGGCACGAACGCCAGCCCGCGCCCGAAGTGGTGCGCGTCCAGCAGCGCGGCCAGCCGCTTGGCGCCCTCGTCGGGCGCGAGGCTCGCCTTCACGCCGTAGACGAGCACGCGATCGAAGCCGCCCGCCAGATCGGCGGCGGTGAGCTCCGGCACCGTCACGCCCATGCCCACGGCGAGGGCGGCGTCGTAGTCCACCGTCCACAGCACGTCGCGGTCCACGCGCAGCCCGTCACCGGAGATGTCGACCACGCCGGCGTCGTCGTCGGGATCGAGCGCGGGCGACACCGTGAGCGTGAGCGGATCGGGGATGGCCCCGCCGTCCACGCGATGGACGACCGCGCCGCCGCGCATGCACACGACCGTCCAGTGATCGGGCAGCACGCGCGCCAGCACCGGCCGCGTCCAGGCGTCCGCCTTCCGTGGCACCTGCGGGAACGCCGGTGGCTCGTCGGGCCGCGCGCTCGCGTTCGTCGGCGTGGTGGCACGCACGATCCACGCGGCCCGCGGCGCCGGGTAGCGCGCCAGCAGCGCCTGCCAGGCCTGCGCCTCGCGCTCCGGCCGCCAACCGCTCTGCCAGTACGCCTGGCCGGCGGCCTCCTCCTCGGCGGTCAGCGCGGGCTCGTGGTTGTCCGCCATGATCTCGTCGGGGTACACGCGCACGCGCAGGCAGGGCTTCCCGCCATCGGTGCCGAACCGCGTCTCCACGCGCGCAGGCAGCAGCGCGATGGGGTACGCGGCGTCGAGCCGCCCGATCTCGTCGCCGTCGTCGAGCACGCCACCGACGACGGGCGGCGCGAGATGATCGTGCAGCGGTTGGTCGGGCATCAGGGCTCCTCCCCGGGCGCCGGGATCATGTCGGCGCCGTGAATGGCGACGCGGACCGGCTGCTGCAGCGTGATGAACGCCAGATCCGACGCGCGCGCGCCTTCGGTGAGGTGCCAATGGGCCCCGCCCGCCGGGCTCACGACGCTGGTGTCGGGCAAGGCCGCGCCTAGATCGATGTAACCGACCTGCGCGAGCGCCGCATCGTCGATGGCGAGGTGTCCCCACGACAGGTCCGACCACTTCCCGGGGCGGCCGCCCACCACGGTGGGGATGTCCAGGCCGAAGCGCGGCTCGGCGGGCTGCTCCTGGATCACGAAGAAGTAGCCCTGATTGGGGGACGTGGGCGAAGGCTCGCCGCGCGCCGCGGCCGCCGTGAGCTGGAAGCCGAAGAACGTCACGTCGGGCTGCAGGCGCCCGCTGAACACCGGGTGCACCGGCTCGTCACCCAGCGTGTGCATGCCGTCGCTGCCCAGCACCGCCTTCACCGCGTAGACCTGCGTGTTGGGGTAGCGGCGAAACACGTCGCCGCGGATCAGCAGCACGAGCTGCTCGCCCCCGGGCGGCGGTGTGCGCACCTCGTGCGCGCCCAGCTCGGAGGCCGCGCCCCATTCGTGGAGCGGCTTGATGTCCGGCGGCGCGGCCGCGCCCTCGGCGGTGCCCGCGACGTCCCAGAAGCGCTGAAAGTAGGTGCCGCGCATGTCGGTCGGGTACCCGTTCCACTGCAGCTCGCGCGCCATCTCGTGGTTGAGGCCCGTCATGTACGCCTCGATGAAGCGCTGGTTGGTCGCCACGATCGTGGCCGTGTTGGGCGGCACCTTCTCGAGCCCGGGCAGCATCCACTGGTGCGACAGCGCCGCCAGGGGCGCGTACATCGGTTGCGGGAACGCCGGCGCGGCCATGATCGGCTCGGCCTCGTCGTCGGTGGGCCGGCGCACGTTGGGTGGCAGCGACAGGCGATCCCCCAGCCCGGCCACGACCGTGCGGCGCGGGTCGAGGCCGGCGGCGATCTTGTCGCGCAGCTGCACGAGGTTCGCGCGCGCGAGCGGCGCCGGCGTCTCGACTGGCGCGCCGAGCCGCGCCAGCATCGCGCCCGCCGCCGTCTTGAACGCGGCCACCGCGGCCTCCCGGCCAGCGGGCGAGGCCGCGGCCGGATCGACCTCGCGCGCCAGCACGCCGGGCGCGCCCTCCGTCGGGACGAACCACGGTGGCGGCGGCGCCTCCTCGAGCTGGGCCGGCGCGAGCGTGCCGGAGGCCAGCGCCGTGACCCGCTTCGCTGTGGCCGCCTGCTTCCGCGCCTCGGCGAGGCGCGCGTCGGCCCGACGGGCGGCCCACACGCAGCCCGCCGCGACGGCGACCGCCGCGAGAGCGACGCCCACGCCCACGGTCGGCACCGCGATGGCCGCCAGCACGACGGCGACAGCGGCGGCGATGCGCCAGACGCGCGGCAACTGACCGAGGCGCGCCAGCGCCGCCGGCGGGGGCGCGTCCGGCACGATCGGGGGCGCCGCGCGCGGCGTGAGCAGCTGCGGGGGCGTCGCCAGCGGCGCCGGCCGCTTCAGCTCGCCGCTGTTGATGCGCGAGAACGCGTTCCACGGGCGGGCCTCGGCGGCGCGTCCCTGGCGCCGCCCCACGGGGCCGCGCGGGCGCGCGATCCGCCGCAGCTGTCCTTCCGTCATGCCCGGCAGCATCGGGCTCGCGTGGAGCCGCGCGCGGATCGTCGTGGGGCTGGCCAGGATGCGCGACAGGACGGGGGCCGACACCTCCAGCAGCTGGTCCGCGTCGTGCCGCGCGAGGTGCCGGTCGTAGAGCCGCAGCGCCAGCTCGCGCGCCAGCTGCGTCAGGCGCAGGCGGTCGTTCGCCTCGCGGATGCCCTGCACCTGCTGCCACGCGCCCGCCATCAGCTGGCGCTGTTGTTCCTGCACGACGCGCGTTCCGGCGCCCGCCGCCACGCGCTCGCGCGGATCCTGGTTGAGCGCGTTGAACCACACGGGTGGACCGCCCGGCGTGAGGCGCTCGGTGCGCGCGTGCCAGCGGCCGTAGAGCGGCGGAACCACGGCGCGGTCCTGGTCGGGCCCCGCGAGCCGCTCCGCCGGCAGGTTCAGCAGGCCGGCGAGCGCGCCGCGAAACGCGTCGCTCTGCTGCCCGCTCCAGTCGGTGCGCTCCATCGACAGCGCGCTGAGCGCGCCCTCGAGGCCCAGCGGACCGTCGAACGCCGCCGGCAGGCCCGCGCCCGGCGTCGCGACGTTCATGTCGCGCTTGCCGACGGTCGACGGCAGCCGCCGCGCGACCAGCTGCCTCACCAGGAACTCGAAGTCGCCGGCCGCGCCCGTGCCGAAGCGCCAGCGGTGGTAGATCGGCAGCCGCACGGCGCCGTGCGCGCCCCACGCGGGCGCCAGCGCGTCCAGCGTGTCGGGAACGGGCAAGCCCAGCCCCGCGAGCCGGCCGCGCTCGAACGTCGGCACGAGGAACGCCGTGTAGGCCGTGTTGGGCTCGAGCCGGCGCGCGCACAGCAAGCGGCTCACGGCCCGATGCGGCTCGGCGTCCACCACCGCCTGGATGGCCGCGGCGTCCAGGTCCGCGCCGCCCGAGATCGCCGCGTGCGCCCACGCCCACAGCTGATCCCACGGCGGCAACGCCGCCGCGTCCGTCACCGTGAGCGCGGGCAGCGTCCCCGTCTGCGCCGGCTCCTCGACGGCCTGGATCTCGTCGTCGCGCAGCACGGCCAGGCACAGCCACGGCGTCAGGCGCTCCGTCGTCGCGGCGCGGGCGGGCGTGTAGCGCCAGGGCAGATCCGCCTGGTCGAGCTCGACGAGCGGGAAGTAGTTGCTCTCGACGTCGAACGCGTTGGGCGTGGGGAAGACGCGGATGATCGCGTCGCGATCCAGCCCCGCGACGTCGCCCGGACCCAGCAGCGTCAGCGGAACGCCGCGGGTCAGGCTGCCGTTCAACGTCACGCTCACCGAGACGGACACGCGCGCCGCGTCCGGCCCGGTCACCTGGTCTCCCTCGGTGCGCGTGATCTCGCTGGCCACGCCCCGGCGCAGCCACGGCAAGAACGTGAACGTCCCGAGATCACCCATCGGCCGCCGCCTCCGACACGGGGACGACCTGCAACCGCGCGATGTCCTCAGGATGCGCCGCCAGGTGCTGGTTCAGCGCGGCCAGCGCGTCGGCCTTGCGCTGCGGCCGGCCCAGCGCGCCGTCGGGCCGCAGATCGTCGACGCCCGCGATCACGTAGTCCTCGTCGCCGACGACGACCTTGTCGCCGGCCCCCGCGCGTCCGGGCCGCGTGAACTTCTCACCGCCCACGGACAGGAACGGCGCGCGCGCCGCCGCGCCCGCCGCGACCATGACCTCCTGCTGACGCCACGGCAGCGGATAGACCGGCGCCTTGCGCGTGCTCCACGGGCTGTCGATGATCACCGTCTCGTACACGAGGTCCGCCTGCAGGCCCGCTCCGGCCTTCAGCGCTTCCCCCTGCACCGCGACCCCGGCATCCATCGCGGCGAACGACGGCACCGACAGCTTCTCGGCGTCGTCGAGGTCCTGGAACTGCGCGGGCGCGAACTGATCCTGCACCGGGTCCCAGTGGACGGGGTCGTCGCCCAGGGTCACCGCGGTCACGTCGTAGCGCGTGCTGCCCGCCAGTGTCGCCTCGCCGAACTTCGAGAGCGGACGGTTGAGCGGCAACACGCGCTGCCGCAGCGTCACGCCGCCCGCCGGATCGATCAGCACGCGATCCTCCGTCGGCGACGGCGCCGCGACGCTGACCGCCTGCCAGGCGCCTGGCGGCAGCGCCCCGCTCCAGTTGCGTGGATCGCCGATGGCGGCCAGCAGCAGCGGCTGCGGGTCGACGGTGGGGGCCTCGGGCGCGTGCGCGTCGCCGAACCTTTTGTCGAACGGCACCGAGACGTCGAAGAGCCACAGCGAGATGCTGGCCTCGCCCTTGGCGTGCCACGGCGACACGCCCGACAGCGTCGCGTTCAGCTGGACGCTGGCCAGACGGTGCGAGCCGCGGCTCAGCTTCACGCCGCCGCTGAAGTCGGCGATGAACGAGAACGGGTGGAACACGAACAGGGCGTCGAAGCCGATCCAGCCGTAGATGTTGAAGCCGCCGTACGCCGCGTACAGCTCGGCGAGCGCGCCCACCTGGAAGGTGTTCGCGGTCAGCGCGAAGTAGCCCTTCAGGGAGATGCGTGGGTTGTCGTCGAGGCCCAGCGACACCGTGATGGGCTGCAGCGCGGGGAAGCCGGCGGGCGGCTGGAAGTGCGGGTTCACGCCGCCGACCGCCAAGATCAGCACCGGGTCGTCGCCCCAGGAGAAGCGGAACGCCATCGAGCCGGTCAGCGTGAAGGCCGCCACGCGCGAGTCGCGGAGCACGGCGTCCACCGCCATGCGCTTCGCCTCGACGTCCAGCGTGCCCAGGATGTCGATGTGGATCTCGACCAGCGGCGCGTCGGCCGTCGGCAGCACCATGCTGAGCTGCCCCAGCAACGCCAGGCGAATGGGCGGCGGCAGCTCCAGCAGGATGCCCAGCTCGATCGTCAGCAGCGTGGGCGTGCCCCACCCGATCATCGCCATGGGGCCGAAGACGAAGCGGCCCTGCGCCGGCGGGAAGAAGGTGCGCAGGTCGGAGATGATCTGGTTGGCGTTGGCCACCGGATCCTCGGGGAACAGCACGTGGTCGACGGCGTGGTTGCGGATGCCGGCCTGGAGGGCGTCGATCGCCATCGTCCGGTGGACGCCGGCCAGCCCGCCGACGCCGTTGAGCGTGAACCCGTAGCCGAGCTGGATGGGCGGGAAGGTCGCGGAGATGAGGATCAGGAACGAGTAGCCCGACTGTCCGCCGGGCAGCTTCGTGTCCAGCAGGCCGATCGCGCTGACGCCGATCTTCGCGATGCGCAGCTGCAGCGCGCCCGCGTAGCGGCCGTTGGCGCGGTCCAGCGACAGGAAGCCGCCGCCCGTCACCAGGCCCGTGTCGACGACGAGGCCCAGGCCCGTGGGCGCCTTGAAGCCCGCGTCGAGATCGAAGGGGCCGGCGTTGCCTTCCTCGAAACGCATCGCCAGCGTGACGCCGACGCCTTCGATCGTGAACCCCAGCGGGCCCAGCTTGCCGTGCAGGCTGACGTCGCCGCCGGCCGTGAGCGCCGGCGCCTCGCCGCCGCTGGGGAGCGACGCGACGATCGCCAGGTGGACCGTGTCCAGCGTCAGCGGGCCGATGGCGCGGTGGGGCGCCACCGTCACCTCCAGGCCGGCGCCGCCCGTGAACGCGAACCCGTTCTCGCTGTGCCAGCGCAGGCCCAGCGGCACGTCGACCGTCAGATCCTTGCCGCCGAAGAAGCTGCCCAGGAACGAGTCCTGATCGCCCAGCGAGAGCACCGCCGCGAGGCCCTGCACCGCCATGACCAGCTCGACGGCGGCCTTCGTGCCGACGAAATCCAGGTGCACGCCGGTGGTGATGCCGCCGAGCTGAAGGCGGCTGCCTGCGGGCGAGCCCAGCAGGAGCTGCGGCCCGTCGGTCTTGTACGTCAGATCGGCGCCGAACCCGGCCGTGGGCGGCGCCGTGCCGGGCTGGAACGGGTAGCGCACGCCCACCTCGCCGGGCCGGACGTAGATGCCGAACGTCGTCGCGAGATCGCTGCCCGCGCGGAAGGCCAGCGACAGATCGTCGCGGACCTGGATCGTCTCGGTCAGCCCCGCGGGCAGCGCGGGCTGCAGGATCAGCCCGGGCATGTGGCCTTCCTCGCCCGGCATCTCGAGCAGCACGAGCCCCACGTGCACCAGCTCGCCTGCGATCTCGGTTTCGAACAGCGAGATGCCCAGCTCGGTGTCGATGGGCTTCACCGTCTTCGAGCGCGCCACCTGAAACGCGGCGCCGCGCTCTTTGCTGGGGCGGCCCACGCTCACCCAGAAGTCGAGCGCCAGCAGCAGCTCCTGCAGGTGCCCCGCGACCAGCTCGAACTGCAGGTCGGGCGTGCCCCACCCGTACACGCGCGTGGGGATCGAAAGCGGATCGGCGATGACCCTGGGGATCTCGGCGAAGCGGAAGCGCGTCTCGACGAAGCCCGGCCGCCCCGCCGTCGGCTCGTGCGTCTCGAAGGTGATGACCTGCAGCAGCTCCAGCGCGCGCGCGAGGAACGGCAGCTCCAGCTGGAGATAGTCGACCAGCAGCACCTCCAGCAGGCGCTCGCCCATGTCGCCCAGGAACGTGCTCGCGTCGACGCCCGCGGGCGCCTGCCCCAGCGCCGAGATCGCCTGCTTCAGCGCCTTCACCGCGTCGAACGCCGCCAGCGCGTGGTCCAGCGACGGATCGTCTGCCAGCGCGCGCGCGGCGTCGATCGAGGCCTTCACCTTCGCGCCCAGCGCCGTGTACGCGGGCGGCAGATCCTCGACCTCCCAGCCCATGCGCAGCATGAACTGCTGGAAGCTCTGCAGATCCGACACGGCGTCGAGCAACGGCGCCATGGCCAGGCCCAGGTGCGTCGCGATCGCCTGAAGGGTGCCCCGGTCGCTCATCGGCTATCTCGGGTACCTCGTGTCCAACCAGGCGTCGACGAAGCCGTGCTTCGTCGGATCGAGCAAGTCGACCAGCGCGTAACGGCAGACGGCGCACAGGGTGATGGGGTGGGGCTCGTATGTCGTGTCCGCCGGCCAGTTCGAGAACAGGTAGATGTTGATGATGTGCTCGTAGTAGATCCGCGCGCGCATCATGCAGGCGCCGGTTGGGTGGTAGACGCCGCATTGGTATTGCGCGCCGCCTTCATGCGCACCGACGGCCCACGCGCGGTAGGCCCCCTTGGGCATAGTCAGGGCGTTCGGCCAGTTGGTCGCTTCTTGAACCTCGGGAGTCTCACCGCCTACGCTGCAGTCGCGGCTTGCCGGCGCGCCTTGGGGCGCGTTCAACGGCTGCCCCGTGGTCGTGATGTGGTCCCGGATCTTGTCGTGGACCAAGGTGAGCGGTTTCACCGCGTTCATCACCATGCTGTCGAGGTGCGGCGCGTAGACGAGGCTCCCCTTGGCGAACGTCGGCGGCTCCAACCCCGGGGTGATCGGCTCGTTTCGCTCGATCGTCAGCGCATTCGGCGTCACACCGCCCACCGAGACTGTCCAGGTATCGCTGCGAGCGACACCTGGAGACAGCGCGCGAGCCCGCAGCTGGACGATCTCGCCGTCGACGAAGCCGACCACACCCGCGGCGAAAGGCTCATGAGGCACGGTGAACTTGTTGGTGAAAGGAGGAACGGGCGAAGCGACGCCCGTCGTGATCGCCACCTTCCGCATGCGAGGCCACTGCCATTTGAGCTTGCTGCCGTCCAACGCCGGCGCGAACGGCGGCGGCGGTGTGCTCAGCAGCGTATCCCGGTCCTGGATGTTGGGCGCGGCGGCCGCCGTGATGGCCTGGGCCGCCGTGCTGCGACCCGAGTAGCCGTACTCGTCCTGCAACGTGAAGGCGTGCGCCGCCTCGTGAGCCAGCAGCGAGGTCGTCTCGATGGGAGGTGACCGCGGGAGCACCGGATCGGCGAGATCGATCGCGCGGCTGTCCGCCGGAGCGCCTCCGACGGGCACGAAGGGAAACTCCGTGTCGTTGTTCAGCGACGCGCTGATCAGCTCGCCCGTCTCCATGCCGCCGTAGCGAACAGCCGACACCAGCGCGTAGACGAGTTGGCGGTCCTTCCCCGCGACCCCCCACGCCAGCGCCCCGATCTGGAAGCCCTTGTCGTCCTTCAGCGCGCCGAGGAAGGCATCGAGATCGGTCCGTTTCGCGCGCAGCGGGTGGAAGCCCAGGCCGCGTGAAACCTCCGCGTCTTCGTGATTCGGGGCAGCGCCGAACGCCACGCCCAGCGCGGTGTCTCGATCGCGCGCCATCCGGCGATCGGCCATGCTGGCCCAGCTCTTGTAGTTGTCGAAAGAGATCCTGCCGTCGATCTTGGTCCCGTAGAGGGTCCGCCAGCTCAGCATCTGCGCGAGGTATCTAGCCCCGAGGATCAGATCGCCGGCATCCTCGTCGATCGCGTGCTCCAGGACGGGCAATCCGACCTCGTGGAGGATCTCCTCCATGGCTGTCCAGGGCGGGGCCGGCGCGGGCGGCGGCGGGGGCGGCTCGGGCGCGCGCGCCAGCGGCAGCTCGCTCGCGCGGGTCTTGCTGTCGCGCTTGGCGAGGGAGAGCTCGTGCGCCACCGTGGCGCCCTTCTGCTGCGAAGGGAGCCACGCCAGCCACACGTTCAGCGCGTCGCCCAGAAGGTTGAAGGGGCTCGTGCTGAGGTTCGTGCGCAGTGCCTTCAGAGCCTTGTGTGCACGATCTAGAAACGTCGTGGTCTTCTCGGAATCGACGAAGCCCTCGGGCAGAAACAGCAGATTTGGCGCGTAGCCGGCCGCCCCGGGGCCAGGCCCCGAGATCCACGTCGCTTGCGTGACGGCGCCCAGCGCCGCCCAGCTCAGTTCGGTGCTCACCTCGGCGCTCGCCGTCAGGTTGCCCCAATCGCTCGGCAGCTTGACGGTCACCGTCGCGTTGCCGCCCACGGTGGTTCCGGTCACGGCACCCGTTTGGGGGTGGACGTTCACACCATTGAGCGTCGGTGGGGACCACGCCAGATCCGGTAGGTGCGTGATATTGCCGATCACGCCGTCGTCAAACTGCGCCAGCACCGTGAAGGACTGGGGCGAGGCCCCCGCCCTCACCGTCAGGTGCTTGGGCGCCAGCCAGACCTTCGACCCTGCGAGCTTGTCGTGAACGTGCACGCGGATGCGGGGCGTGGTGGCGAACATGGTCGTGCCCTCGAACACCTCCGCGCGGATGAGAAAGTTGTGGAGGCGCACGTCCGGCCTTGGACTGTCGACCTTGACCGTGCCGAGCTGCGGATCGACGAACACGCCGTGCTTGTGCGGCTGGCCGTCGAACTCCCCGATGAACCTGACGTTCACATTGGCCGGCGGATTGTTGCCCCGCGTCCAGCCGTCCCCGGTCGTGTGGATGGCCACCAACGATTGGAGCTCACGCGACGTCTTGCCGGCGAGCACGTGGATGTCGTGCCCGCCGCCTAGGTGCCAGTTGACCGCCGTGATCGCCACCGACCCGCCTCTTGGTCTCGCGCTGGCGCGACCGTAACACAGGGCGGCATCAGCGACGCAACGCCCGTGATGCTTACTTGGGGTATCGCTTCGTCAGCCAATCGTCGACGCGGCCATGCTGCGTGGGATCCAGCTGGTCGACGAGCGCATACCGGCAAACGGCGCACAAGGTGATGATCCACTCCTCGTACTTGTTGCCGCCCACCCGCTTCATGGTGATGTTCGCATCGCGCATCGCGCACGCGCCCGTGGGGTGATAGACGCCACAACGATAGTGGGCGCCACCCTCGTAGGCGCCCACGACCCACGCCCAGTAGGCGTCGGCGGGTTTGGTCAATCCATCGGGCAGGTTGGTCGGCTGTTGAACCGGCTCGTTTTCGGGCCCGTCGCTGCACACGCGGGAGGCCGTCGCGGTCTTGGGCGCGTTCAGCGGCTGGTGCTTTGCCGTGATGTGATCGCTGATCTTCTTGTGGACGAGCAGCAACGGCGCGATCGAGCCGGCCGGCGCCGCGGGATCGAGGCGTGGCGCGTAGAGGAGGCTGCCCTGCGGGAACGCCGTGGGTAGGGCGGTGCCCGTGCCGGCGCGCTCGATGGTCACCTTGTCCGCGGCGACGGGGCCAGGGACCACCTTCCAGGTGTCGCTCCGGCTTACGCCGGGAACCAGGGTGCGGGCGCGCAGCTGCACGACCTCGCCAGCGCCAAATCCGGGTTCCCCGGCCGCGAAGGGCTGGTACGGGATCGTGAATCGGCCGCTGCCGGCGGAGGTGATCGTGCCGGTCGTGAAGGTCACCTTGGTCATGCGCGGCCACAACCACTTGAGCTTGGCGCCGCTGAGCTGGGCGCCGTCCAGCAAGTCCGCGCGCCCCTCCAGATTGAACGCAACGCCCTTCTGGGCCAGCGTCGCGTCCGGGATGACGCCGCGCTGACCGTACTCATCTCCCAACTTGAACGCGTGGCACATCTCGTGGACGAGGACCATGAGGGCTGTCAGCGACGGCGCCCTGACCATCTTGGGGTCGACGAGATCGAGTGATCGCCCGCCCTGAGGTCCCGGCTTGACCACCACCTCCGAGGTTTCGCCCAGCGACGATGCGCTCAACTCGGCGACGTGAGTGCCGCCGTGTCGGATCCCGGCGACGAACGTGTACACCAGGTCTTTGTCCTTGCCGGTCTTGCCCCAAAAGCCGAGCGGCGGGCCGTTCTTGACGTCGCTGAGCGCGGCGAGGAACGGATTCAGGTCCTCGCGAGACACCCGGAGCGGGTGAAGCCCCAACCGCTGCGGCGGCACGGGGACGTCGTAGTTGGGCCGGCCTCCGAACGTCAGGCCCAGCCCGCTGTCCCGATCGTTGGCGATGCCGCGGTCGGCGCGGTCGCACCAATCCCTGTACTGCGTGATCGTCGTGCCGGTGACTCCGTAGACCTGGCTCCAGACCATGAGGCGACGGAGGTAAGCGGCCGACAGCGCCAACGTCAGGTCGCTCTCGTCCTGATCGATCAGGTCGCCATACACGGGCAGGCCCACCTTGTAGATCAGCTCGTCGATGCTCCAGCTCGCGACGGGCGTGGCCGGATCGGGCGGCCTGGCCACGGGCAGCTCGTAGCCCATCATCGCGCCGCTGCGGCTGTTCACGGCCAGCTCGGTGCCAACGGTGACGCCCTTGTCGGTGGACGGGATCCAGGCAGCCCAGATGTTGAGACCCTTTTGCAGGAGCAGGTCGAAGGGGCTCGACCGCTGATCGGTTCGAAGGCGCCGCACGACCTCCGTCGTCAAGGCTTCGAACGTCGTCTGGTTGGCGTCGTCGAACCCCTCCGGCAGGAGCAGGACGTTGGGCACGCTGGCGGCCCTGGCCTTCCCCGGCCCGCCCAGGAACCTCGCCACGCCCGCCTTCCCCAGCATCTCCCAGCTCAACCTCGTCGTGACGGGCGCGGACGCCGTGACCCCATCCCAGTTCGGGAGCTTCACGGTGATGGTGCCCTTGTCGGCAATCGAGGCGCCGGTCAGAGCGCCGCTGAAGGTATCGAGGGTCACGGAATCGCCGGCGCCCTTCGACCACCTCAGATCCGGCGAGTACGTGAGGTCGCCGATCGTGCCGTCGTCGAACAGGGCGAGCACCGAGAAATGCTGGCGGCTGGCGCTTGCACGCAGGGTCAGCTGGCGTGGCGCGAGCCAGACCTTCGCGCCGACCAGGGATTCGTGAACGTGTACGCGAATGCGGGGCGTGGTGGCAAACGGCGGCCCCCCCTCCGAGACCTCGGCCCGCAGGAGGAAGTTGTCGACCCGCAGCGGGTAGGCTGGCCGCGGCTTGGTGACCAGGACGGATCCCACCGCGGCGTCGACCGTGAGGCCGAGGCTGGCCGGCGACGCGGCGACCTCGGGGACGAACTTGAACTTCACGCTGCTCGGCAGCTTGCTGGCGGGATCGTTCGGATCGGCGGGCTGATTGGTCAGCCAGACGCCGTTGTAGAGGACCTCGAGGCGCGCGTCGAGGTGGTGAGAGGTCTTGCCCTCCAGGACGTGGATGTCGAAGCCCTCATCGCCCACCCAGCGCACGCCAGTGATCGCCACGGTGTCCTCGCTCTGTTCGCGAACGTAGCATGGGGCCGCGATTAGGGGACTGCGGCCGAACTGTTTACACTCGGGTCATGCGCGTGCATGCATGGCTTCTGCTTGGATCGTGCCTGGCGACGGCGTGCGGGTCCTCGCCGCTCGCGTCTTCGCCCGATGCGGCGACAGATGGGTCGATGGCCGAGGTCGGCGCTGTCGAAGTTGCCGCCGAGACGATGCCGGACGCTGGCGCGCCCGACGGTGACGCGCGCGAGGCGGCTGGCGATTGTCCGCCCGCCCTCGCCTCGGCGGCCGAGCTCGCGGTGACACCGCGCGCGGACGTGAACCTGGAGCTGCTCGCGCTGAAGGTCAGCCCAGGGAAGCTCGTCGCGGAAGAGGCCGCGTATCAGCGCGTGGTGCGCGACGTCGCCGCGATCCGCGCCAAGGCACCCGCGCTCGCGAAGATCTCCTTCTTCACGTACCGCGACGGCATGCGCATCACCCTCACCGTGCCCGTCGACACGGCGACGCAGATGGAGAAGGGGACCTATCACGCGTGGGACTGCCTGAATGACACCTATGGCGCCGTCCTGCCGGCCGAGTACATCCGCATCGGAAACGCCCCGGAGGTGTACGTCAGCCTGAAGACCGAGGGGATCTACGCCGTGCAGCTGCTGGCGGCCGAGTACGCGCGCCTGCCCGGCGTCATGCACGTCGACGACATCACGCTAGGCGGCGACGGGCCGACGATCTGCCTGACGGGCGGCGCGTCGACCTGGCACTACCTCTTCGACGAGGCGTCGGGGGACTGCCCGGCGGGATGCATCGATCACGCTTACCGGCACTTCACGACCGAGCCGGACGGCACGATCGCGGAGCTGGACGGCTGGAACACCAAGCAGGGCACGCCCCGCCCCACCTGGGTCACCCAGTACGGTGCAGAGGAGACCTGCCACTAGGCGGGCTTGCACCTGACAGGTCCGGCCCTACATTTTCATTGTGGGGTGCATCGAATGCGGCGTTTCAGCATCGAGACCTTCAGGCACTTCAGGGATCGCTTCAACGATCTCGACCTCGAACCGGCCCGCTACCTGAACCTGGGCCTGGCGAGCTGGCTGCTGGTATCAGCGTACGTGTGGCGCCACTCGGAGCCACAGTTCCTGATGACGGTCCTCGTGGGGTCGATCGTGGCGATCGTTTCGCCGTTCGCGCTCGGACCGCCGATGGCGCGGAGGATCAACATGGCCGCCGGTGGCCTGCTCGCGCTCGCCGCCGTGGCGATGCCGCGCGCGTCGTCGGTCGGGTTCTGGCACAACCTCATCGTCGGGCTGGTCATCGCGGGCATCGCCTTCCTGGGCCCGCCGCACGGCAAGGTGCCCATCCGTCCCGAAGCGCCGCTCGACGCGTACGAAGCGACAGGCGGCGTCTAGGCTACGGACAGGCGCTGCTCGCGCAGACCTTGCCGCCGAACTGGCCTCCCGTGCAGCAGTAGCCGCTCGCGCAGTCGCTCTTGGCCGTGCAGAACGAGCCAAGGCCGAAGCAGAGGCCGCAGACCATGCCGCCAGGCGGACCACAACACGTGTCGCTGAGACAGTCGACGGAGGCCGTGCACGACTCGCCCGTATACCTCGCGCGCTTGGTGCAGACGTGCGAGAGGAAGGAGCAGTCGTAGTCGCCGGTCAGACAGTCGTCGCTGTACTGGCAGCTCGTCTTGCAAATGCCGGCCACGCACCTGTAGCCGCTGCACGCGTTCGGGTGGGCGTCGTCGCATTCCGGGGCGACGCACTGCCCGTTCTTGCAGATCTGTCCGTTCGTGCAGTTCCCCGGGCCGATGCACTCGCCCGGCGCCAGGCAGTCGCCGCCCGCGCACCTCTCGCCCGCCGGGCAATCCGACGACGCCGTACACCGGTACGACGACGGCGGATCGGCCCGCACACAGGCACCCAGCACGACGGCGAACGCGAGAATCCCGATGGCCTGTTTCATCTCAATACCTCACGCTCACGCCGATGCCCGTCGGGGCGATGGCCACCGAGACCGACTGCTCGCGTAGCTCCTTGAGGGACGGCGCGATCGCGTACGACGTGATGACGGCCGCGACGCCGATCGCGCAGGCCGTCCAGGAGAGATCGTTCGCGAGGCGCCTCGACGCGTAGCCGTCGCGTGTCAGGACCTGCTTGTCCTTGTCCTGCTCGTACGTCATGTAGGTCAGCGTCCCCAGCGCCGCGCCGACGCCGGCGAGGATGTAGCCGCCGACGCGCAGGGCTCTGATCTTGGCGGGCAGGATCGGGTCCAGCGTCGTGGCCTCGTTCTCCGTGTCGACGACGACGTGCGCCGCGCGGCGCGCCGGCCGTGCTTCGTCCCCGCTGGGGCGCAGCAGCACGGGCGACGTCGCCGGGCCGGCCTCGACCTTCAACGCGGCGAGCGCCTCCTCGATGGCGACGCCGAAGGCGACGCCCTCGACCGCCTCGCCGGCCAGCTTGCGGCTGACGACGCCGACGACGCGCCCCTGCTTGTCGAGGAGCGGGCCGCCGCTGTTCCCGGGGCTCACGGACGCGTCGGTCTGGATGAGGCGCGTGTCGGACACGGTGCGGAGGCCGCTGACGATGCCGCGCGTGAGCGAGAACGCGAGGTCCTCGCTGGCCGCCGCGCCGATCGCGTAGACGTCGGTGCCGGGCTGCTTCGTCGAGGTCTCGAGCTGGAGGCACGGGAACGTCCGGTCCGAGCCGGCGATGCTCAGCAGCGCGACGTCGTGCGTGCGCGAGACCCGCACGATCCTGGCGCGCGTGACCTTGCCGCTGCGCTCCTTCACGTCGATGCCGCCGCCCTCGACGACGTGCGCCGCCGTGAGCACGAGGCCCTCGCCACCCAGGAAGAAGCCGCTGCCGAAGCCGCGATCGCTCTTCAGGAGCACCGTCGCGTCGGCGACCACCTGGAAGGCGCCGGGCAGCTCGCGCTGCTCGACCTGGCAGCCGCGAAACTGCGCCGTCTGGTAGTCGGAGGGCTCGGGCGCCTGCGCGTCCTTCCGAAAGAGCGCCCGAAACCGCGGCCGCTTGATCAACGAGTTCACCGCGCTCAGGACCAGCAGCTTGCCGGCTGACGCGTGGTTGTTCTCCGAGAGCCCCCACCGGTTCACGCGGGTGAGCACCCGGTAGACGACCTCTTCGGTCCGGCGGTTCATGACCTCCCAGGCAATGCCGATGCGACAGGCCCGCCCGTCGTCGAACGACCGGCAGGTCAGCTCCTTGACCGTACCGCCCAGCACGAGGTCGGCCTTCTCGGCGTCGTCGCGAGAGAACACCAGGCTCTCGGCACCAACGGCGTTCAGCCCCGCGTCCCGGAGGTACTCCAGGATGTAGACGCGGTACTCGGGCTTCGCGAGCCCGATCTCGTCCCACCCGTCGAACCGCGCCACCAGGTTCGAAAAGCCGATCGCGACCTTGCGCTCCTCACCGCGCGCCACGCGCGGCGCGAAGACGACGGCCGCCGCCACCATCGCCCACAGCGCCAGGGTGCTCCGCCGACGTCCGTCCAGTCCCATGGGGCCCCGATGTTAAGACGTCCGGAGCCTCCCCGGCTACTACCTCCATCTATTCGAGCGCCGCGAAGGCTGCGACAATGCGCCGCATGGCTTTGAACGTCGCTCTCCTCCGCAGCAGCTTCGAGCTGGTCGTCGACCGGCAGCCGAACCTGGCCCACCGCTTCTACGAGATCCTGTTCGAGCGCTACCCGCAGGCGAAGGCCCTCTTCCGCCGAAACGCCCCCGAACAACAAGAGAAGATGCTCACCGAGGCGCTGGTCTCGGTGATGGACCATCTAGAGGACGCGCCGTGGTTGTCGTCGACGCTGAAGGCGCTCGGCGCCCGCCACGTGGGCTACGGGGTCACGACCGAGATGTACGACTGGGTGGGTGCGAGTCTGCTCGCGACCCTCGCCGAAGCCGGCGGGCCGTACTGGACGCCCGACCTCGCGGGCGCCTGGACGAAGGCCTACGGCGCGATCGCGGGGCTCATGCAGGCGGGCGCGGCCGAAGCATCGGAGAACGCGAGCGCGCCGTAGCTACTGCGGCTCTTCGTCGGCCGTCGTGCGCGCCCACGGGAGCGCGTCCAGGCGATCGAAGCCGATGGGCTTGCCCGAGCGCTCGCTGAGGCCGTAACGGCCCGCTTCCATCCGGGCGAGGGCGTCGTCGATCGACCTGATCCGCTCGAGGGTCAGCTCGACGAGCCAGGCCGCGTCGCCCTGCTCGCGCGCCAGCTCGGCGGCGTCCATGGGCTCGGGTAGCCGCTCGGCGGAGATGGCGATGGCCTCCTGGTCGCGCAGGCGATCCAGCGCCTCGGCGCGGGCCTGCAGCAGTTTGTCGCGCAGGTGCTCGAGCTGCACGGGATCGAGGCCCGCCGACTCCGGACCTTCCGTCTGGACGTATTCGCTCACTCTGAAAACGTGAGAACGCCCCTGGCCGTCGTCAATCGGCAATCTGCTGCCACGCCGCGGCCAGGCCGCCGAACAGGTAGATGCCGGCGGCGTTCATGGTCAGATCGAGGACATCGAAGGTGCGCGTGTCGAAGGCGAGCTGCGACCCCTCTTCCAGCGTGGACACCAGCAGCAGGACGACGATGACGGCGCGGGCCCGGGCGGGGCCGAAGAAGCGGACCGCCGTGAAGGCGAGCAGGCCATACGCGAACAGGTGGCCAACCTTGTCGAACGGCGGCCGGAACAGGGTCGTGGGAAACACGCCCAGCGTCGCCATCACCGAGGCACAGACGACGAGCGCGAGCTGCGCGAAGAAGAGAAGGGCCCAGGTGGCGCGGCGTTCGTTCATACCAACAGCTTGTGTCGCGCGAGTGCCCCAGGGGGAACGACGGCCGTGAACGGTCGCGATCGGCGCGCGGCCGGCCGCTATCGAACGCCGAGTCGCTTGCGCAGGTCGCGGGCGACCTGGCGCGAGACCTCGACGGAGTGGCCGCCGGTCGTGAGGGCCACGTAGCCGCCCACCTCGTTGGGCTGCAGGCGCGTGACGTGGCTGAGGTTGACGAGGGCGCGGCGGTGGACCCGCAGGAACGTCGCGGGCGGCAGCCGGCCCTCGAGCTCCTGCAGCGACAGCGCGCTCAGGTACGAGGCCGCGGCCGTGTACACCGTGACCAGCTCGTCGGCGAGCTCGGCGTGCGTGACGTCGCGCGGATCCAGCAGCACGATCCCCTGGCGCGTCGGCAGCGCGAGGCGATCGAGCGCCGACGGCTCGGCGGGCCCGCTGGCGGAGGCGACGCCGCGCTGGCGCGCGCGGTCGAGCGCCTTGCGCAGCCGCCCCCCGTCGATGGGCTTGAGCAGGTAGTCGACCGCGCCGACGTCGAACGCCGACACGGCGTGCGACGCGTGGGCCGTGCAGAACACCACCTGGGGGCCACCCGCTGGAAACAGCGCCAGCGCCTCGATCCCCGAGAGCTCGGGCATCTGGATGTCGAGCAGCACGACGTCGACCTCGCCGGCGCGCACGCGGGCCAGCACGGCGTGGGCGTCGGCGCACTCACCGGCCAGCGTCACGTCCTCCATGGCCGCGAGCAACCGCACGAGGCGCTTGCGAGCCGTCGCCTCGTCGTCGGCAACCAGCACGCGCAGCGAACGCTCGGCGGCGGTCACACGCGCTCCTGGGCGGCCCCGAGCGGCAGCGCGACCTCGGCCACCGTGCGCCCGCCCGCGGCGAAGATGCGAAACGACGCGCGTCCGTCGTACGTCAGCGCCAGGCGGCGTTCGATCATCTCCAGGCCCAGCCCTCCGGGGCGGCGGCCCGCGAACGCGCCGGCGTTCTCGAGGCGCACCGTCAGGTTCCCGCCCGCGGGCGGCGCGACCTCCAGCACCACCTCGGCCCCGTGACCCGCGCCGGCGCCGTGCTTGACGGCGTTCTCCGCCAGCGCGAGAAGCAGCATCGGCGGCACCGCCACCTCGGGCAGCGGCTCGGCCAGCCGCCGCACCAGCCGCACGCGCTCCGGATCGCGCAGGCCGTGCAGCGCGAACAGCCCGTCGACGAGGGCCAGCTCCTCGCGCAGCGACCAGGTGGGCGCGTGCACGCCCTCCAGCACGGCGCGCAGCATGGCCGACAGCTGCAGCACGGCGCGCTCGGCGACCTCGCCGTCGTCGCGGCACCACTCGGCGATGGCGTTCAGCGTGTTGAAGAGGAAGTGCGGATCCAGGTGCGAGCGCAGCGCCACCAGCTGCGCGCGCTCGGCCTCGCGCGCCAGCGCGGCGGCGCGCGCCTCGGAGCGCGCCAGGCTGCTCTCCAGGAAGATGTCGCGCGCCAGCCCCCAGCCGCCCACCAGGAACAGCGCCATGCAGACGACGACGCTGGACGGCGCCGTCAGCAGCGTGCGCCCGATGCCCAGCGTGCGCGGCACGACGACCCCCACGCTCAGCACGACGCCGGCGCCCACGGCGCCGTAGAGCAGCAGGCGGATGCCGCCGTGACGCAGGTCGAGCTTCTCCGGGAACAGCACGCGCCACGACACCGGCGCGACGACGACGAACAGCAGGCACATGACGATGCCCAGCGGCACGGCGAGCGGATCGCGACTGAAGCTCCCCTGCGCGACGACCAGCGCCGTCGACACCAGCACGATGGCCGCCAGGCGGCGCGGGTGCAGCAACGCACGCAGCGTCGCGCGGATGATCGAGGGTTCGGGGGCGTGTTCGAGCTCGAAGGCGCGCATGACGGGCCGGGGAACGAGAACGATTATCGCATCGGTTCCCGCCGACCGCCGACCGTTCGGCCACGCCGCGCGACCGTTCACCGAGTCCCCCGCCCGGCGTCACCGCGCGACGGGCACCTTGGAAGGTGGAGGTCATCATGTCCACCGCCCCCGTGCTCTCGATGCCGCTCGTCTCCGGAGTCCCGCGTCAAAAGGCCGCGCCGTCTCCTCGCCCTTCCCCCTGGTCGCGCTGGCGGGCGCACTTCGAGCGCCACCGCGCCCGCCCCCTGCCGCCCCTCGAAGGCGCGGGCGCCGAGGTCGTCGCGCGCCTCTCGCCGCCGCAGCTCGAGGCCCTCGCGCGCTCGCTGGCGATCCTCCAGATCGGCGAGACGGGCGAGGGCCGCATCGTCGGCGTCGTCGCCACCTGCGACATGGCAGGCATCGACGACGACTACCGGGTCGCGCTGGCGCTCTTCATCCGCGAGGAGGGACGGCACGCGCACATCGTGGCCCGCCTCGTGCGCGCGCTGGGGGGCGAGCTGCTCACGACGACGTGGACCGAGTGGGCGTTCGTGCGCGTCCGCCGCCTGGCGGGCGTGCGGGTCAAGCTGCTGGCGATGTTCGCCGCCGAGGTCGTGGGCGCCGGCCTCTACGGCGCGCTCGCCGCCTGCCTGCCGCCCGGCGCGACGCGCGCAGCGCTGGAGCAGATCGCGCGAGACGAGCACGGGCACCTGCGGTTCCACCGCCGCTTCTTCGCCATCCACGCGCCTCGCGGCTGGCGGCGCGCGCTGTTCCTGGCGGGGTTCGTGCCGCTGGCGTATGCGGCGGCGCTGGTCGTGCTGTGGGACCACCGCCGCACGCTGGCGCTGCTGGGGATCTCGCGGCTGCGCATGGCTGCGCGGCTCCACGCGCTCGTGCGCGAGGGCGCGCGATGACGTCGCTGCCCGCCCACGTCGCGATCATCATGGACGGCAACGGCCGCTGGGCGGCCGAGCGCGGCCTCCCGCGCCACGAGGGTCACGCGCGCGGCGCCGACGCCGTCCGCCGCGTCGTGCGCGCCGCGCGCGAGCTGGGCCTGCCCGCGCTGACGCTCTACGCGTTCTCGGCGCAGAACTGGCAGCGGCCGCACGCCGAGGTCGGCCACCTCATGCGCCTCCTCCGCACGTTCGCGATCGACGAGGCGCCGGAGCTGATGGCCAATGGCATCCGCGTCATGACGATCGGCGATCTGGCGCGCCTACCGGCGCTGGCGCGCGCGCCGCTGCGGGCGCTCGAGGCGGCGTCGGCGGGCAACCGCGGCATGACGCTGTGCCTCGCGCTGTCCTACGGGGGCCGCGAGTCGATCACGGCCGCGGCGCGCGCGCTCTGCGCCGAGGCCGCCGCCGGGCGTCTACGGCCCGACGACGTCACGGAGCAACGGCTGGGCGCGCGCCTGGGCACGGTCGCGCTGCCGCCGCTCGATCTGCTGATCCGCACCTCGGGCGAACGCCGCCTCTCGAACTTCCTGCTGTGGGAGGCGGCCTACGCCGAGCTGTACTTCACGCCGGTGCTCTGGCCCGACTTCGACCGCCGGACGCTGGAGGCGGCGCTGGCCGCCTACACGCGGCGCCAACGCCGCTTCGGCCTCACGGGCGAACAGGCGGGCGTAGCTGTAACCCAAGGGTAACAACTGGCTGGAATCACGGCTGAATTCGCTCCCCGGTATGGCGGGTGCCGCGATACAATTTCGGCCGGGCAGCCATGCTCAAGCGCAACGAGTGGCTCGATCTCGGCCGTGATCTCGACTGGGACCTCTCCTACGTCCGCGAGGAAGACGCCTTCCCCGAGGCGCTGAGCGGCCGTCCGTGGTTGCGCGGCGCCGCCTGGCGCGACTGGGACGAGCCGTACAAGACGACCTACTCCGACTACGTCGCCATGCAGACGGAGAAGGACGCGTCGGTGAACGCCGTGCGCGAGGTGCTGGGCAGCGCCGAGGACTACGAGAAGCTGCCCGTCGAGTGGCGGAGCGGCCTCAAGCTGCACGCCGCGACGCTGCCCCTGGCGGAGTTCTGCGCCGTGGTCGGCAACCTGCGCGCCGCGCGCTTCGGCCGCGCCAGCGCCTGGCGCACGACCGCCCTGTTCGGCGCGCTGGACGAGTTCCGCCACACGCAGATCCCGCTGACGCTCATGCACGAGCTCGTGCGCTGCGACCCGCAGCTCGACTGGACGCACAAGTTCTATCACTCGAACAACTGGGTCGCGATCGCGGCGCGCCACCTGGTCCACGAGATGCTCGTCGGCGCGAACGCGATCGAGTTCGCCGTCGCCACGAACTTCGTCTTCGAGACGGGCTTCACCAACCTGCAGTTCGTGGGGCTCTCGGCGCTCGCCCACCGCGTGGGCGACAAGATGTTCGAGAAGATGGTGAACAGCATCCAGAGCGACGAGGCGCGCCACAGCCAGATCGGCGCGCCCGTCCTGGAGATGATCGTCAAGCACGACCGCGAGTACGCCCAGTACCTGGCCGACAAGTGGTTCTGGCGCAGCTGGCTGCTGTTCGCCGTCGTCACGGGCTTCTCGATGGACTACCTGACGCCGGTCGAGCACCGCACGTCGTCGTTCAAGGAGTTCATGCACGAGTGGATCGTCGATCAGTACCTGCGCATGCTCGACGAGGTCGGGCTCGAGCGGCCCTGGTACTGGTCGACGTTCGAGCAGGCGCTGTCGCGCTATCACCACATGGTCTACGCGAGCGCGTACTGCTACCGCGCCTCGGTGTGGTTCGACCTCGCCGTGCCCGGGCCGGCCGAGCGGGCCTGGCTGCGCCAGAAGTACCCCGAGAGCTGGAACGAGCTGGACCCGATCTGGGAGCGCGTGAGCGATCGCTGGCGCCACACCGATCCGGGCAACGACTTCGGCGCGCACGGCACGGCCATCGTGGGCTTCTGCGACCTGTGCCAGCTGGTGCTCTGCAACGGCACGCCCCACGAGAACAGCGCGCGCGTCGTCGAGCGCGGCGGGCGCAAGTTCATCTTCTGCTCCGAGCCCTGCCAGTGGATCTTCGAGCGCGAGCCCGAGCGCTACGCCGGGCACAAGGACGTCGTCAAGCGCGTGCTGGCGGGCGAGGCCCCCGCGAACCTCGTGGCCCTCGTGCGCCGGTACTTCGGCCTCACCCACGACACCTGGGGCAAGGACGCGTACGGCGGCAAGTACCCCTGGCTGGGGCGGGAGAAAGGGGCGCCTTGATCCCGCTCTACGGGTTCGTCGAGGGCGACGTGCTGGGGCTGGTCGTGCTGGCCCACGAGCACGACACGATGGCGGATCTCGCGCGCCAGCTGCAGGAGGCCGCCGCGCTGCGCGTCGCGCCCCACGCCGCGGCGACGGTCTGGTTCAACGGCGCGCCCGTCGCCGACGCGACCACGGTCGAGGCGGCCGGGCTGCGGCCGCTCGATCGCTTCGACGTACGCGGGGAGGTGCGATGAGCTTCCAGCGCGTCGCCAGCCGCGCCGACCTCTGGGTCGGAGAGATGAAGGGCCTCGTCGTCGACGGCGTGCCCGTGCTGCTGGTCGCCCTCGAGGACGGCGTGCACGCCTACGAAGATCGTTGCGCGCACAAGGGCGTGCCGCTCTCGCAGGGGCGCCTCGTGGGGGCGCGGCTCACCTGCTCGGCCCACGCCTGGGAGTACGACGTCGCGGCGGGCTGCGGCGTGAACCCGCGGCGCGCCTGCCTGCGCGGCTTCCCCGTCGCCGTCGAGGGCGACGACATCCTGGTCGACGTCGCCGCTGCGCCCGGCGAGGACGCGCCGGCGCCGCGCGTGCTGGACGACGTCGGGCCCGTGCTGCAGGCCGGCCCCGTGGGCGACGCCGTCGTCGCGGCGATCCGCGATCAGAACGCCGGCGCCCGCGTACTGGATCGCGGCGCGTACCTGCGCGTGCTGTGCCCGGGCCGCTGCGTCGTCACGCGCGCCGCCATCGAGTCTCGCACCGGCGGCGCCTTCCGCCTGCCGCGCGATCTCGAGCTGGTCATGTCGTCGTTCAAGGGACACTTCGCCGTGAGCGAGGACGAAGCCCGCTGGGAGCTGACGCCGTGACGAAGCTCAAGACGTATTCCCACCTCGCCGACGCGCGGCGCATGCCCACCGAGTACGAGATCGTGACGACGCGCCTGCACCACCACGTCGAGCGCGGCTTCGAGGTCGACGGGCCCGTCCCCGAGTGGTACGCGCGCCACCTGCACGGCTCGCGCTGGCGCGCCGACGACTGGGAGCGCTTCGCCGACCCGCGCGAGACGACCTACACGAAGTACACCCGCCTCCAGCAGGTCAAGGAGGCGTACGTCGACGGGCTGCTCGCGTCGATCGACGAGTCCTCGCACGACCGGGATCTCGCGCCGGAGGCGCGCGCCCTGCTGGCCCGCACCGTGCCGCCGCTGCGCTTCGTCTTCCACGGCTTCCAGATGATCGCCGCCTACGTGGGCCAGATGGCCCCCAGCGGGCGCATCACGATCGCGGCCGCGCTCCAGGCCGCCGACGAGGTCCGGCGCACCCACCGGTTCGCGTACCGCATGGCCCAGCTGCGCGCGGGTGAGCCGCGCTTCGGCGCCGACGCGCGCGCCGTGTTCCAGGACGATCCGCGCTGGCAGCCGCTGCGCCGGCTCATCGAGTCGCTGCTGGTCACCTACGACTGGGCCGAGGCCTTCGTCGCGCTGAACCTCTGCCTCAAGCCCGCCATCGACGAGCTGTTCATGGTCGAGCTGGGCGCGGCGGCGCGGGCGCGCGGCGACTTCCTGCTGGGGCAGCTGCTGGGCTCGCTCGACGAGGATGGCGCGTGGCAGCGGCGCTGGAGCGGCGCGCTCGTGCGCGTGGCGCTGGAGGCGCGGCCCGAGAACCGCGCGGCCTGCGTCGAGTGGGTGCGGGCCTGGCGGCAGGAGGTCTCGGCCGCCGTCGCGGCGCTGGCGCCGATCCTCGACGAGGCCAACGGCGCCGAGATCGCCGCACGCGTCGAGCGGCGCGTGACGGAGCTGCACGCCGCGCTGGAGCTCGCGCCCGACGGAGGCGCGCCATGAACCGGGCGGGCCTGGCCGAGGTCGTGCTGGCCGCCAGCGGCGACGGCGTCGTCGTGTTCGGTCGCGACCTCGTGTGCTCGCACTGGAACGCCGCCATCGAGCGCATGCTGGGGCTCGAGGCCGCGCAGGTGCTGGGCCGGCCGCTCCCCGCGGAGCTGCTGGCGGCCATCGGACCCGAGGCGCCCGCGAAGCTGGCCCGCGTGCTGGCCGGCGAGGAAGTCCACCTGGAGGACTGCGCCCACCCCGGGCGAGGGGGCGCCGACGGCCCCGTCTTCTACGAGGCCCGGTACCTCCCCTGGCGCGGGACCGACGGGGCCATCGTGGGCGGCATCGGGCTCATGCGCGACACGACCCGGCGTCGCGAGGCCGAGCGGCGGGCCGCCGAGACCGAGTCGCGCTTCCGCATCATGGCCGACGTCGCGCCCGTCCTGCTGTGGATGGCGGGCACCGACGCGCTCTGCACCTTCTTCAACCAGACGTGGCTCGACTTCACGGGGCGCACGCTCGAGGAGGAGTGGGGCGTGGGCTGGGCCGAGGGCGTCCACTACGAGGACTTCCAGCGCTGCGTCGACACGTACATGGAGGCCTTCGCCCAGCGGCGCACCTTCGAGATGGAGTACCGGCTGCGGCGCCACGACGGCCAGTACCGCTGGGTGCTGGATCGGGGCACGCCGCGCCACTCGGCCGACGGCCGGTTCGAGGGCTACATCGGCTCGTGCGTCGACATCACCGATCGCAAGGACGTCGAACAGGAGCTCGTGCGCGCCGTGCGGCTGCGCGACGAGTTCCTGTCGATCGCCTCGCACGAGCTGCGCACGCCCATCACGGCGCTGCAGCTGCAGCTCGACAGCGTCGCGCGTTCGCTGGAGCGGCGCCCCGAGGAGCACCTGGCCAGCGGGCGCCTGAGCAGCGGCACGGCCGACGCGCGCGGCCAGGTGGCCCGCCTGCGCGTGCTCGTCGAGCGCTTGCTGGACATCTCGCGCTTCTCGGAGGGCCGCTTCTCGCTGGACCGCGAGGAGCTCGATCTGGCCCAGCTCGTGGGGCACGTGGTCGACGTCCTGCGCGAGCCCGCCCGCCTCGCGGGCTGCGAGCTCGTGGTCGAGCCCTGCCCTCCCCTGCGCGGGGCCTGGGACCGCGTGCGTGTCGAGCAGGTCGTGACGAACTTGATCTCGAACGCCTTCAAGTTCGGCGCGGGCCGCCCCGTCGAGGTGAGCCTCTGCATGCACGGCGGCGTGGCCCGTCTCTCTGTGCGCGACCACGGCGTGGGCATCGACCCGCGAGCCCACCGGCGCATCTTCCGGCGCTTCGAGCGCGCCAGCTCACCCAGCAACTTCGGCGGCCTGGGGCTGGGGCTGTGGGTCGCCAAGGAGATCGTCGACGCCCACGCGGGCACGATCTCCGTCGAGAGCACGCCCGGTGAGGGCGCGACCTTCGTCGTCATGCTGCCGCTCACCGTCACCGGCAAGCTGAGGAGGACGGCGTGACGCCCGACGCGGACGGCATCCTGGTCGTCGAGGACGACGCGGACATCCTGCGCGCCATCATCCAGGTGCTGGGCGACGAGGGGTACGCCGTGCGCGGCGCGGGCAACGGTCGGATCGCGCTGGACATGCTGCGCCAGCCCGATGCCAGGCCGCCCCGCCTCATCCTGCTGGATCTCATGATGCCGCTCATGGACGGCTGGGCCTTCCGCGCCGAGCAGCTCCGCGATCCGACGCTGGCCGAGATCCCCGTGATCGTCCTGACGGCCGACGGCAACGCCCAGGAGAAGAGCCAGCTCATGAAGTGCGCCGGCGGCCTGCGCAAGCCCGTCGAGCTCGAGCAGCTCCTGGCCGCCGTCGACTCGTACGTCCGGCCGACCTAGCTAATTGAGCTGCTCGCAGTTCCTGTTGCCCGGGAAGCCCGTGGCGTGGCCGCAGTGGTTGTCGCGGATGTCGCCCGGCTCGAACGAGACGGCCGTGCACAGGTGGGACGACTGGCACATCTGGCGATTGGGCTTGGTGGTCGTGAGCGCGCCGTAGGTGGCCACACACTCGGCCATGCTGCCGTAGCCCTCGCGCGACGTCCCGCAGCTCGCGATGTAGATCGCGCAGAACGTCGCGGGGGACATGGCGGGCGACGTCTCCGACGTCGAAGTGCACATCGGGAGCGCCGACCCGTCGCTGGAACCGCCGCTGGAGCTGCTGCATCCGGCGACGGAGAGCACGCCCAGAAACGAGAACCCGAGGAGCCGTTTCACGGGCGGAACGTATCACTTCTTCGCTTGAGCCATTGGCGGCGGCGGCACGAGGCCCAGCTGCGCCATGAGGGCCATGTTGTCGAAGTAGACGTTGCAGGAGGCGAGCTTGCCGTTCTTGATCACGGCGATGCCGCCCCACTCGAATTCGACGTGCTTGTTCGTTGGCGGGATCGACTGGCCGTTCGGCATGCCCATGGGCCCAGTGTGATCGCCCACGAACTTGCCCTCGCAGGCGATCGTCTCGCCCGATTCGATGCAGCGGCTGACGACGTGCTTGAAGTTTGGGAACGCCGTGGCGAACCCCTTCGTCATCTGCGCGTGACCCTCGGGCCCCCTGATGACGCCCATTCCGGGCACCTTCATCTCGAAGTCGGGCGCCTCCAGCGCGGCCAGCTTGTCCGTCTGCTTCGAATCCACGGTCGCGAACCAGCGATCCATCACCTGCCGGTTCGTCTCCTTCTTGGCGTTCGCCACGCCCGTCCCGAAAGCCAGGCCCGCGAGAACCCCCAGTACCATCCAGCGCGTCGTCTTCGTCTCCATGTGATCGGCTCCTTTCGAAGACCACGCTACGGATCGTGCCGGCGCGCCGATATGGGGCAGATGCCCCACCGCCGGTAACGGCACGGTAAGCTTCGCGAATCGAACACCACCCTCCACCTCGCCGCCTGCGCGTCGTCGAGCCGAAGCTCGCCAAGGACCCCGTCTGCGGGATGATGGTGCCCGAGGACGCGCCGCTGCGCGCGACCTTCGAGGGGCAGACGTACGTGTTCTGCGCGGCGCGCTGCCGCGAGCGGTTCGTCGCCGACCCGCGGCGCTTCCTGTCGGCGGCGCAGCCGGCCGGCATGGAGGAGGCGAGCGCGGGCGCGTGGACGTGCCCGATGCACCCCGAGATCGTGCGGCCCGCGCCGGGCAGCTGCCCGATCTGCGGCATGGCGCTGGAGCCGCGCGCCATCACGCTCGACGAGCAGGAGAACCCGGAGCTCCGCGACATGACGAGGCGCTTCTGGGTGGGCGTCGCGCTCACGGCGCCGCTCATGGTCGTGGCGATGGGCCACCTCCTGCCCGACGCGCTGGCGGGCTGGGTGCAGCTCGCGCTGGCGACCCCCGTCGTGCTGTGGTGCGGGTGGCCGTTCTTCGTGCGCGCCGCGCAGTCGGTGGCGAGCCGCAACCTGAACATGTTCACCCTCATCGGGCTGGGCGTGGGCGTGGCCTACGCCGCCAGCGTCGTCGCGACGCCGCTGCACCGGGCTCAGTACTTCGAGGTCGCGGCCACGGTCGTGACGCTGGTCCTGCTGGGGCAGGTGCTGGAGCTGCGCGCGCGCGGCCGCACGGGCGCCGCGATCCGCGCGCTGCTGGGGCTCGCCCCCAAGCAGGCGCGCCGCGTCCGCCCCGACGGCGTCGACGAAGACGTCCCGCTCGACGCCGTCCAGCGCGGCGAGCTCCTGCGCGTGCGTCCCGGCGAGAAGATCCCCGTCGACGGCGTCGTCGTCGAGGGCCGCGGCGCCGTCGACGAGTCGATGATCACGGGCGAGCCCATGCCGGTCGCGAAGGGGCCCGGCGACCGGCTCGTGGGCGCGACGGTCAATGGGACAGGCGGCCTGGTCATGCGCGCCGAGCGCGTGGGCTCCGAAACGGTGCTCGCGCAGATCGTGCGGCTGGTGAGCGAGGCGCAGCGCAGCCGCGCGCCCATCCAGCGGCTGGCCGACGCCGCCTCGCGCGTCTTCGTCCCCGCCGTCGTCGCCGTGGCACTGGCGACCTTCGCCGTGTGGGCGCTGGTCGGTCCCCACCCGCGCCTGCCCAACGCGCTCGTCGCGGCGATCGCCGTGCTCATCATCGCCTGCCCGTGCGCGCTGGGGCTGGCGACGCCCATGTCGATCATGGTGGCGAGCGGCCTTGGCGCGTCGATGGGTGTGCTGTTCCGGAACGCCGAGGCGATCGAGGTCCTGCGCAAGGTCGACACGCTGGTCGTCGACAAGACGGGCACGCTGACCGAAGGGCGCCCGCGCGTCGTCACCATCGAACCCACGCCGGGCACGACCGAGGCCCAGCTGCTTCGCCTCGCCGCGGGGCTCGAGCGCGGCAGCGAGCACCCGCTGGGCGCGGCCATCCTGCGCGCCGCCGCCGAGCGCGGCGTGGCGCCCGGCGAAGCCCGCCACTTCGAATCGGTCACGGGGCGCGGCGTGCGCGCCGCGATCGACGGGCGCGACGGCGCGCTGGGCAGCGCGCACTTCATGGGCGACCTGGGCGTCGACGTCGCCGCCGCGGCGGCGCGCGCCGGCGAGCTGCGCGCGCAGGCGCAGACGGTGGTCCACGTCGCCGAGGGCGGGAAGCTCGCCGGCCTGCTGGGCGTCGCCGATCCGATCAAGGACACGACGGCCGCGGCGCTGGGCGAGCTCCGCGCCGGCGGGCTGCGCGTCGTCATGGTGACCGGCGACGGCGAGGCGACGGCGCGCGCCGTCGCGGCGAAGCTGGGCATCGACGACGTCTTCGCCGACCTGAAACCCGCCGACAAGGTCGGCGTCGTCGAGCGCCTGCAGGCCGAGGGCCGCGTCGTCGCCGTGGCGGGCGACGGCATCAACGACGCGCCGGCGCTGGCGCGCGCGCAGGTGGGCATCGCCATGGGCACGGGCACCGACGTCGCCATGCACAGCGCGGGCGTGACGCTGGTCGGCGGCGATCTCCGCGGCATCGCGCGCGCCCGCCGGCTCAGCGCGGCCACGATGCGCAACATCAAGCAGAACCTGTTCCTGGCGTTCGTCTACAACGCGCTCTGCGTGCCCATCGCCGCGGGCGTGCTCTACCCGGCCTTCGGCCTGCTGCTGTCGCCGACGATGGCGGCGGGTGCGATGGCGGCCAGCTCTGTGTCCGTCATCACGAACGCCCTCCGCCTTCGGGCGGACCGGTCCTTGCCCGCGCGCGCCACCCACCATTAGACTGCGCGCGACCCCCACCATCGAAGGAGGCTCGCGTGAACGGTCGCCACCTGCTCATCGCAATCTGCGCTGTCTGGACCTCCAGCTGCACGCTCCAGGGCCCGCAGCCGATCGCCGTCGGCCCGGCCGCCTACCCGCCCGGGCAGCCCGGCGGCGGCTTCGGGGGTCCGGCCGGTCCGGTCCAGGCGGGTTGCACCCTCAACAGCAACGAGCTGCAGGGAGCGCCGGGCCAGACGTTCCAGCTGGCGTGCCCGCCGGGCTGCGCCGCCGCGGGAGGCCTGTGGGGCACCGACATCTATACGGGTGACTCGGCCGTCTGCCACGCCGGCATCCACGCGGGCGCGATCTCGCCCGACGGCGGCGTGCTGTGGGTGCGCATCGAGCAAGGCCAGCCGGCGTATCGCGGCTCGGCCCGAAACGGCGTCGAGTCACACGACTACGGCAGCTACGGCAGCAGCTTCACCGTCGCGCCCGCGAACGGCCAACCCGCGGCCGCCGCGCCGCCGCCCGGCCAGCCCGTCGCCGCCGGCTACTATGCGCAGCCCCCGCAGCAGCCGGCCGCTCCGCAGGCCATCGACGCGGGCTGCAGCTTCGGCAGCCGGGACATCAAGGACGTGCCCGGCAGCAGCCACCTCGTGTCGTGCCCGCCCGGGTGCGCCGACACGGGCGGCCTGTGGGGCACCGATCGCTACACGGGCGACTCGTCCATCTGCAAGGCCGCCATTCACAGCGGCTTCATCACGAACGAGGGCGGCAACGTCGTGGTGATCCTCGACGGCCCACAGCAGGCGTTCCGCGGCAGCACGCGCAACAAGGTGCAGTCGCACGACTACGGCAGCTATTCGTCGAGCTTCCGGCTCCAGAAGCCGTAGCGCTCTAGGCCAGGATCTCGAAGGCGAGGCTCTTGCTGTCGCCGAAGGTCGGAACGCCGTCGATGCCGAAGACCTTCTGGATCATCGTGACGTAGACGTCGGCGAGGCTGCGCTTGCCCTGCAGGTCGAGGTGCTGGTTGACCTTGAGGGCGCCGGCCGCGCCGCCGAGGTACGCCAGCGGCAGCGCGGCGGGTGAGCGGCTCTGGCCGTCGTGCATGCCGCTGCCGAACCAGATGACCGTGTTGTCGAGGACGGTGCCGTTCGGGCCGTCGGCGAGGCTCGCGAGCCGGCGGCACAGGCTCGCGACCTTCGAGGCGAACCAGTAGTTGATCGTCGCGTGGCCGTCGAGGCCGGTCGGGCTCGTCGCCAGCGCCCGGAAGGACCCGACGGGCGCCGTGCCCGCCGTCGAGCCCGTGTCGGTGAAGGCGCGCTCCTGCAGGAAGTCGTAGGTGAAGTCGCTGCCGCCGTCGTCGAGCATGAAGCTCACGACCCGGTCGGTGTTGCAGCTCAGCGCCATGATCATGAGGTCGATCATCAGATCGGCGTGCCTGTTCCGGTCGTAGTCCGGCGGAAGGTCGCCGGGCAGGATCGCCAGGGTGGGCCGCTCGCGGATCGTGCACGCCGGCGGCAAGCCCGCCTCCTCGACCCGCTTCTCGAGGGCCCGCACGGTGCTCTGGAACTTGTCGAGGCGCGCGCGGTCGCTCCTCCCGAGGCGCTTCTGCACCGCCGCGGCGTCATCCAGGACGAAGTCCAGCACGCTCTTCCTCGTCGCGCGGCGCGCGGCGGCGGCCGGATCCGCAGGCGGCACGATCGCCGCCGAGACGATCCGATCGAAGGCGCTCTGCGGGCTCACCATCTTGTAGAGCGGCTCCGTGGGGCCGCGCCAGGAGACGCTGCGCTGGAAGATGCCCTCCTGGGAGGCGTCGGGCGACACGGTGTTCGACAGCCCGAGCTGCAGTGAGCGCACGCCCAGCCCATCCGCGATGACCTGGTCGACCGACTTCCCGCTCTGCGTTCCCTGGCCCGGCACGCACGTGAGGAAGCTGCCCGTCTCCTGCCCGAAGCTCGGCGCGGGAGTCGTCGCCCCATATGCCGTATTGGCGACGTTGCTCAGGACGGTGAGGCGCGACTTGTACGTCGCCAACGGCGCCAGGATGGGCGACAGCTCCAGCGCGCCGTTCAACGCGGGCGGGTGCCAGAACGGCGCCGTGCCCATGGGGAAGTAGATGGCCACGAAGCGCGGCGCCGGCCCGGGCGCCCCGCGCGCGCGCCGCGGCGCCAGCGACTCGAGCCACGGGAGCGCCAGCGCGACGCCGGCGCCGCGCAGGAAGTGCCGTCTCTTCATGGCAGCCCCTCGCCGCGCCGGAAGCGGAAGGGCTCGCTGAGGACGATCTGCTCCAGCAAGGCCGGCAGCTTCAGGCCCTTCGCCTTCCATGCCTCCATGAGCCGGTCCAGGTGGGGGGTGTACGCCTTGTCCACCATGTGCCCCAACGCATAGGTGAGAAGCATCTTGTTCGCGCAGGTCAGGAGCCTGGGGTCCGTGGCCAGCAGATCGGCGAGCTGGAGCTCGTCGGAGAAGAACCCGCCGGTGGGCAGCCGCCCACTGGTGTCGATCACGCGGCCCTTCTCGTCGATAGACCTGAACTGCCCGATGGCGTCGAATCCCTCGAGACCGATGCCCACCGGCTCGAAGGCCAGGTGACAGGCCGCGCACTGGGTCCCCTGCGCCGCAATCGCCATGACCTCCTGCCGGTAGGTGGGCGGCGGATCGGGCGGGACGTCTACCTTGATGATGGGGTGCAGGTCGAAGGGAACGGGATCGCAGAGGAGCTGCTGAAAGGTCCAGGTCGCGCGATATCGCGGATAGTTGTGAAACGAGGCCGAGGTCATCGTGAGGAAGCCGCCCAGGCCCAGGAATCCTTTGCGCGCGTCGTTTCGGTTCTCGACACGCACGGAGTCGGCGCCCAGACCCGTCGCGTCCATGCCGTAGTGCTGCGCGAGGCGCGCGTCGACGAAGTTGACGTCGGCGTTGATGAAGTGGTCGAACGGCCGGCCGCCGCGCAAGAACTCGGAGAAGTAGAGCTGGATCTCGCGCGCCATCGAATCGCGCAGGGAGTCGTCCCACTGGGGGAAGGTCATCGGATCGACCTGATGCGCGCTCACGTCCCACGCCCCCAGCCATTGTCCGGCGAACGCGTCGACGAACGCCTCGGACCGCGCGTCGGCGAGCAGCCGCGCGAGCTGCGCGACGAGCACGGGCGGCTGCGACAGCTCGCCCGACTCGGCCAGGCGAAACAGCTCGTCGTCGGGCATCGTGCTCCACACCCAGTACGAGAGCCGCGACGCCAGCTCGTAGGGCCCGACCGCGTGCGGCGTCGTCGACGCGGGATCGAGATCGCTCTCCACCCGGTAGAGGAAGCCGACCGACGACAGCATCGCCGTGGCCACGGACTGCATCGCGACGAAGAAGGACCTGCCCGCCGCCACCTCGGCGGCGTAGAGGGCGACGAGCCGCGCCACCTCGGCCTCGGCCAGCGGCCGGCGCCAGGCGCGCAGCCCGAAGGAGCGAATGCTCTGGGCGGCGCAGGCCGGGTCGTCCGGGCCCGCCGGCGCGCACGAGACCACGCGCGCCCGAAGACCGAGGTCGGAGAACACCTCCTTGGCGATCTCCTCCGCCGCGTTGAAGTACTGCTCGTAGCGCGCGTCGTTGATCGTGAAGGCTTCGGCGTCGTTGTCGAAGTAGCCGCGCTCGTCCGGCTGGAAGGTGTCGCGCGCGTGCGCCTCGACTCCCAGCAGATCGCGGATCGTGTTGTCGTACTCCCGGCTGTTCAGGCGGTGGATGGCGACGGTGCCCGGGTCCAGGCCCGGCGTGGGCGAGAGGCTCACCTCGGGCAGGCTGGCCTCAGGGGCCGCGGCATCGGGCGCGCCCGCGTCCGGCGCGCCCGCGTCAGCCTGGCCCAGGCTCAGTCGCGGCGTCCGCCCACACGCCGCCAGCGCCAGCCCCAGGGCCAGCGTCAGCGTGTCGCCCGAGGCCCGTCGCACCACCCAGGCAGTCGAACAGGGGCGCACCCAATGACGGTCTCAGAACGCCGCGTCTAGGACAACCTCGCCCACGACGCCCACCTGGTAGGCCGAGACGCGCCGCTCGAAGAAGTTCGTGACCTCCTGGACGTCCTGGAGGGCCATGAACCCAAGCGGGTTGGCCGTGCCGTAGAGCTTGGGCATTTCCAGCGTCGCCAGCCGCTGGTCGGCGCAGTACTCCAGGTACTCGCGCACGACGACCGCCGACAGCCCGACGACGCCCCCACCCAGCAGGTCCTCGGCGAACTGCGTCTCGCAGTCCACGGCCTCGTCGAACATCTTCACGATCGACGCCCGCAGATCGGCGTCGAACAGCTCGGGCTCCTCGCGCCGGATCGTCTGCACCGCCTCGAAGGCGAACGCCATGTGCGCGCTCTCGTCGCGGAAGACCCAGTTCGTTCCCCCCGCCAGCCCGTGCAGCAGACCGCGCGAGCGCAGAAAGTAGACGTAGGCGAACGCGCCGAAGAAGAACAGCCCCTCGACGCACCCCGCGAAGCAGATCAGGTTCAGCAGGAAGCGCTTGCGCTGCTCGCGCGTGTCGAGGCGCCCCACCTCCTGGACGCTGTCGAGCCAGCGCATGCAGAACTCGGCCTTCTTGCGGATCGAAGGGATCGTCTCGACGGCGGCGAACGCGCGGTGGCGCTCCTCGGGGTCGGGCACGTAGGTGTCGAGCAGCGTCAGATAGAACTGCACGTGCAGCGCCTCCTCGTAGAGCTGCCGCGACAGGTACATGCGCGCCTCGGGCGCGTTCAGGTGCTTGTAGAGGTTCAGCACCAGGTTGTTGGCGACGATCGAGTCCCCCGTCGCGAAGAAGGCGACCAGCCGCTGCACGAGGTGCCGCTCGGCGTCGGTCATCTTCTTCTGGAGGTCGCCCACGTCCGTCGAGAAGTCGACCTCCTCGACGGTCCACGTGTTCTTGATGGCCGCCCGGTACATCTCGAAGAAGGCGGGGTAGGCCATGGGGCGCAGCGTGAGGCACAGCCCCGGGTCCAGCAGGCGCGCGGGACGATCGACGGCGCTCACTGGCAGGCCTCGCAGCTCTCGGGGTTCTCCAGCGAGCAGGCGACCGCCGCCTGTGCGTCCGCCTCGGTCGGCGGCGCCGACACGGTGGTCTTGGCGATCTTCGTCGCCGGCCGCGAGCGCAGGTAGTAGGTCGTCTTCAGCCCCTGGCGCCAGGCGTGGAAGTACATCGACGAGAGCTGGCCGATGTTTGGGTTCTCGATGAAGAGGTTCAGCGACTGGCTCTGATCGATGAACGCACCGCGGTCGGCGGCCATGTCGATCAGCGCGCGCATGGGCAGCTCCCAGGCCGTGCGGTAGACGGCCCGCAGCTCGTCCGGCAGCTCGGTCAGCGCCTGCACCGACCCCTCGGCCAGCTTGAGGCGCGCGCGCGTGCTGTCGGTCCACAGGCCCAGCGGCTTCAGCTCGGCGACCAGGTAGCGGTTGACCTGCATGAAGTCGCCCGAGAGCGTCTCGCGCTTGAACAGGTTCGAGACCTGCGGCTCGATGCACTCGTAGCAACCGGCGATCGACGCGATCGTCGCCGTGGGCGCGATGGCGACCAGCAGCGAGTTGCGCAGACCCACCTCGCGGATGCGCGCGCGCAGCGCCTCCCACCGCGCGGTGTCCGCGGGCGTCCCGCCCCACGCCTCGAACTGCAGCTCGCCCGCGGCCGCGCGCGTCTCGGCGAACGTCGCGTGCCGCCCCTTCTCGGCGGCCAGATCGGCGGAGGCGGCCAGGGCGTGGAAGTAGATCTCCTCGGCGATGCGCCTCGACAGCGCGCGCGCCTCGGGCGCGTCGAAGGGCAGGCGCATCTGGAAGAAGACGTCCTGCAACCCCATGACGCCCAGCCCGACGGGCCGCCAGGCCAGGTTCGACGCGCGCGCGGTGTCGATCGGGTAGAAGTTCAGATCGATCACGCGATCGAGCTGCCGCACGGCCGTGCGCACCGTGCGCGCGAGCTTCTCGAAGTCGAATGTGGGCGACGGCGACGAGGCGCCCTCCTCACCGCGCGTGGTGTGCCGCCCGAGGTTGATCGACCCCAGGTTGCAAACGGCCGTCTCGTCGCCCGAGGTCACCTCGATGATCTCCGTGCACAGGTTCGACAGGTGCACGGCGCGCCCCGGCCGCGCCGTCTGGTTGCACGCGCGGTTCGACTTGTCCTTGAACGTCATCCAGCCGTTCCCGGTCTGGGCGAGCGTCCGCATCATGCGCGCGTAGAGCTCGCGCGCCTTGACCGTCTTCGCGGCCAGCCCGGCCGCCTCGGCGGCGCCGTAGGCACGCTCGAAGTCGTCGCCCCACAGGTCCGGCAGCTCGGGCACGAGCTTGGGATCGAACAGGCTCCAGTCGGCGTCCGCCTCGACGCGCCTCATGAACAGGTCCGGGATCCAGTTGGCCAGGTTCAGGTTGTGCGTGCGCGACGCCTCGTCGCCCGTGTTGTCGCGCAGCGACAGGAACTCCTCGACGTCGGCGTGCCACGGCTCGAGGTACACGCAGCAGGCCCCCTTGCGCTTGCCGCCTTGATTGACGGCCGACACCGAGGCGTCGAGCGTCTTCAGCCACGGCACGATGCCGTTCGAGTGGCCGTTCGTGCTCTCGATCAGCGACCCGCGCGAGCGCACCCGGTGATACGCGAGGCCGATGCCGCCCGAGAACTTCGAGAGCTTGGCCACGTCGGTGTAGCGCTCGTAGATGCCCACCAGGTGGTCGGCGGGCGAGTCGAGCAGGAAGCAGCTCGATAGCTGCTCGTGGCGCGTGCCGGCGTTGAACATCGTCGGCGAGCTGGGCAGGTACTCCAGCGTCGAGAAGAGGCGGTAGAGCTCCAGCGCGTCGGCGACCGTCTCCGACAGCGCGCAGGCGATGCGCAGGAAGAAGTGCTGCGGCGTCTCGATCACGAGCCGCGTCTTGGGGTGGCGCAGCAGGTAGCGGTCGTAGAGCGTGCGCAGGCCGAAGTACTCGAACTCGCGGTCGCGCTCGGCGGCGATGGCGTCGTTGAGCTTGCGTGCGTTCCCCGCGACGAAGGCCGCGAGGCGCTCGTTGGCCAGGCCCAGCTTCTGCGCGACCAGGACGGACTGCGAGAAGGCGTGGATCTCCTGGTTGCGCACCTCCTTGTCGATCGTCGTCGCCAGCAGGCGCGCCGCGAGCTTCGCGTACTGCGGCTCCTCGGCGATCAGCGACGCCGCCGTCTGGATCGAGAGCTGATCTAGCTCGCGCGTCGTCGCGCCGTCGTACAGGCCGCTGATCGTCTTCGTGGCCACGCGGAGCGCGTCGACGTCGGGGAGCCCGACGCACGAGCGGCTCACGGCGCGCACGATCTTGTTCACGTCGACGGGCTCCGACGAGCCGTTGCGCTTCTTCACGCGCATCGTCGTCTGAACGCCCGCATCCTCGAGGCGCCTGCGCGGCGCCGCACCCTGGTTCGGCTCTCTCGTCTCCAGCTCCATCGGCCCTCTCCTTTTCGCCCCCTCGGGCGGTGAGGAAACCGCGCGGGCGAACAGGAGAGCCGGGGCGGAACCCGATGGGAAACGCAAGAAGCGTCGGGCGCCGGCCGGACCTTCCCGCCTCCCGCGAGGCTTCCAGGTCGAACCGCCGCCGGATGTCTCCCGGCGCCGGACGCTGGCAGGTCTTCGGGCTTACGAGCGCTCCGTCGTCTAGTTCAGAACCCTCAGAGGGTTCCGAACCTCCATGCTCGCTCAGGTGGGCAAAGCCCACCTTCGCTCGACGCCGGTTTTCCTTGGTCCGCCGCTTCCCAACCGATGGTGCCGGTCAGTGCATGTGGCGGGCTTCGTTCTCGCTTACCGCTGCGGGGCAGCCCCGGAATCGCACCGGGTTCCCTTTTGCCCGGCGACTGCCCGGGCACCAACGTGGGGATGCAATGTAGTGCATCGTATCGCAGCTGTCACGAGATATTGTGTCCACAGGGAAACCGACCACTATACGTGGTGTTGTTCAGGCCCCGGGCTGGAACACGAACGGGAAGCTCAGCTCGGCCGAGCCCTCGGTCAGGGCGGGGAAGCGCCACCGCAGCACGGTCGACCGGATGCAGGCCGAGACCTCGGGCGAGCCCAGCGAGTCGTCGTCGATGTCGGCGGCGGTCACGGTGCCGGCCGGCGACAGCGAGAACCGCACGACCAGCTTGCCGGCCAGCGTGGGCTGCCCCTTGAGCGCGCGCTCGTAGCAGGCGGCGATGGCCTTCCGGCGCGTGCGGATCTCGCGGGCGATCGCGGCGGCGTCTACCTTGCCGTCCTCGATCTGCGGCGCGCCCTCGTTGACGACGGGGCGGGCGCGGCGCTCCGTGATCGTGCCCGTGTCGCCGGAGTCGGCGATGTTGCCGCCGCCGCGGAGGCCCAGCGGCGTCGCGACGTGCCCGGTGCCGTCGCCGACGCGCAGGCGCAGCGAGTCGGCCTGCGCGATCCCGACGCGCGAGACACCGTTGAAAGCGTCCTCCACCTCTCGATCGACGTTGCCGCCACCGAGCAGGTCGGGCGTGGCCGTGCCGCCCTCGGTGAGCGAGGTGATCACGGCGATGACGCCCATCTTCTCCACCTGCTTCTGCAGCGCCGCGTGGCGCTCGGCCTCGGAAGGCGCGGGCTTCGAGGGCGCCGTGGGCTTCGCAGGCGCCGAGGGCTTGGCCGGGTGCGGGCGCGACGGTGCCGGCGTGGCGGCGGCGATCGGCTTGGGCGCGGGTGCGGCGGGCCGCGGCCGCTGCACCATCTGCACGAACCGATCGGGCAGCTCGTCGAGCACGGGCCGGCGCGGCCAGTCGACGTGGCGCAGGTAGATGACCATCGCGAGGTGAACCAGGAACGAGAGCGCGACCAGCCCCGTGAACGCGCCGTCGAGATCGCCGACCACGCGCCGGCGTACGGAGATCGGGAGCTGCGGCCTCGGCTGCGGCGCGGGCGGACGCACGAGCTGGAACAGCAGCGTCGTGTCGCCGCGGGTGATCTTTCCGCGCGCGCGATCGTTCAGCGGCACGAGGCGCGGACCCTCCTCGGGCGCGGGCGCGTCGAGCGACAGGACCTCCGCGCCCGTCGCCACGCGCGCCGTCATGCCCGGCCCGAGCCGCAACACGAGGCGGCCGCGCCGCTCCTCGAAGAGGCGCCATGAGCCCGTCGCGCCGTCGTCGGGAGGCGTGATGAACGTGTCGTTCGCGGCCGGGCCGAAGGTGACCGCCCGGGGCGCGCGCAGGACGCGCTCCTCGACGATGCGACCGCGCTGGATGATCCCGATGCGCAAGTGGCGGCGTGGACCGGCGCTCTCGTTGTGGGACGACGGCGCGACGGGTGCGCCCTGCGTGGAGGTGGCGGTGGGTGAGCTCATGTCCGCCGTCACATTGCACGGCGCGCGCCACGCCCAAGCGGCGCGTTGGCGAGGGTGACGCGCACGCGCGCGCGACGAGTTGCTCCCTCGCGGGGAGCAACCTGCTCCCCGAGGGAGCAACCTGCTCCCTAGTGCGCCGCGAGGAACGCCAGCGCGGCCGCCGCGATGACGGCGACGACCGCGGCGGCGGGGTGACGCGCGACGAACCGCCCCGCGCGCACGACGGGCGAGTAGGCGCGCGCCGCGACGAGCTGCCCGGCCTGGAAGCGCCGCAGATCCTCGGCCAGCTCGAAGGCCGTCGGGTAACGCGCCTGCGGGTCGGCCGCCATCGCCTTGTCGACGATGGCGCGCAGGTCCGGAGGCAGCCACGACTCGAGCTGAGCGAGCGGCACCGCAGCGGGGCGCGCCACCCCCGCGGCGGCGGCGTTGGGCAGCGACTGCGCGTGCGGCACCGTCCCCGCCAGCAGGTGATAGAGGATCGCCCCCAGCGCGTAGACGTCGGCGCGCGCGTCGACCACGGTGCCGGCGGCCTGCTCGGGCGCCATGTACGACGGCGTCCCCAGCACGGCGCCCGCCGCCGTGTCGCCCGCGGGCGTCGCGGCGGGCGACGACGGCTCGGCCCCGTCGGCTTCGCCCGCGCGCAGATCCTTGGCGAGGCCCCAGTCGAGGACGATCGTCTCGCCGAACGCGCCCACCAGGATGTTGATGGGCTTGAGGTCGCGGTGAACGATGCCCTGGTCGTGTGCGAAGGCGATCGCCTCGGCCACCGTGATGACGTGCGGCAGGAGCGCCAGGCGCTCGGCCGGCGTCTCGGCGTCGCGGATGACGCGCGCGAGCGACTGCCCCAGCACGAGCTTCATGACCAGGTACGGCTCACCGCTGGGCCAGAAGCCCGCGTCGTAGACGGGCACGACGCCGGGGTGCTGCAGCCGCGCCGCCAGCTTCACCTCCCGCTCGAACCGCGCGGCCAGGCGGCCGTCACGCGCGCGCAGCATCTTGATGGCGACGGGGCGCTGGAGGCGCAGGTCGCGCGCCTCGAAGACGCGGCCCATGCCGCCCTCGCCGATCACGCGCTCCAGCACGTAGCGCTCGCTGCCTGCGCCCGGGCGCGGCCCGTCGGGCCCCGCGCCCTCGTCGGGCAACGTCACGGGCGTGCGCGCGGCGCCGCCGTCCGACTCGGCGCTCACGGCCCTCCCGGCTTGCGAGGCCGCGCCACGCCGTACTTGTCGAGGCGCGCCAGCAGCACCTTGCGCGAGATGCCGAGCTTCTTGGCGGCGCGGCTCTGGTTCCCCGCGCAGGCCGCGAGCGCCTCCAGGATGCGCGTGCGCTCCGACGGCGCCTCGCGCGCGGCCGGCACGGCGGCGGGCGTGCCCGCGCGCGGCCCCAGCGCCTCGCGCGGCAGGTGCGCCTCGCTGATGACCGGCCCGTCGCACAGCAGCAGCGCCCGCTCCAGCACGTTGCGCAGCTCGCGCACGTTGCCCGGCCACGCGTGAGCGGCCAGCACCGCCAGCGCGCCGTCGGACAGCTCGGGCGCGCGGCGGCGACGCGCCTCGCGGGCCAGCGCTGCGACGAGGTGACGCGCCAGCAGCGGCAGGTCGCGCGGGCGCTCGCGCAGCGGCGGGATCAGCAGCGTCATGCCGTTCAGGCGGAAGTAGAGGTCGCGGCGGAACGCGCCGCGCGCGACGTCGGCCTCGATCTCGCGGTTCGTCGCCGCCAGGAAGCGCACGTCGATCTTGCGCGCCTGCACGCCGCCCACGCGCACGAGCTCGCGCGCCTCGATGACGCGCAGGAGCTTGGCCTGCAGCGCCAGCGTCAGCTCGCCCACCTCGTCGAGGAAGACGGTGCCGCCCGGCGCGGTCTCCAGCAGGCCGGGCTTGGCGCCCGCCGCGCCCGTGAACGCGCCGCGCTCGTGGCCGAAGAGCTCGCTCTCGAGCAGCGGCTCGGACAGCGCCGCGCAGTTGAGCGACACGAACGGACGCGCCGCGCGCGGCGAGGCGTCGTGGATGGCGCGCGCGAGCACCTCCTTGCCCACGCCCGTCTCGCCGAGGATCAGAACGCCGATCGTGCCCGTGGCCGCGCGCGCCGCCAGCGCGTAGACACCGCGCATCGCCTCGTCCTCGCAGACGGCCCCCGCGCCGCCCGCGAAGGCGGCGGGAACGCGGCCCGGGCGCGACGCGCGCGAGCCCGATGACGACGAGCCCGATGACGCGCGATCGAGCTGCACCATCAAGACGATCCCACCGATGGCGATGGCCTCACCGGGCGAGACGGCCATGGGCTTGCCCGCCTCGAGCTTGCGCCCGCGCACGCGGGTGCCGTTGACGCTACCCAGGTCTTCGATCGTGATGCCGTCGCCCACGCGCAGGCGGGCGTGGCGGCGCGAGGCGCGCGGCTCGTCGATGTCGACGTCGGCGCTCGAACCCCGGCCCACGATCAGCTCGCCGCGCACCGGCAGCGGCACGGTGTGGAAGCTCGCGGGCCCCATGACGACCAGGTGGTGCCCCGGCGCGGCACCCACCTGGCTCCGGCCGTCGACGACCGTGCTCGGGATGGGCGTCGCCACGAGATGATTGTACCTCGGCTAGAGTACGGGGAACGTGAGCGCCGCCGCCTACGATCCCTTCGATCCCGCCGTGAAGCGGGACCCCTACCCCTTCTACGCGGCGCTGCGCCGCGACGCGCCGGTCTTCCACGTCGCCGCCCGCGGCATGTGGGCCGTGAGCCGCCACGCGGACGTGAGCTTCGCCCTCAAGCGCCCCGATCTGTTCTCGTCTTCGATCAATGCCGATCGCGCCGAGATCCCCGCGAGCGAGACGCTGCTGGGCGCGGACCCGCCCGCGCACACGGCGCTGCGCAAGCGCGTCGAGCGCAGCTTCACGCCGCGCCGGATCCGCGAGCTCGGCCCGCGCATCGAGGCGCTGTCGGCCACGCTCGCGGCGGCGATCGCCGCGCGCGGGCGCGGCGACGTCATCGGCGACCTGGCCGCGCCCTTGCCGGTGATCCTGATCGCCGAGCTGATGGGCGTCGATCCGGCCCGCCACGAGGAGTTCAAGCGCTGGGCCGACGCGATCATCACGCGCGGCACGGGGCGGCCGTCATCGACTGATCGCGCCGTGCTCGACGCCAGGGCCACCGAGTTCAAGACGTTCCTGGGCGGCGTCATCGAGGCGCGGCGCGAAACCCGCGGCGACGATCTGATCGGGGCGCTCGTGCGCGACGACGTCGAGGCACCCGGGCTCTCGCCCGCGCAGGCCCTGAACTTCGCCGTGCTGCTGCTCCTGGGGGGCAGCGAGACGACGACGCACCTGATCGGCAACGCCCTGCGCGCGCTGCTGGCCGACCCCGAGACGCTGGAGCGTGTCCGCGCAGATCCTTCGCTGTTGCCGGCCGCGATCGACGAGGCGCTGCGCTTCGACGCGCCCGTGCAGGTCATCCTGCGCCGCACGACGACCGAGGTCGACCTCGCGGGGCAGCGCGTCCCCTCGGGCGCGACGGTGCTGCTGCTCCTCGGCGCAGCCAACCGCGACGAGCAGGTGTTCCAGGACGCGGGGCGATTCCGCCTGGATCGCGGCGAGCTCAAGCACCTGGCCTTCGGCCTGGGCCCGCACTACTGCCTGGGCGCGACGCTGGCCCGCATGGAGGCCGAGGCCGCGCTGGGCGCGCTGCTGTCTCTGCCCGCGCCGCGCCTCGCGCGCGCGGACGTCGAGCTCGTCGACTCGTTCGTGTTGCGCGGCCCGCGCGCGCTCGAGCTGACTTTCGGCGGCTAGCCGCGCCAGGCCCGCCAGGCCGACAGCGCGCCGAATATGAAGAACAGCGACGCCGCGCCGATCCGCACCCACCGGCTCTGCACGCGCGTCGACAGCCGATCGCCGATGGCCACGGCCAGGCCGTCCGCCACCAGCATGCCGGCGGTCGTACCGATCGTGACCGCGAGGAAGGAGTGGTAGCGCGCCGCCATCGCCACCGTCGCGAGCTGCGTCTTGTCGCCCATCTCCGCGAGGAAGAACAACACGACGGTCGTCAGGAAGGGCCCGCCCCGCCCCGGCCCCTCGCGCTCGTCCAGCTTGTCGGGCCGCAGCGTCCACAGGCCGAACACGACGAACATGGCGGCGAGGATCCCCGCCATGAGCCGCGGCGAGACGCGCGCCGCGATCCACACGCCGGCCGTCGAGGCGAGCGAGTGGTTCGCGATCGTCGCCACCAGGATCCCGGCCATGACGATCCACGGCCGGCGGAACTTCGCCGCCAGCGAGAACGCCAGCAGCTGGGTCTTGTCGCCCATCTCGCTGGCAGCGACGAGCAGGAAGCTGCTCGCGACGGCGTGCCAGTTCATGTGTGGGCGCTACTTCTTCGCGGGAGCCGGGGCCGGGGGAGCCGCCTGCGCCTGCGCCGGCTTGGGCTCGGGTTTGTCGAGGCTCTTGGCGAGATCGACGGCGTCGGCCGGCTTCGCGGCGTGATCCTTCCGCTGGCGTTCGCGCTTGCTCTTGACCTTCTTCTCCAGGTTCTGCTCGTGCGCCTTGATCCGCGCCGGCGTGCCGGGATCGTTGATCTCGTGGACGAGCTGCTTGACGTTGTCCGTGACGGAGCCGGCGTCAGCAGCCTGCGCGCCGCCGGTCAGCGCCAGCAGCACCGCGCCAGCCAGGACGAGGCCTCCCATTCGTGCGCTCATGTTCCTCATGTTCTAGGTAACACCGGCCCCCGCGGCAAGTGTCACCGTACGCAACGCCCCTCTGGAATCGTCCCGCCCGAGGGCCCGATAATGCGCGTCACCATGGCCGACGGAGAGTCACCGCTCGCGACGGCGCTGTTCGACAGGCGCCGGGACGTGGCTGACCGCACGATCGACGTGTTCGGCGTCGCCGTGCACTGCACGGGCTCGTCGCTCGTCGCCAAGGCGCTCGCCCATGGCGCCGACCCTCTGGAGTACGCCGTCGCCTACTACCACCGCCCCGAGGCGTACTTCGCGCACTACGTCGTGGGCTTCGACGGCACGATCGCCCAGATCGCCGACGAGCACGAGCGCGCCCCGCACATCGGCATGACCGCCGCGGACCGCAGCTCCTACCTGAGCGGCAAATGGAAGTCGCGCCTGCCGAAGGCGTTCACGCGAGCTTGGACGGCGCGATGGCCGGGCCGCGCCTCGCCGTCCCACCTCTACCCCGGCCCGTCGCCCAACAACGCCTACGTCGGGTTCGAGCTGCTGATCTGGCAGGAGGGCTGCGACGGCACGCCACGCGCACCCGGCCTCAAGTACACGACCGAGCAGCACGACGCCGCCGCGGCGCTCGCCGCCGACATCGCGTCGCGCTGGAGCTTCCCCGACGGCTGGCAGCGGACCGGCCGCCTCGCGTGCCACGAGGACGTCTCGCCCTTGCAACGCTCGAAGGCCGGCAACGGCTGGGACCCGGGCGTGCTTCGCGCGGCGCCGTGGCTCGACTGGGACCACGTGCTGGCGCGCATCGACGGCGCCTGATCAGACGCGCGCGGGCAGCCAGTTCACGACGTCGAGCCGCCGCGCGAAGTGCAGCAGCGCAGGCGGCCCCTCGAGCGCGATCCCCTGCGCGTCGCCGATCGTGTTCTCGGTGATGTCGGCGCGCGCGGTCTGCAGCGGCCACGGGGCGTGGTGGATGTCGGCGCGCAGGAGCGCGCCGTCGGGCGCCTGCGCGTAGAGGCAGTACCGTTCGGTCAGGAAGTGCTCGAGTGAACCGGGCTTCGCCGTGAAGACGTCGGAGGTGGGCGCGTAGGAGCCGCGGAAGGCGACGCGGGGGCAGTCGCCGAGGCGGACGCTGCTGTAGACGACGAGATCGCCTTCGCGGCGCGTGTCCATGTCGGCATGGAAGTACGGGAGGTGGAAGGAGCGGCGCGCGCCCCACACGGCGAGGCGACTCGCGGCGTCGAGGCTGATGAACCACACGCCGGGCTTGCCGTCGTGCTCGACGTAGAGGCGCAGGTTGAGCTCGGGGAAGGCCGACACGCCGGGCAAGTCCGGCAGCGGGCGCAGCATGACGCCCTCCATGCGGAACGGAACGACACCCACCCACGAGGTGCCGTCGTGCTCCTGGATCTCCAATCGCGGCGGCACGATCGCCCGCAGACGCGCCGCGGAAACGGGCCAGTGCGCGAACAGAAGGTCGCACCAGCGCTGGCGCATGCGCCACGGATCGCGCGGCAAAGGCCAGGGCCGGTGATCGGTTCTCGAGAGCGCGACGTGCACGCGGCAATGATGCTGCGAAAATCGCAACGGCGTCGCCAAATTAGAAAATAGTCGCGAAATAGATCTTGACGACCAACGAGCACACGTTCACTTTGAAAAACATCATGCAGCTGGTCCGCACACAAACCCGCGAGAAAAAGCAGATCGGCACGATCTGTCGCGGAGCCTTGTTTTGCGGCTATTTCAGCGGCATTTCGGGCTCCGGCAGCAGGCCGATGATGCACTCGCCTGCGCGCTCGGAATCCCTGGTCGGCGGCGCCGACAACGATTGGGGGGGCGGCTAGAGGACGAACGTTTCATTTGTTCGTTTGAAGCCGCCCTGGGAAACCACGGCGGCTTTTTTCATTTCTGGGGTTCTTTCACATGGACGCGACGATCTATCGCCGCTCCCTGAACGGGGAGCGTGCATCCGAGTGGCAAAGGAGGCTGGCTGTAAACCAGTTTGGGCGAAAGCCCATGCGCAGGTTGCTGCAACAGCGACCTCGTGGCATCGCGGCTTCGCCGCGATGTCCCTCTCGGTTCGAGTCCTGCCGCTCCCACATGTCTGGACGAAAACGCATTGGCGGCTGTCGTTTGCCGTCGACGCCCAAGCGGTCGGGCACCGGCCTTTTAAGCCGGCCTGAGTCGGTTCGAGTCCGGCCGACGGCACCGCTGGATCGCCTGGATGGGGACCGGAAGCTTTGATGGCGAAGCACTCGGCTCTTACCCGAGCGAAGGGGGTTCGATTCCCCCCCGGCCCACCCCCGATCGGGGATCGGCCAAAGGCAGGCCCGCGGACTTTGACTCCGCTGATTGAGGTTCGAGTCCTCATCCCCGAACAACCTCGGCGACGGCCGAGAGTGATCTCTGAAAACCGAATAGTCGACGATGCCCGCGGCCGGGCACCACCCCGGCCGCGAAGATGCTCTCGTAGCCGATCTGGTGATGGCGCCTGCCTGAAGCGCAGGAGATGCTGGTTCGATTCCAGACGGGAGCACCGAGGTGGATGGGGCCGTAGCTCACGTTTAGAAGAGCGTCCGCACGATAAGCGGAAGGCAGTTGGTGCGACTCCAACCGGCCCTACTCGCTTTCCCGGATCGTCTAACCGGCAGGACGGCGGTCTCTGAAACCGCAAACGCTCGTTCGAACCGAGCTCCGGGAACCGAAGCAATGATGGTGGCCGTGGTGTAGTGGTGCTGCACGTCGCGCTGTGAACGCGAAGGTGAGGGTTCGATCCCCTCCGGTCACCCAACGAAGCCATCAGGGTGTGGGTCAATGGCTGGCCACCTGGCCCGGAACCAGGTCCACGCAGGTTCGATTCCTGCCGCCCTGACTACGAAGTGGGGCCGTCGTCCAACGGGAAGACGCCGCTCTCGCACAGCGGAGATCGGAGTTCGATTCTCCGCGGCTCCACCACAACTGGGTCAGTGCTCCTGGGAGAGCAGTCGGTCTCCAAAGCCGACAGACAGCGTTCGAATCGTTGCTGACCCGCAACGCGGACCGAATGGCTTCGGTTACCCTGTTAAGGTACCCCCCGAGGCCAGCACCTCTCGTCCGCGTGCTGGAAGGCGCCGCTGAATGGCCGGCAACGGGTCCCGAAAACCCGGGTCGTGGCGCTGAGCCCGAGAGGTTCCATTCCTCCGCCTTCCTCCGTGGAGACGACGTGCATGTCGGATTTGCACACTCGCGTGCTAAGCGAGCGGGCCAAGGCCCCGGGAGTTCGACTCTCCCCGTCTCCTCCGTGACTCCGTGTCCGAGTGGCTAGGTGGCGGTCTGCAACACCGTCTACGTCGGTTCGAATCCGACCGGAGCCTCCGCACCCAAGGTGTTCGTGGTCGCACGCTGGCGTGCCAAGTCAGAAGAGCGAGTTCGACTCTCGCTGGGTGCTCACTTCCCGTCGTTGTCCGAGCGGCTAGGACCCGGTCTTCCAAACCGGAGAGGCGAGTTCGACTCTCGCACGGCGGTCTTCAAAGATGGTCCCGCGATAGCTCGGTGGTGAGCCGGCATCGCGGGGCCGTTACGTGCCCCAGAAGCGTTATTGGTGACGCGCCTGTTTCGTAATCAGGAGAAGGCGGTTCGATTCCGCCCAGGGGCTCAATCTTGCGGAGTGCCCGAGTGGCAATGGGGCCTGGCTGTTAACCAGGAAGCCGTTGGTTCGATCCCAACCTCCGCAGCAACACGCGCGCGTGCCGACTGGACGGCGCCCGGCCTTCTAATCCGGAGCTCGCAGGTTCGAATCCTGCCGTGCGCACCAACGGCCCCGTGGACTACTGGCTAGGTTGGCGCCCTCTCAAGGCGCAGGACCGGGATCGATACCCGGCGGGGTCACGACGTGTCCGCATGGTCTAGCGGCAAGGATGTCGGTCCTTCACACCGACGGTTCGGGTTCAACTCCCGATGCGGACGCACACACCCTCGGCCGTGGACGGCAGCTGGCGCTACGAACGCCGGCATCGGAGGTTCGATTCCTCTCGGGGGTACCAGGCCGGTGGCGCCAGCGCGCATCTGTGCCTCATAAGCGCGGACCGGTGAGGGCAGCACTCACCGCCGGTACGGCGCCGAGCTTCGTCCAATGGGAGGGCCGCGGTCCTACAAACCGCAGACGGGGGTTCGATTCCCTCAGCTCGGACACACGCAGTCGTAAGCATCTGGTGAGGCTAGCCGGCTGTCTACCGGCCGAGGCGGGTTCGATTCCCGTCGACTGCGCGAACGCTTCTGAACTGGCCGGGGTAGCCCAACGGAAGAGGCGGCGCGTTCAGACCGCGCTCAGTGAGAGTTCGAATCCCTCCCCCGGTACGAAACAACAAACGAAGAGAAAGGAGGAAGTCATGACGGCAGTGCTGTTCCTGGATGTCGATTGGCAGCCGATGCGCGTTGAATCGTGGACGAGGGCCGTCACGGACCTCTTCCTGGGAAAGATCGAGGTCATCGAGTACAGCCGCGACCGCACGATCAAGGGCGTGGGGCGCGAGTACCCGATGCCGGCGGTCGTGCGGGTGCTGCGCCGGTTCCGGCGTGACCGCATGGTGATCCGGTTCTCGCGTCTCAGCATCTACACGCGCGACCGTTTCTCGTGCCAGTACTGCGGCGAGCGCTTCCTGTCGGAGGACCTGACGTTCGACCACGTCGTGCCGCGGTCAGCCGGCGGCCGCACGACCTGGGAGAACATCGTGACGGCCTGCGTACCCTGCAACTCGCGCAAGTCCAACCGCACGCCGCGCGAGGCGAAGATGGCGCTGCTGCGCCACCCCGCCAAGCCGCGCTACCTGCCGATCGTGACCGTGCAACTGGATGGCCGCCACGTCCCCGACGAATGGCGGCCGTACTGGAGCGCGCCGCTCGATCGGTGAAACACCCCGGCCCGCGCACGCGGGCCGGGCGCGTCCCCGCAGCTCGTCAGGACGAGCGCCGCTCTCCGAAGGCGGAGGTTGCCGGTTCGAATCCGGCCGGGGACACCAGTCGGGGACGGATCCGTCTCCGTGCTCGTTCGCGCGCGCGAGACGCGCACGAACCGATGGCAGACGGTTATCGAGATGGCGACGCGACCCGTTGGGTCGTGGGGGTTCGAAGCCCTGCCGTCCCCGACTGATCTTTCTTTTCTCTCGTTCGTTTCTCTCACACGGGGATGTAGCTCAACGGAAGAGCAATTAGCGTCGCCACCCCCCACGCTCGCGATGGTGAATCTGCGAGCCGAAGGATGACGGTTATCTGTTCCGGGTTCGAGTCCCGGCATCTCCACCGCCCCCTATTCGCCCGCAATCCCGCGGGCCGAAACCAAGAAAGGAGCCTGACATGAACTTCCTCAAGCACTTCAACCTCAAGAAGACGCCGCAGTCGCAGCCGATCCCGGGCGCGGGCCAGGTCGCCAACGACAACGGCGGGTTCGTGTGGGCCGTCGACGACTGGGCGCGCCTGGACCGTTTCCTGATCCTCGGGTCGGAGGGCGGCACGTTCTACATCGGTGGGCGCGCGCTCACGATCGACAACGCCCAGGCCGTGCTCCGTTGCATCGACGTCGACGGCCTGCGGGCCGTGAAGCGCATCGTCGAGATCTCGCTCGCGGGCCGCGCGCCCAAGAACGATCCGGCGCTGTTCGCGCTGGCGCTCGCCGCGAAGCTGGGCGACGTCGACACGCGCCGCGCGGCGCAGGCCGCGCTGCCGCAGGTCGCGCGCATCGGCACGCACCTCTACCACTTCGCCGAGTACGTGAAGGGGCTGGGTGGCTGGGGCCGCGGCACGATGCGCGCGTTCGCCGGCTGGTACAACGGCATGGACGCGGGTCGCCTCGCGCTCCAGGCCGTGAAGTACCAGCGCCGCGACGGGTGGTCGCACCGCGACGTGCTCCGCAAGGCGCACCCGCGCGCGCCCACGCCGCAGCACCAGGCCATCTACGACTGGATGGTCCACGGCTGGCCGGGCGTCGGCGAGTCGCCGCACCCGGACGAGGCGCTGCGCACGCTGTGGGCGTTCGAGCGCGCCAAGCGCCTCACGTCGCGCGCCGACGTCGCGGCGCTGTGCGCGCTCGTCTCCGACCACGCGCTGCCGCACGAGTGCGTGCCCACGGAGATGAAGCAGTTCCCCGAGGTCTGGGAGGCCCTGCTCCCGCACATGGGCCTTCAGGCGCTGCTCCGCAACCTGGGCAAGATGACGGCCGTGGGCCTGCTGACGCCGATGTCGGGCGCCGTGAAGCTGGTCGTGTCGCGGCTCTCGCGCGCCGAGGCGCTGCGCGCGGCGCGCCTGCACCCGCTGCAGGTGCTCGTCGCGCTCAACGTCTACGCGCAGGGCCACGGCGAGCGCGGCGATCTCGAGTGGGAGCCGCGCCAGCCGATCGTCGACGCGCTCGACGCCGCGTTCTACCTGGCGTTCGGCGCGCTCGAGCCGACGCGCGCCCGCACCCTGCTGGCGCTCGACGTCTCGGGCTCGATGATGGGTCCGCCCATCGCGGGCATGCCGGGGATCTCGCCGCGCGTCGGCAGCGCGGCGATGGCGCTGGTCACGGCGGCCGTCGAGCCGAACCACGACTTCGTCGCGTTCACGAACGGCAGGTCGCGTTCGCGCTGGCAGGGCTACGGCAGCGGCATCGCGCCGCTGTCGATCTCGCCCCGCCAGCGGCTCGACGACGTGGTCCAGCTGCTGAACGGCCTACCGTTCGGCGGCACGGACTGCGCGCTGCCCATGATCTGGGCGGCGGAGCACCGCGTCCCGGTCGACGTCTTCTGTGTCTACACGGACAGCGAGACGTGGGCGGGTGACATCCACCCGGCCCAGGCGCTGCGCGCGTACCGCCAGAAGACGGGCATCGGCGCCAAGCTGGTCGTGATCGGAATGACGTCGAACGGGTTCAGCATCGCCGACCCGGACGACGCCGGAATGATGGACGTCGTGGGCTTCGACACGGCCACGCCGTCGGTCATCGCCGACTTCGCGACGACCTAGCAACACCCAAGCGCCCGGATCCTCCGACGGATCCGGGCGCCTTTCTTCAAAGTAATCAGTCTCTTATGTGATTTTCATTGCCACCCGAACTGAAGGAGGAACCAGTGGCCACCGTCATCACCCGCCTATGCCGCGACTGCGTCGACAGCGCGTGCGTCGAGGTTTGCCCCGTCGACTGCATCGTCGCGCCGCGCGACGCCGCGGCATCGGGCTTGCCGAACCAGCTCTTCATCAACCCGGAGCAGTGCATCGACTGCGGCGCCTGCGAACCCGAGTGCCCGTGGGAGGCGATCTCCCTCGACGAGGACGTCCCGCGCCTCTTCGTCGACGACATCGCGCTGAACGCGCTGACCGTGGAGCGCCCTCACGACTTCGTGAGCGCGCCACTCGTCAAGAAGCCGCGCCCCACGCCCGACCAGGTCGAGGAGAACCGAAGGCGATGGGAAACCGCCGCCCAGGCTTTTGCGTTTTCGCAGCCTCCTGTGTCCAACGGGGGATGAGGTCCGTCACCCTCGCAATTTTCCTCTTCGTCCCCGCCGTCGCGCGCGCCGACGCGCCGCGCACGCGCGACGGGCTCTACCTGAAGGTCGGTGTCGGGGCCTCGGGGCTCTCGATGTCGCGCGCCGGGCACGTGAGCGCGGGCAGCGGGCCGGCCGCCTACACCGGGGACTCGAGCATCGGCGGCGGCGGCGGCGCGTTCGAGCTCACGCTCGGGGGCACGCTGCGCCCCGGCCTGATCCTCGCGGGCACGCTCGTCGATCAGAGCGTCGCCAGCCCCGCGTTGCACACCGACGCGCGCGACATCGACCTCGACGGCCAGCTCCACTACGGTCTGCTCGGCGCGACGCTCACCTGGTTCCCGCAGCCGAACGGCGGCTTCCACGTGGGCGGCACGCTCGCCGCCGCGCGGGCGTGGGCCAAGGCGCCGCAGCCGGCGTTCAGCGAGTACCTCGGCGGCGCGGGCGGCGCGCTCGCGCTCGACGCCGGCTACCTGTGGTGGATCTCCGACCAGTGGTCGCTCGGTCTCAGCGCCCGCCTCTCGGGCGCGCGCCTGCACGGCGAGGTCACGCAGCTGGGCATCACGGGCTCCGAGGACGACACCGTGAGCGCCTTCATGCTGGCGTTCTCGGCCGTCTACCATTGACGTAGACTTCTGGGAATGTTGGCGCGCCGATTGGCGGTCGTATCTGCCGCCCTGCTTTGCGCCTGCGGCGGTGCCCCTGGGGAAGAGCTCCGACCGCCCAATCAGCTGCGTGCCAACCCGGCCGACAACTCGACAGGCCTACCGACGCTCTGGGTGACCCTGACGGGCGATCCATCCGGACTTTACGAGGACGACCTCGAGAATGTCGCGACGTCGAGCCAACTGGTGACATGGCCCGACCTGGTGCCTGTGCCCGCTCATATCGACAGGACGCCCACCTACTTCACCGAGGCATTCGGCGTGTGGAGAGCCGTCGTCGCTGATCAACCGCCGCCGGATGGCTGGTACGCCTTGTTGATCGACAGCATCCCCCCCGGAGCCATCCTTGCGGACGGTCAGTTTCACCAGCTTCCGGATGGTCGCTGGGTCGTCCGCGTCCGAAAGGGATCGGCACCCGACCTCTGGGGGTACGCCGCGTGCCCCAAAGAGGGTGCGAGGACCGCAATCATCGTGCGCTATTCCGAGCAACTCCACGCCGCCACGACGGCAACATCGCCCCTCCTCATGAGGGCGGGCGCTCCCGGGAAGGAGCTGGACTGCGAGAGCCCGGACGGGCCGTTCGTGGATCGGTACGTGGCGGACTACGAATTCATCTGCGGTCATCTCGGGCCCAAAGACCAGGTCATCCTCGAAGGTCAGAGTGGTCTGGCCTCTCCAGACGGTATCGAGGTATCGCCCACCGAGCGAACGTTGGCGCTCGACCGTCTGGTGCCAAGCGCCGTCATCGCCAGCGGCGGTTGCACTTCCCTGAAACTCGATCCGTGATCAGTTCGTGACGGTGCGCTCGAGCAGGTCGGGGTTCACGGGCTTGACGAGGTGGGCGTCGAAGCCGGCCTCGCGCGAGCGCTGCCGATCGGTCGCCTGCCCGTAGCCGGTGACGGCGATGAGGCGCGCCCCTTCGCCCAGACAGTCCGACGCGCGCAAGCGCCTGGCCAGCTCGTAGCCGTCCATGGCCGGTAGGCCGATGTCGACCACGCAGATGTCGGGGTTGAAGATCGGCGCGAGCCGCAGCGCCTCGGGGCCGTCGTGGGCGATGGCGATCTCGTTGCCGAGCAACGCCAGCAGATCGGCCATGCTCTCGGCCGCGTCGACGTTGTCGTCGACGACGAGGATGCGCTTGCCAGAGCGCACGCCCGCCACCGCAGCGCCCGCGGCGGTCAGCGGCGGGCCGTAGGTGGTGATCGCGTCCGCCGTCGCGTCGAGCGGCAGCTCGATGACGAACTCGCTGCCCTTGCCCGGCCCGTCGCTCATGGCGAACACGGCGCCGCCGTGCATCTCGATGAGGCTGCGCACGATGGCCAGGCCCAGGCCCAGGCCGCCCTTGTTGCGGTCGAGCGACTGCGGCGGCTGGAAGAACAGGTCGAACACGCGGCTCAGCAGGTCGGGCGCGATGCCGATGCCCTCGTCGCGCACGCGCAGGTGCACGCGCTTGCCGGCGCGCTCGGCGCTGACGTGAACGACGGTCCCCGCTTCGCTGTATTTCGCGGCGTTCGTCAACAGGTTGGCGACGACCTGGGCCAGCCGGTCGGAGTCGCCGTGCACGGCCAGGCCCTCGGCCGGCACCTGCAGGTCCACCTTGACGCTCCGCTGCTCCAGGAGCGGGCCGGCGATCTCCAGTCCGCGCAGGATGATCGGCGCCATCTCGGTTCGCGCGCGGCGCAGCTCGATCTTGCCGCGCGTGATGCGCGAGACGTCCAGCAGATCGTCGACGAGCCGGATGAGGTGCGTGACCTGCCGCTCGATCACCGCCTGCTCGCGCGTGTTCGTGCCGCGCATCCGCATGAGACGCAGCGCCGTGACGATGGGCGACAGCGGGTTACGCAGCTCGTGACCCAGCATGGCCAGGAACTCGTCCTTGGCGCGGCTGGCGGCCTCGGCCTGCTCGCGCGCCGCCTCGGCGTCGCGGTTTGCGACGGCGAGCTGCCGCGCCTGCTCCTCGACCTTCACCCGCTCGATGTCGGCCGCGCGGCGCAGCCGCACGTTCTCGAGCTGGGCGCGCGCGCGGGCCAGCAGCTCCTTGGCCGAGAATGGCTTGACGAGGTAGTCGTCGGCGCCAGCTTCGAGGCCCTCGATGCGGGCCTCGTCGCCCGCGCGCGCCGAGACCATGATGACCGGGATCTGCGCCGTGCGCGGATCCGCGCGCAGGCGGCGCAGCAGCCCGAACCCGTCGAGGTTCGGCATCATGATGTCCGTCACGACGAGATCGGGCTGGAGCTCCTGGGCGCGGGTCAGGGCTTCCAAACCGTCGTTCGCGAAGTCGACCTTCCAGCGCTGCTCCCGCAGGAGGCGGCCGACGTAGTCGCGCATGTCGGCGTTGTCGTCGGCGACGAGGATGCGCACCGTGCTGGGGAAAGGCGTGAGGTCGTCCACGTCCGCCTCCGGATCGGCCGGCACCCATCCCAACGCTTCGGCGACGAGCGACTCGGCGCTCAGGCTCGGCGCCAGCGGTGGCGACTCCTCGGAGATGCGCTCGGGCGGCAGGTGCGCCGTCCCGAGCGGCAGCCTGACGGTGAACGTCGTGCCCGCGGCTGGACGGCTCGCGACCGCGACCGTGCCCCCGTGCAGCTTGACCATGTCCTGCACCAGCGCGAGGCCGATGCCGGTGCCCTCGTGGGTCCGGGCCTTCATCCCCTCGATGCGGTGGAACCGCTCGAACACGCGCGGCAGCTCGTCGGGGGGGATGCCGACGCCCGTGTCGATCACCTCCAGCACGGCCTGGTCGTCCGTCGTCTTCAGACGAACGACGATCGCGCCCTCGAAGGTGAACTTGAACGCGTTCGAGACGAGGTTGAGGACGATCCTCTCCCACATGTTCCGGTCGACGTAGACCGGCCCATCCAGCGGTGGACAGTCGACGTCGAAGCGCAGGCCGCCGCGCTCGGTGGCCGCGCGGAACGTGCTGGCGAGATCGCGCGTGAGCGTCGCCAGGTCCGTCGGCTGGTACGACGCCTGCGCGCGCCCCGCCTCGATGCGCGAGAACTCGAGCAGCGAGTTGACGAGCCTCAAGAGGCGCAGCGTGTTGCGGTAGACCGCCCTCAGCTCCTCGCCGGCCAGCGCGCCGCGGGCGGAGTCGAGGGCATCCTGCTGCGGGCCGAGCATGAGCGTCAGCGGCGTGCGGAACTCGTGGCTCACGTTCGAGAAGAACGCCGTCTTCACGCGATCGACCTCGGCGAGCGCCTCGGCCCGCCGGCGCTCGTGCTCCAGGGCGCGCGCGTCGCGGATCGCCGTGACCATTTGCCCCGCGGCCAGCTCGAAGAACCCGCGGTAACCCGCGTCGAGCACGCGGTGCGGGCTGATGCCGCACACGAGGACGCCGTGGGCGATCGGGTGCTCGGGCGTGGCGAGCGGCAGCACGATCGCCGACCCCAGCCGCTCCGACCAAACGCTGACCGGCAGCGCGCTCGCGCAGGACCCGAGATCGTCGACGGTGACGATCCGCTTCTCATGCGCCACCTCGGCCAGCGGCCAGGGAGAGGCGGCCCGGTCGCCGGAACCCAGGTCGACCTCCGCCGGCCCGGCCACGCCAGGTCCGCCGGCGCCGAAACCGGCGCTGGCCGCGAGGGTCGCGCGCGCGCCGCTGGCGTCCAGCAAGTACAGCAGCGTGAAGGGGACGTCCTTGGGGTTCTGCCCCAGCGTCGCCACGGCGGCGGCGCACGCCTGCTCGGTCGTCTGCTCTTCGGCCGCGCTGCGCGCACCCAGCTCGCGCAGCGTCTCGAGCTGTCGGGTGGCGTAGGCCTGCTCGGTCGTCTCGGTCACCGTCGCCAGAACACCGCCGATGCCCGTCGGCTGGGCCGTCTCGTCGGGGACGGGGCTGTATGCGATCCGGAAATGCGACTCCTCGCGATACACCTTCCGGTTGATCATCAGCGTGATGTCGTCGTTGCTGGACGCACCGCCGCCGCGAAACGGCTTCTCCGCGAGGGGCCCGACGACGTCGAACACCTCGGCCCAGCACTCGCGGAACGGCTGGCCCATCGCGCGCGGATGCTTGTCGCCCAGCACGGCCCGATAGGCATCGTTGTAGATCTGGACGAAGTCGGGCCCCCACCACAGGAGCATCTGCGAGTCGTTGTGCAGGACCAGCGCCGCGGCCGAGCGAAGGGCCTGCGACCACCCCGCGACGGGACCTATGGACGTCCTGGACCAGTCGACCGCGCGGGCCAGGGCACCGGCATCGCCGCCGCCCGAGAGTATGTGCTGCCCCTCTCGCTCCATCTGATCCAACCGTACACAGTCGGATGACTCGCCGCCGCGCAAAATGCGGCGCGCCAATCAAAATCCTCGGGTTTCACAATGAAGATGTCCGGTGCCGGTAACATCCGGTCTATTCCACGCGACGCGCGAGCTCGTTGAACACGGCGTTGTTCGCGTAGCGCTCGCCGCCGTCGGGCAGCACGACGACGATGCGCTTGCCCTTCATGTCGGAGCGGCGGGCGAGCTCGAGCGCCGCATGCAACGCCGCGCCGCTGGACATGCCGGCAGCGATGCCCTCACGACGCGCGAGCTGGACCTGCGCGCGCACGGCCTGCTCCTCGGTCACGGCCACGACGTCGTCGATCACGGCGCGGTTCAGGATCTCGGGCACGAAGCCAGCGCCCAGGCCCGGCAGGTGGTGCGGCCCGGGAGCGCGGCCGGACAGCACGGCCGCGCCCGCTGGCTCGACGGCGACGACGCGGCAGCCCGGGCGCCGCGCCTTCAGCACCTCACCCACGCCCGTGATCGTCCCGCCCGTGCCGACGCCCGAGACGAAGGCATCCACCTCGCCGCTCGTGTCGGCCCAGATCTCCTCGGCGGTGGTGCGGCGATGCACCTCGGGGTTCGCGGGGCTGCGGAACTGTTGCAGCATGACCGCGCCCGGCGACTGGGCCACGATCTCCTCGGCCTTCTTGACGGCCTCGCGCATGAGCGCGCCCGGCGTGAAGACGATCGTCGCGCCCAGCATGCGCAGGAACGCGACCCGCTCCTGGGAGATGTGCTCGGGCATCGTGAGCGTCAGGCGGTAGCCCTTGGCGGCGGCGATGAACGCCAGCGCGATGCCGGTGTTGCCGCTCGTCGGCTCGACGAGCAGCGCGCCCGGCGTCAGCACGCCGCGGCGCTCGGCGTCCTCGACCAGCGCCGCCCCGACGCGGTCCTTGACGCTCCCGCACGGGTTCCGCGACTCCATCTTCACCAGCACCTTCGCCCCGCCCGTGTCGAGGCGCCGGAGCTCGACCAGCGGCGTGCGGCCCACCGACTGCGCGACGTCCGAGAACAGCATGGCGATCAATCTACAGGTTCGCGGCTGGACGGAAAAGGCTTTCAACTCGGGTGCTTAGCGGAGCCGTGGACGCATCGCGTCCGAATCGACGGATGGATGTGCGAGGGCGTGCGACTTGCGGGTGCAGGGCGGATGAGCCGCCACCCCCAACCGGAAACCAAGGAGCGCGTCATGAAGAAGAACACTCTCGCCATCAAGTCGGGTCTCAAGGCCGGCGGTCTCTCGACCATCAACCACAACCGCCTCGCCGTGAAGTCGGGCCTCAAGGCCGGTGGCCTCTCGACCATCAACCACAACCGCCTCGCCGTGAAGTCGGGCCTCAAGGCCGGTGGCCTCTCGACCATCAACCACAACCGCCTCGCCGTGAAGTCGGGCCTCAAGGCCGGTGGCCTCTCGACCATCAACCACAACCGCAAGCTGGCGGTCTGATTGCGCCGCCAGCCGGCGTGATAGCGTCACTCATGAGCTTGTCCCAGGCTTTTAGCGAAGGAGCCGGCGGTCAGGAAGGGCCACCGCCGGGCCTGGAGCTCCGCCTCGTCGCCATCTGCGCGCGCGGCCGAGCGGCCCACCCCGGGCTGGCCGTCGACGACGCCGCCTTCGCCCGGCACATCGGGCGGTGTGCGGCCGGCGACGGCGCCGAGCCCCCGCCAGACCTCGACGATCTGGAGATCGAGGACCTGTTCCTGGCGTGCGCGTGCGTCGCCGGCGCCCCCGGCTCCGCGACCGCCTTCGACGCCCGCTGCGGCGAGAAGCTGCGTGCCGCGCTGTCCGCGAGCGTGCAGGCCGAGGACGCGCGCGCCGAGGTCGCCCAACGCGTGCGCGAGGCCGTACTCGTCGGAACGCCCGAGGCGCCGCCCAAGATCGAGAAGTACGCGGGTCAGGGCCCGCTCCCCAGCTGGGTGGCCGTGGTCGCGCAGCGCATGGCCATCACGCTCGTCCGGTCGGAGACCGCCGCGCGCCGCGCCCATGAGCGCGCATCGTTCGAGGCGGCCGTCGGCAACCAGCAGCCCGAGATCGCCCTCGCCAAGCAGCAGTACCGCGGCGAGTTCCAGCGCGCCTTCAGCGACGCGCTCGAGGCGCTCGACCAGCGCGAGCGGCTCCTGATGCGCCTCCACCTCGTGACCGGCATGAGCGTCGAGGCGATCGGCAAGATGTACAACGTCAGCCAGTCGACCGCGTCGCGCTGGCTCGCCACCGCGCGCGAGACCGTGTCCTCCGAGGTGCAACGCCTCCTGCGAGAGCGGCTGAGCCTGGAGCCCAGCGAGGTCGAGTCCCTGGCTAAAATCGTCGCCAGCCAGCTGGACCTCAGCATGTCCCGCATCCTGGCGGCGCCGACGCCCCGCGCCAAATAGTTGAATTAATTCGTATTAGGGCGCACGATCGGGAGCCCTGGGAGATCGACCCGCACCCTGCCTGCTCGCTGAACGCGAGACGTCTATGTCTCCGTCGGAGGTGCTGATGTTCGGTTCCCCCCAAGCCCCCCTTCGCCGCTTTTGGTCCAGCCGCGTCATCGGCATGGCCTGCTTGGCGCTGGGCGCGTGCACTGGATCGATCAACGGGCCCCCGGGTCAGGCGACCGGTAGCCCCACGGGCGCATCGCCCGGCGCCGCGGGCGCCACGGGCGTCAACACCGGTGTCGGCACCGGCACCGCCGGCACGGGCATCATCGACACCACCGGGGTGGCTGGCTCGGGCGCCGTCTCGTGCAACGCCGCGGCCCCCGACCCCGGCGACGCGCCGCTGACGCGCCTGACGCAGGAGCAATACCTGAACACGGTCAAGGACCTGTTCGGCGCGAGCATCAAGCTCGACACGGTCTTCCCGCCCGTGCAGAGCGGCTCGTTCTTCGGCATCGTGCAGGCCGACGTCGACGGCGTCGATCTCGACAAGTACCAGCGCGGGGCCGAGGCCGTCGCCGCCGCCGTCGTCGCCGACAAGACCCTGCTCAACAAGGTCGCGCCCTGCGCGAGCAGCACGGCCGCGGCCGACGCGCGCAACTGCGCCAAGACCTTCCTCTCGGCGTTCGGTACGCGCATCTACCGCGCGCCCGTCGCCGCGGCCGACGTCGATCGCCACCTGGTGCTGTACGACGCGGGCGCGGCCAACGGCGGCTACGCGCACGGCATGCAGCTCCTGCTCTCGGGCATGCTGCAGGCGCCGCGCTTCCTCTACCGCGTCGAGCTCGGAACGGCCGAGGCCGTGGGCCCGAAGGCGGTCAAGCTGTCGGGCTACGAGCTGGCGGCGCGTCTGTCGTACGGGCTGTGGAACTCGACCCCCGACGACATGCTGAACACCGCGGCCGCGGGCGGCACGCTGGCGACGCCCGCCGACGTGTCGGCGCAGCTGACGCGCATGCTGAAGGATCCGCGCGGCGCCACGATGGTCCCGCACTTCCTGGCGTCGTGGATCCACCTGCCCGAGCTGAACAACGTCGCCAAGAACGACAAGATCTACCCCGAGTGGAATGACGACCTGCGCAACGCCATGACGGCGCAGGCGAACCAGTTCTTCAACGACCTGCTGCAGAACAAGGGCGGCACCGTCGCGGCGCTGCTGACGTCGCAGTCGGTGTTCATGAACAGCAAGACCGCGCTGCTGTACGGCGCGGCCGCCACGGGCCTGCCCACGGACAACACGTTCCAGACGTCGCAGAAGACCGACGGCACGGTGTCGGGCCTGCTGACGCTGCCGGCGTTCCTGGCGACGCAGGCCAAGGCCAGCGAGGGCTCGCCGATCTACCGCGGCAAGTTCGTGCGCGAGCAGCTGTTCTGCCAGGACCTGCCCGCCCCGCCCGCCAACGTCCCGCCCGCCCCCGAGGTGACGCCGGGCGTGTCGACGCGCGAGCGCCTCAAGCAGCACGAGGTCGACATGGCCTGCGCCGCCTGCCACCAGATGATGGACCCCATCGGACTGGGCTTCGAGAACTACGACGGCATCGGGCGTTACCGCACGATGGACGCCGGCAAGCCCGTCGACGCCTCGGGGTCGATCTCGGGCACGGCCGACGCCAACGGACCGTTCAACGGCGTCGCCGAGCTGGGCATGAAGCTGTCGAAGAGCGCGACCGTCGAGTCGTGCGTCGCCAAGCAGTGGTTCCGCTACGCCATGGCGCGCGCCGAGACGCCGGCCGACGCGTGCTCGATGCAGAGCATCGGCCAGGCGTTCCACGACGCGGGCGGTGACCTGCGCACGCTGCCCGGCGCACTGGTCACGACACCTTCGTTCATGTACCGCCGCCCGCTCGGGGGGACCAACTGATGAGCACCACCGACAGCCGCACGAAGTTCACGCGCCGCCGGTTGCTGGGCGGCCTGGGGGGCCTCACGGTCGCGCTCACGTCGCCCATCTGGAAGCCCGCGACGACCTTCGGCGCGACGGCCAAGCCCGCCAAGCGCTTCATCGGCGTGTTCTCGGCCAACGGCACGATCCCGAGCGCGTTCTTCCCGGCGGACAAAGCCGCCGACAGCCCGCTGACCCTGGGCCCCGAGTGCCGCATCCTCGCGCCGCTCGCCGCCTACAAGAGCAAGATGCTGGTGCTCAAGGGTCTCGACATGATCTCGACGATCGGCCCCAACCACCCGGGCGGACCGCACATGAAGGGGCCGGGCGCCATGCTGACGGGTGGCACGCTGCTGCCCGGGCCGTTCACGGGGTCCGAGGGGCCGGCGGGCTACGCCAACGGCATCTCGATCGATCAGGTGATCGCCCAGCGCCAGAGCCCGCAGACGAAGTTCCCGTCGCTGGAGTTCGGCGTGCGCATCGAGGGGCAGGAGCCGCTGCGCTACATCTCGTACCGCGGCGCCAGCATGCCCAACACGGCCGTCGACGACCCGTGGCAGATCTACAGCCGCATCTTCGCGAACTCGGGAATGACGGACGCCCAGCTGGCGCGCACGCTGGCCGATCGCAAGAGCGTCATCGACTTCGTGAAGGACGACATCACGCGTCTCTCGTCGCGCTTCACGGCCGGCGACAAGGCGCGCCTGGACGCGCACCTCACGGGCATCCAGAGCATCGAGAAGCAGCTCACCACCGGCACGCTGACGTGCGCGACGCCAACGCTGCCTGCGAAGATCGATCCGCGCGCCATGGAGAACTTCCCGAAGATCGCCACGATCCAGATGGACCTCATGGTGCTGGCGCTCACGTGCGGCATGACCAACGTCGCGACGTTCATGTTCGCGAACTCGGACAGCTGGCAGTACTACCCGTGGCTGGGCATCAACGAAGAGCACCACACGATGTCGCACGCGAGCGACAGCGACACGGCCACGATGGAGAAGCTGGTCAAGATCAACATCTGGCACGCCGAGCAGCTCAAGTACATCGCCGACAAGCTCGCGGCCGTGAACGACGCCGACGGCACGCCGATGCTCGACAACACCGTGCTGCTGTGGGGCAACGAGCTCGGCGTCGGCAACTCGCACACGTACAAGAACATCCCCTGGATGATCCTGGGCGGCGCGGGCGGCTCGCTGCGGATGGGGCGCTACCTCCAGTACCAGAGCACGCCCCACAACAACCTGCTGACGTCGATCCTGAACGCCTTCGGCTACGCCGACGTGAAGAACTTCGGCGACACGACCATCGGCACGGGCCCCCTCACGAACCTGGTCTAGACCCGCCTCTCACCATCCGTCACATCTCGACGGATGAAGTGGGGCCGGATCACTTCAAAGTGAGGCGGCATTCCGTTCGCTGCACGGGTCCTGCCGCTGCGGGCGCCTCCCCGTTGGCGAGCGTAGCCCCGCCCTGCTTTGGTGCCCGTGACCGCTGGGTCTACTGCTGGGGGCCGACGGCGTCCGAGAAGTCGGGCTTCGAGCTCAACCGGACCGGCAGGCGGCGCTTGGCGATCATCTCGACGACCTTCATGCCGTTCGGGTGTGGATCCTCACGCGCGGCGTCCCGCCCGTAGAACACGAAGCCCTCTCGTTTCGCGACGCCCTCGAGAATCGCGTCCACCGCGGCGAGCTCGACCACCTTGCCGTCGACCTGGATGACGCCGTCCTTCGACACCCAGATCTTGAGGATGCGCGGGTCCTGAGCGGGGGCGACCGGCGACGGCGGGCTCGCCGCCGGCGCTTCCCGCTTCGAGGCTCGGCACGCCGGCGCGATTGAACCGACACCCAGACAGGCGAGGAGGAGCCATCCGCGGGGCTTCATCGGAGGCCCCACTCTAACAGGGCTCGCTACCGAGCGGCGGCGCGGCCACCGGCAGGCGCGGCGGGCGTGAGGAGATCGATGTAGTCGAGGAGGATCCGCTGACCCTCGTCCAGGACGACGTCGTCCTCCGGCCCGTCCTTCGCTGCGCGCCGCTTCTCGGCCGCCGAGGCCGCGCCCGCGTCGGGCTTCGCCTCGGGCTTCGGCAGCTTCACGACGACGGGCGGCGGAAGGCCGGGCTTGTCGACGTTCTCCAGCGTGATCGCGTACGTCACCGGGCGCTTGGCGGCGCGGGCCCTGAGCTCGGCCTCGTGCTGGGCCTCGCGCGCCTTCTCGTCGGCCAGCTCCTGCTTCCGCTCGGCCTCGTTCAGCGAGACCGATTTCGAGGCGAGGCGCTTCTTGAGGCGCTGGACGTCGCTCGCCAGATAGGCGAAGCCGGGGTCCGACTTCACGCGGCTGGCCGAACCGGCCCGCAGCTTCTCGACGTAGGGCTTCACCCGGTTCAGGCCCTCGTAGGACTTCGCCGGCACGGTGTCCCACGGCAGCGGGTCCTTCAGCTTGGACTCGCTGACGTCGGCCAGGTCCGTCGTCGACGGCAGCAGGATGTCGGACCCGACGCCGCGCAGCTGCGTCGAGGCGCCGCTCGGCCGGTAGAACTTGCTGATCGTCACCTTGAGCGCGCCGGGATCGTACGCGTGGCTCAGCCCGGCCCGATCCATCATGGGCCCCAGCGGCACGAGGGTCTGCACGGTGCCCTTGCCGAACGTGGACGAGTCGCCCACGACGACGCCGCGCCCGTAGTCCTGCAGCGCGCCCACCATGATCTCGGTGGCCGACGCGCTGAAGCGGCTCGTGAGCAGCACCAGCGGGCCGTCCCACGCCACGGCGCCGTCCTCGTCGGTGCCCACGTCGATCTTGCCGCTGGGATCGCGCGTCTGCACGACCGGCCCCTTGCGGATGAACAGGCCCGTCAGGCTGATGGCCTCGTCCAGCGAGCCGCCGCCGTTGCGCCTCAGGTCCATGACGATGCCGCGAACGTTCTCGGCCTTGAGCTTCGCCAGCAACCGCGCGACGTCCTTCGTGGCGCTGCGCTGCTCGCCGGACTTGTTCCCCATGTCCGCATAGAAGGACGGGAGGTCGATCACGCCGATGCGCAGCGGACTCCCCTTCGCCGCCGGCAGGTCGATGATCTTGGCCTTGGCCGCCTGGTCGGCGAGCTTGATCTCGCCGCGCACCAGGGAGATGGCCTTGGGGGGCGCGCCCTCGGGGGAATCGGCCGGGAGGATCGTGAGCGTGACCTTCGTGTCCTTCGGGCCGCGAATCAGCTCGACGGCGTGCGACAGGGGCATGTTCACGATGTCGACGGGCTCCTTGCCGGCCTGCGCGACGGCGGTGATGCGATCGCCGACCTTCAGCAGGCCGCTGGTGGCGGCGGGGCCGCCCGGCAAGAGCTCGAGGATCTTCGTGTAGCCGTCCTCGGACTCGAGCACGGCGCCGATCCCGAACAGCGACAGCTTCATGGCGATCGAGAAGCTCTCCATCTGTTCGTGCCCGAGATAGTCCGAGTGCGGATCGTAGACGTGCGCGAGCGAGTCCAGGAAGATCTCCAGCACGTCCTCGTCACGCAGGCCCTTCATCGTGCGGACCTGCTGGTCGTGCCGCTTGAGCAGGATCTTGCCGATCTCCTCCGGCTTCTTGCCGCCCAGCTTCTCTTGCAGGTACTCCGCGCGCACCTGCTGCCGCCAGAGCGCGCGCGCCGCGGTCAGATCCGCCGGGCGCGGCGCCTTCTCGCGATCGAACGAATAGGTCTCGTGCCCCGTGAAATCGAAGGGATCGGTCTTCACGACCTCGGCGACGTAGGCCGCCTGCTGCTGCAGCCGCTCGAGAAAGCGCGCGAAGATCGCGCGCGCGGCCGTGGTGTCGCCGGCGCCACGCGTCGCCTGCGCCAGCGTCGCCTTGTAGGCGGCGAACTGGGTGACGTCCGACTGCAGGAACAGCGACCGGGTCCCGTCGAGCGCGTCCAGGTAGCGATCCAGCAGCCGGCCCGCCAGCTCTGCGTCCAGCGGGTGGTGCGCGAACTGCGAGTGCTCGAGGATCTCCGCGGTGATGCGCGTCACGTTGGCGTCAGTCGCGCGCGCGCTGTTGCCGGGAGCGGCGGCGGGCGGCGGGCCCGCGCGCGTGACGCCGGCGAGGGCGGTCACGAAGGCCAGGGCGGCAATGAAGATAGAGGAGATCGCGGTCCGGGTCGGGGTCGGGACTCTCATGCGGGTCCCATAAGGGTGAGGCCATTAGCCCCCCGCGTCGAGCATTCAGTCAGCCAAGAAATGCCCTACCAGGTCGCGCGCGCGAGCTGCACGGTGAGCTCGGCGCTGCCCAGGGTCGCGGCCTCGCCGAGGGCGAGGGATACGGGCTGGTTCGGAGGGATGCGCTGGCCGCGGATCTGGGTACCGTTCCGGCTCTCCAGATCCTCGATCTCCACGCGGGCGCCGTCGACGCGCAGGCGCGCGTGCCGGCTGGAGGCGCGCGGATCGCTGAGCTGAATCGCGACGTCCGCCGCGCGGCCCACGAGGATGGTGGCCACGCGCGGCAGATCGTGGAAGGTGACGACGCCGTCCTGCACCAATTTCAGCCGGAGCCTCGACATCGCGGCCCGGCGTATCGAGCAGTTTTCGTGCCACGTGGCGCTCGGCCCGAATCGCGCCGTCTCGGCCAGCGCGCTGGTCAATCGGACCAGGTCACTGAACAGATTGGCCAGAGCCCTTCTGGGGGCGGGGGATGCCGTAGAGGTCCAGGCGCGCGCTGAGCGTCGTGCGCGAGATGCCCAGGCGGGCGGCCGCCCTCTTCTGATTGCCCGCGCAGGCCTCGAGCGCGTCGAGGATGCGCTGGCGATCGGCCCGCTCCTCGGGATCCTCGAGCGGGACCAAGGTCCTGGCGGGCCTGGAGCCCACCGTGTCGGGCGGCAGGTGCTCGGGCGCGATCTCGCGGCCGTCGCACAGCAAGATGGCGCGCTCGATCACGTTCTTGAGCTCGCGGATGTTTCCCGGCCACGAGTAGGCCCGCAGGCAGGCCATGGCCTCGGCGCTCACCGTGAGCTCCTCGCCGCGCCCCAGCTCCGGGCCGAGCTGAGCCAGGAACGTCGCGACGAGCGGCGCGAGCTCGTCGACCCGCTCGCGCAGCGGCGGGATCGCGAGCGTCAACGTGTTGAGGCGATACATGAGGTCGCCGCGGAACGTGCCCCTGCGAACGGCGGCCTCGATGTCGATGTTCGTCGCCGAGATGAAGCGGACGTCGATGGGCCGTCCCTCGAGCCGTCCCCCGACCGGCCTCACCTCGCGCGTCTCGAGGACCTGCAGGAGCTTCACCTGCATCGGCATCGGCATCTCGCCGATCTCGTCGAGGAACACGGTGCCGCCGTTCGCGGCCTCGAACAGCCCGGGCTTCGAGGTGCTGGCGCCCGTGAACGCGCCCTTCTCGTGCCCGAAGAGCTCGCTCTCCAGCAGCGCCTCGGGGATGCCGCCGCAGTTGATCCGCAGGAAGGGCTTGTCGGCGCGCTTCGACATCTGATGAATCGCGCGGGCGAGCACGTCCTTGCCCACGCCCATCTCGCCCAGGATGAGCACGTTGATCGACGAGGGCGCGGCCCGCATGGCCAGCGCCCTGACCCGGTTCATGGCCGTGCCGCCGGCGACGGCAGCCTTTCCATCGGCGTCCGATCTGAGCCCGCGAAGGCCCGCGCCCCGATCCTGGGCGACCATCACGACGGTCGAGCCGATCATGATCGCTTCGCCCGGCGCGAGCGCGACCACCTCCGCCGGTTGAATCAGCACCTCGCGCACGCGCGTTCCGTTGGCGCTGCCGGCGTCCTCGATCGTGAAGGTGGGACCGCTCTCGCCGGGCGTGACGTGCAGCCTCGCGTGCTCGCGCGAGGCCATCGCGTCGTCGAGCCGCACCGTGCAGGTCGCGGATCGTCCCAGCGTGACGGTGCCCGCCGCGGGGAGAGGCTGCGAGGAGAACACCGCGGGCGACATGACGAAGAGATGGAACCCCTGCTCGCCGCCCTCGCTCCGACCCTCGTGATCCAACGTCGTTTCGGTGTTCACCACGCCTCCACTATGTTACCGATCGGGAACGTAATTCCGAACGGCCCCAACAATCAAGAACTGCCGCCGTGAGCCCACGAGCCGACGATCCCCAATCTTCACCGGGGCTTCCCCGGAGCGAGCGTTTCGACATCCTGCGGCAGATTGGCGCAGGGGGGATGGGCGTGGTTTACGAGGCGCTCGACCGCCAGCGCGAGACGCACGTCGCCCTCAAGATGCTGAGGCAGCTCGACGGGAAGTCGTTGCTGCGGTTCAAGCGCGAGTACCGATCGTTGCAAGGTCTCGAGCACGCGAACCTGGTCACCCTGGGCGACCTGGTCGAGGAGGCCGGGTCCTGGTTCTTCACGATGGACCTGGTTCGGGGCGTCGACTTCCTTCGTCACGTGCGCGGCCACGTCGCCGAGGCGAGCGCCGTCTCGACGCTGACGGCCACGGGCGACCGCCAGCCCGTGAGCGCGGCGGTGATTGACGGGCGCATCGACGAGGACCGGCTGCGCCCGGCGCTTCGCCAGCTCGCGGAGGGCCTCGCCTTCCTTCACGGCGCGGGCAAGATCCATCGCGACCTCAAGCCCTCGAACGTGCTCGTCGACGACGGGGGGCGCGTCGTGATCCTCGATCTCGGCGTGGTGTACGACGTCGTCGACGAGCAGAGCGCGACGGACCTCCACGCCGTCGGCACGGCGGCGTACATGTCGCCCGAGCAGGGGGCCGGCAAGCCGGTGGGGCCCGAGAGCGACTGGTACAGCCTGGGCGTCATGCTCTACCAGGCGCTGACCGGCCGCCTCCCCCACACGGGCTCGGCGCAGGACGTGCTGTTCAACAAGCGGCGGATCGATCCGGCGCCGCCTTCCTCGCTCGACCCGGGCGTGCCGGCCGACCTGGACCGCCTGTGCCGCGAGCTGCTGCGGATCGATCCGGCCCGCCGGCCGCGGGCGGAGGAGATCATCCGTCTCCTCGGCGGCGCGGCGCCGCGAGCCTCGCGCCGCCCCGTGGGCCTCGTGGGCGAGGGCGCTCTGTTCGTGGGCCGCTCGGCCGAGCTGGAGCTGCTGCGAGGGGCCTTCCGCGAGGTCTCGGCCGGCCTGCCCAGGACGGTGCTGGTGCAGGGCGACTCGGGCGTCGGCAAGAGCGCCCTCGTCCGTCACTTCGCCGAGACCTTGCCGCGCGAGGTGCTGGTGCTCGGCGGGCGATGCTACGAGCGCGAATCGGTGCCGTACCGCGCGGTCGACGGCGTCGTCGACGCGCTGAGCGGCCACTTGATGAAGCTGCCCGGCGACGAGGCCGCGGCGCTGCTGCCCCCGATGACGCCGCTGCTGGCGCAGCTGTTCCCGGTCCTGCTGCGCGTCGAGGCGATCGCGCGCGCGCCGCGGCCGCAGCTCAACGCCGATCCGCACGAGGTGCGCCGGCGCGCGTTCGAGGCGCTGCGCGCGCTGCTGGCCGGCATCGCCACGCGGCGGCCGCTGGTCCTGGTCATCGACGACCTGCAGTGGGCCGACGCCGACAGCCTGCAGCTCCTGGGTGAGCTGCTGCGCGAACCGCAGGCGCCCGCCGTGCTGTTCGTGGGCATCGGGCGCGCCCTGCCGGTGGGACAGGCGTGGACGGAGCGCGCGCGGCGCCTCGAGGTGGGCACGCTCCCGCGGCCCGAGGCCCAGGACCTGGCGGCGTTCCTGCTGCAGAGGTCCGGCGGTGTCGAGCACGTGGACCCGGCCGCCGTCGCGGAGGCGGCCGCCGGGCATCCCCTGTTCATCACGACGTTGGTCCGCCACGCCCTGGCCCAGCCGGACGGCGCCGCGCGCCCGCTGGCGCTCGACGAGGTGCTGTGGTCGCAGGTGGCCGAGCTCCCCGCCGACGCGCGCAGCCTCATCGAGACGGTGTGCGTGGCCAGCCTCCCCTTGAAGTCGCGCGTCGCCGTGAGGACCGCGGGGCTGTCCGCCGCGGCCTCGGCGCCGGCGATCGCGGCGCTGCGGGCCGGGCACCTGCTGCGCCTGTCGGCACTGGAGGACCTCGAGCCCTATCACGATCGCGTGCGCGAGACGGTGGTCGCGCGCCTGCCGGCGGCGGCGGCGCGCGAGCGGCACGAGCGGCTGGCGATCGCGCTGACGGCCGAGCCGGACGCGCCGGCCGAGGCGCTGGCCGTTCACTGGAGCGCCGCCGGCAACGACGAGCGCGCCGCGGAGTTCGCGAAGCGCGCGGCCGATCAGGCGTACGAGACGCTGGCCTTCGCGCGCGCGGCGCGCCTCTACGAGACGACGTTGGCGCTCTTGCCGGACGAGGCGCCGCTCCGCCCGCAGCTCCTTCGCCGACTGGGCGACAGCCTTCGGAACGCCGGTCGCGGCGCCGGAGCCGCCGCGGCGTACCTTCAGGCGAAGGCGTCGGCGACGGGCCTGGAGGCCCTGCGGCTGCAGCGGCAGCGGGTGGACTGTCTCCTGGCGAGCGGCCAGCTCGACGAGGGGATCGCCGCCGTGAAGGAGCTGCTGGCCGCCGTCGGCTTGGGGTACCCAAAGACCCCGGGCCGCGCCCTGGCCCGCGCCGTCGCCAGGCTGGTGTGGCTCAAGCTTCGCGGCGTCGGCTTCGCCAGGCGCACCGAGGCGGCGATCGCGCCCGAGAAGCTGGCGCGTATCGACGCGTGCCAGTCGATCGGCCACGGGCTCAACGCGATCGACGTGTTCCGCGCCATCAACTTCAGCACCCAGACGCTGGTCCTGGCGCTGCGGGCCGGTGAGCCGAAGCGGATCGCCGTCTCGCTGGCTCACCACGCCGTCGGCGTGGCCGTCGGCGGCGGCGCGAGCGCGGCGCGCTCCAGCGCCCGCCTGCTGGAGCAGGCCAGGGAGCTGGCGGCGTCGACGGACGACGCGCGCGTCGCGGCGCTCGTGCGGCTGCACACCGGCTCGGCGGCGTTCATCGAGATGAGGTTCAGGGACGCGCTGCCGCTGCTCGAGTCCGTCGAGCGCGAGTTCCTCGAGCAACACCCGGGAGCGCTGTGGGAGGTCAACATGGCCCGCGGGATACTGCCCGTCGTCTACTACCACCTGGGGAAGCTCGCGCCTCTCGAGCGCGCCGCCGCCTCATGGCAGCGCGAAGCCGAGCAGCGGGGCGACGTGTTCCTCAACTCCGCCGCCTGCACGTGGCCCGCGCACCTGCCCTGGCTGATGCAGGACGAGCCCCGCCTGGCGAGGGAGCGCGTGGCGTCCTCGATCGCGGCGTGGACGAAGCTGTCGTACCAGCTCCAGCACTGGACCCACCTGCTGGCCGAGACGGACATCGACCTCTACGAGGGCGCGAGGGGAACGGCCCTCGAGCGGTTCCGCGCGCACGACCGCCCGCTGCGGAGATCGATGATGCTCCGGTCGGAGATCGCCGGCACGCAGAACTTCGAGTCACGCGCCCGCGCCACGCTCGCCGACGCGGCGGCGGAGAAGGGCACCGTCCGCCGCGACCTGATCGCTCGGGCGCGCGCCGACGCCGGGCGCGTCCGCCGCTCGCGCAGCGCGTGGGGCCGGGGCATGGCCGACCTGCTCGAAGCCTCCGCGCGGGTCCTCGACGGGCGGCGCGAGGACGCGATGGGGCCCTTGAAGGAAGCGATCACCGCCTTCGACTCGATCGATCACGCGCTCTACGCCGCCGTCGCGCGCTGGCGCCTGGGTGAGCTCGTCGGCGGCGACGAGGGCGCGGCGCTGCGGAGGGAGGGGCAGCGCTTCTTCGGCGCCGCGCGCCCCGGCGCGCTGGAGCGCGTCCTCCATGTCTTCTCGCCCGGTTTTTGAGGACGCCTAGACCGGCGGCGCCCACAGGCCCGCGATGGGCGACATCGCCGTGCGGACGAACGTGTTCTTCATGCCGTCGGGGTAGGTGGCGGGCAGGCTGTCGAGCGGGCTCGTCGTCTTGAGGTAGGCCTGCGCGATCGTGAGCCAGAGGGCGTTCATGGGCCAGGTTCCGTTCATGAACTGGCCACCCTTCATGCCCAGCGCGCTGCCTCCGAAGATGAACGCCGGCATCGGGCTCCAGCTGTGCGTGGTCTCGGCGACCTCGGTCACGTAGGGGATGACGGTGTTGGCCAGCAGGTTGCCGCCGTAGACGTCGGTGGTGGCCTTCCAGTCCGCGAGGATGTCGGCCATCTTCTGGTTGTACCAACCCTGCACGGCGGCCAGGAAGTTGACCACGTCCTGGTGCAGCCCAGCCGCGGGCATCGTCGACATCGTCTCGTCGCGGTTGGTGATGATGTGGCTCGTCGGGTGGTGCATGAAGATGCCGTTCGGGTTGTTGGGGAACAACCCCTTGAACGACACGTGGTTCGTTCCGGGCGACCACTGGAACGTTCCGACGCGGATCAGATCGCAGACGAAGGCCGCCTTGAAGATGCCCATGTGCGCCTTGCCGATCTGCTCGTGGATGGGGCTGTCGTCGGCCGCGGCTGGCGTGGGTGTGGCCCTGTACTCGCTGCGCGAGCCGGTCTTGCCGGTCAGCGACGCGTCCGGCATCGCGGGCGCGCGGCAGGTGGCGGGCGTCATCACGCCGGTGGCGATCTGGTTGCTGAGCTGCATCTCGATCTTCCGGATCGCGGCGGCGTGCACGTCGATCTTCGACGCGGCCTCGGCGCCCGGCGCCAGCGTCCTCATGCGCGCCAGCTCGCCGAGCGAGTAGTCGAGCACGCTCTTGCGCGCCTTGAGGATCCGAGCGACGTCGTCGGTGGTCGCCGCGCCGCCAGGCATGACGCCGGCGAACAGGTTCTGGAAGAGCTTGAGCGGGCTCAGCGCCGGCGTGAGGGGGACATTCTCCGTGACCTGCCCCCCGGCGCCGCCGGCCGCCGCCGCCACCGAGCGCGTCGCGTACCCGTAGGACAGGCACTGGGTCGACGTCTCGAGGGAATCGACGCGCGCGTCGCAGATGGCGTTGGCGTAGCCGATCCCGGGCGTCGCGAGCCCGGGCACAGACTTGAGGAAGATCTGGTCCCACGACGGGCCGCCCGCCACGGCGTCGTCGGTCTCGCCGCCGTTCGCGCGCGTGCCCGGCGTGCGCGCGCCCGTGGTCGCCTGCGGCGTGCCCGACTCGTGCCCACCGCCGAAGCCGTGATAGCCGCCGCTGTTGAGGCCGTAGAGCACGATCGTGTCGGCGAGGACGCTCTGGAACGGCTTGAGCACGTCGGGGAGCGTGAGGCCGGCCAGCGACGAGCCCGTGCCCGTGGGCAGGAACAGGTATCGGATCGTCCCGACGGGCCAGTGGGTCATGAGGAAGCGCGGCGGCGGCTTCGCGCCTTGGGCGAGCGCCTCCAGGCTGCGCAGCATCGCCCGCAGGCCGACCGCCCCGGCCCCGACACCGCGCAGGAAGGACCGCCGCGCGAACCGGTAACTGTTCATGGCAGGCCTCCCGTGCGCGACGCGAGCGTCGAGGAGACGGCGATGCCGCGCACGAGCGCGGCGAAGCTCCCATCGCCCGACGCCGCGAACGCGTCCGACACGTTCCGGACGGCGCAGGCGTTCGTGGCCAGCGGCGTGGACGGCGTCTCGGCCAGCGCGAAGTTCAGCAGGTTCTTGGCGATGCAGTTGGCGAACGCACCTCCGCGCGCCAGGGCCGCGCCCATCTCGACGGCGTTGCGGACCATCGCGCCGCCGGCCAGCGGCGGCAGCGTGACGGACGCGTCGATGGGGCGTCCCATCTCGTCCATCGTGCGGTACCGGCCGATGCCGTCGTAGCTCTCGAGCGCGAGGCCGTACGGATCGAAGCCGGTGTGGCAGGCGTTGCACGGCGCCGTGCGCGCGCGATAGTCCGCGGCGGCCCGCTGCGTCTCGTTGGCGAGCTGCATGTTCACGGCGTCGATCATCGTGGCCAGGTTCTCGGGGAAGGCCGGGTTCGTCGCGCAGAGGACGGACGCGTTGACGAGGAGGCCGCGACCCACAACGGACCCGGCCATCGGACGCGCTCGCGCCACCAGGAAGCCGCCCTGCGTGAGGATGCCGGCGCGCGAGTCGGGCAGCGTGACCTTCCCGAAGCCGTCCGCGTCGACGGCGCCCGGGGCCGGCGCGCCGTAGAACGACGCGAGCGTGGCGTTGATGAACGACGTCCTGGACGTCAGGAGGTCGGCGACCTTGCCGTTCCACAGCACGTCCTGCAGGAAAAGGTCGCTCTCGCGCTCCATCGAGTTGCGTAGGCCGTCGTTCCAGGTCGTGAACACGTTGGTGTCGATGACGACGGACTCGATGTTCGGGATGGCGAAGTAGCCGAACATCGCGGCGTGCAGGTTCGTGCGCGCCGCTGGCGTGGCCAGGATCCGGTCGACCTGCGCGGCGACCTGCGCGGGCGTCGACAACGCGTTGCTGGCGGCGGCCGAGAGCAGCGCCGCGTCCGGAGGACCGTCGGTCAGGAAGTACGAGAGCTCGCTCGCCAGCTCGTAGGGAGTGACCGCGCCCGCCGCGGTGGCCGCCGCGCCGAACTCGGTGCGGTAGAGGAACTGCGGCGCCTCCAGCAGCGCCTGCACGGCCAGCTGCGTGGCCTGCTGGGTGGTGACGCCGACCTTGGTCGTGTCGCGAAGGTCCAGGTAGAGCTGGTTGAACGACGTGGCCTCGGCCGCGGTTTGCGGGCGCCGCCACGCGGCCGCGGCGAGCGTGCGCAGCCAGGATTGCGCGCATGTGTCCAGCGTCGCGCCCGCGCACTTCGTCACCGCGGCGAAGTTGTCGAAGACGTACTGGGCCGCCTGCTGCGCGATCTGATCGCCCGTGGCCCAGGTGGCGTCCGTGATCACCGACCCTTCGCGAGGGCTGGCCAGCGGCGGGAAGCCGCGGTGCTTCGCGTCCAGCAAGTCGGTGGCGTAGATCGGATCGTTCGCGATCTTGTCGGCGATCGGGTTGCCCAGGACCGCGCGGATGGTCGTCAGCACCTGGTTGAAGCTGAGACGGACCATCCGCTTCTGGACCGCGATCGGATCGCCCGCGCACGCCCCCGGACTGGTCGGCGCCGATCCGCCCGCGCCGGGCGAGCCCGTCGAGCCGGCGCTGGCGCCTCCGCCGCTCGGCGCGCCGGGCGGGCCGCCTCCACCGGAGGACGTGCCGCTGCCCGAGCCGACGATCCGCCCCTGGCAGGCGACGGCCAGGACGGCGACGATCACCGCCAGATTGACGCGCGCAGGCAGCTCGCTCGTCCGCACGAGGAGGTGAATGGCCGGCCAGTTGGCGGAGAGGAACGAATTCGACGACGAAAAAACTTCCACGCCGGCACCCGTGCGCGGACATCCACACGCCATGAGGCTCGATGCATTTCCGGTATGCGCGGTGGGTTTGACGCTGCTTTGCAGCTGCGGGGCCGCGGAGATCGGCATGATGGGGACCGGCGCGGCCGGCACGGGCGCGACGGGCGCCGCGGGTTCGACCGGCGCGGCGGGCACCTCGGGCGCGTCGGGCACCACGGGCGCGTCGGGCACCACGGGCAGCTCCGGCACGACGGGCGCCGCCGGTACGACCGGCGCCGCGGGCACCACGGGCGCCGCGGGCACCACGGGCGCGGCGGGGACGACCGGCGGCGCGGGCACCACGGGCGGTGCCGGCACGACCGGCACCGCGGGCGCGGGCGGACCCATCACGTCCACGACGCCGCTCGACTGCGGCCCCATGGGGTGGGCGGTCGAGAACCACGGACCGGCCGCGAACCGGGTGAACTACGTCATCCTGGGCGACGGGTACACGGCCGCCGAGCTCGTCGCCGGCGGCAAGTTCGAGCAGAACATCAACTCGGCGCTGGCCCGCCGCTTTGGGCCCACCGGCGAGGTCTACGGCCGCTACCGCAACTTCGTGAACATCTGCGGGATCAAGCTCGTCAGCACCGGCGCGATCTGTGGTGGGAGCGCGCTCGGGTGCTGCGGCGACGACACGAGCCGCCTCGCGAAGTGCACGTCGGCGTCCGTCAACGCCGCGTTCAACGCGCTGCCCGCCAGCCTCAGCATCGACTGGCGCGCCGTCATGCTGAACGGCAGCAGCTGGTGGAACACCGGCTCGACGACGATGCTGTGGTCGGGTGGCAACGCGGACGCGCCGGGGGCCGCGCTGCACGAAGGTGGCCACGGGTTCCATCAGCTGGCCGACGAGTACGGCGACTGCACGGGCGCGAGCTGCGGCATGAACACGATGGGCACGGGGACCGCGGGCACCGCCGAGCGGGAGGTGAACACCGCCGGCGACCCGATGACGACGGACGGCAAGTGGGATCTGTGGATCGGCTTCAATCAAGTCGGAGCGACGGGCGTTCAGGGCACGTGGCTCGGCAGCCGCTACGTGGGGACAGGCCAGTACCGCCCGTCGGCGAACTCGATGATGAACAGCCTGTTCTGCCGCAACGGCGTGTGTAACCCGAACACCAGCTTCAACGCCGTGTCGCGCGAGCAGATCATCATGTCGATCTGGCGCGTCGTGAAGCCCATCGACTCGACGGAGCCCGCCGCCGGCAGCGTGAGCAACCCGGCCACGCTGAAGGTCAACGTCGTCGACCCGACGGTGATCAACGTCGACTGGACGGTCGACGGCGCGAAGATGCCCAACGCCGGGACCACATTCAACACGGCGGCGCTGGCCCCGGGGACGCACGCGATCTCGGCCACCGCGTACGACAACGCGGGGATGGATCTGGTGCGCTACCGAAGCTCGGTCTGTCCGGCGGCGGTGACGGGCAACTACTGCCACCGGACCGCGTGGAAGAACTCGACGCAGACGGTGACGTGGACGGTCACGAAGTGAAGCGGCGGGGGAAGGTCGCGGCGATTGTCGCCGCTGCGGGGGCGGCGATCGTCGCGGCTTGGTTGGGGGCCCCTCACCCTGACCCTCTCCCCGCAAGCGGGGAGAGGGGACCCGAGCATCCTTCTCCCTCTCCCCGCTTGCGGGGAGAGGGTCGGGGTGAGGGGACGTTCGCTGCCGTGCTGCCGCCCGCCCCGCCCGCAGTCGCGGAGGACGGGCTGCCGTTCATGCCGGCGCGGGCCGACGACCCGCGGCCGGAGGGGGCGGTGCATCCGCACCCCATCACGCCGCAGCACCGGCGGATCTATCGCGAGAACCGGATCATCGCGTCGCTCGACGGCGCAATGGACGTCGGTGACGTGGCGGCAATGCGGCGCTTCCTGGACGAGTACCGCGCCGAGTACCCCGAGGACGACAACGAGCTGCAGGACGGCTACGCGGTCGTCGCCGACTGCTTCGAGCGCCCCGGCGAGGCCTCACGCGCGGCCGCGCGAAGCTGGGCGGACGCCCATCGCGGCTCTACGTTGCGCCGCTTCGTCAACCGCCACTGCCTCGAGAACTAGGGGCAGCGCGGCCGCCAGCGGTCGTCTGGCATCGTCTCGGCGACGAGACCGGCCAGCGTCGCGTCGTAGCCGCGCAGTTCAGCGCGCGTGTTGATCTCGTTGTGCGTCCCGTTGGCGGGCGAGGCCTCGATGTCGGCCTCGAACCAGTCCTCGACGCCCTCGACGTAGTATTCGATCGGGTTGGTCGCCGCGAACGTGTCGCGCCACAGGCCCGCCGCGAGCGCGGCGTCGTAGGCGGTCTGCAGGCGCCCACCGAACGCCGCGTCCGTCGCCTCCAGACCGAGCAGCACCGCCGTGGCGAACGTCTGCACCATGATGGTGCGGCCGGCATATTTGTCGTTCGGCAGGCACAGCAGGTTCTCCTCGCCCGCCGAGCTGACCGGCGTGCCGAGGGTCGCGCCCACACCACGCAGCTCGTCCCAGCGACCCATCGGAAACGTCGTGTAGAGATCGCTGTACTCGGGGACGTCGGTCGTCACCTCGCCGCGGGCCAGCACGACGACGCGCATGCCCTGCCCGATCATCGTCCGCCGGACATCGTCGCGCGCGCTCCCCATGCGCACGACGATCACGCACGCGGAGACCAGGGCCTCGTCGGAGGCCTGCGACGACGACAGCACCGGGATGCCGCCCGCGTCGAGGTACTTGCCGTAGAACGGATCGACGGTGACCGCGGCGGGCGGCGCCGCCGGCGTCACGGCGCACCCGGCGGCCGGAAAGTCGGCGCCGATGAGCTTCGTCTCGCCGGCGTCGCAGCCGGCGAGAGCTGCGACGACCGCCAGCACGGAGCCGGCGCGAAGGACGCGCATCAGCGCGACCGTCAGGGCGCGCCCACGCACGCGGCGTCGACGCGCGCCGCGAGAGGCGACCGCGGCCATCGCGCGCGGAACCGCCGCGCCTCGGCGCGGGCCTCGTCGACACGACCCGCCGCGCAGGACGCGAGGATGCCCGTGACCGCGCGTTCCTCCGCGAGCAGCGGCGCACCCGGCCGCCGGTCGTAGTCGCGGAGCACGGACAGCGCGCGCGCGACGTCGCCCCGGCCCAGCGCCGCGTTGGCCTCTCCCAGCAGCGCCGTCTCCTCTTTCAGGCTCGACGTGCCCTCTGCCACGGCGGGCGCGTGAACGACGACGCGATGCTTGGGCGCCCGCGGCGGCGAGGCCGGCGGCGGCGCCGGGATCTCGGAGGGCGGCTCCACGGCAGGGGTCGCGCGAGCCTCGACCTTCGCGACCCGCGCGTGGGACGGGCTGGGCGCAGGCGCCGGTCGCGGCCGCGTCGCGTAGACGCCCGCTCCCACGACGGTGCCCACCGCCACCACCGCCGCCGTGAGCTTCAGCGCCCCCGCGAACGCCGACGTCGCGGGCACCGCCAGCGCCAGGCCCGCCGCCAGCTTCACGTCGACGCCCTTTCGCACGCGCGCGCGGTTGAGCTCGCTCGGCTCGTGCGCGCCGCGAGCGGCGTCGATCAGCCCTCGCGTGTCGGCGTCCAGCTCCTCGGGAAGCTCCCTCGTCCTCATCTCGCCCCTCCTGCGGTGCGACGCTCGGTCGCGCGAATCCGTTGCACGGCGGCCTGGAGCTCTCGTCGCGCCGCGCGCAGCCGCCAGTACGCCGTGTTGAGGTTCAGTCCCAGCGCCTCCGCGGCCTGTCGAACCGTCATCTGCTCGACGTCGACCAGCACGACGATGGCGCGCCTGTCGTCGTCCAGCGCGTCGAGCAGGCGGTCCAGCAGCGCGGCCGCCTCGCGCCGGGCCACCACCTCGGCGGGGCTGTCGTCCGGCGACGGCAGCACGTCCGCGACGTCACCGGACGGAACCGCCCAGGCCCGGCGGCGCGCCGAGCGTCTGTGGTTCTTGGCCACGCGCATGACGATCCCGAACAGCCACGTCTCGACAGAGGACCAGCGCGCGTCGAAGGTGTCCCAGCGGCGGTGCACGACCAGGAACACGTCCTGGGCGGCGTCCTCGAGCGAGGCCTCCGGTACGCCCAGCCGGCGCAGGTTCCGCCACACGAACGAAAAGTGGGCGTCGTAGACGCGGTGAGGCGTGAGGTCGGGTGGAGCGGGCATGGCGGCGGACGGCGCGCCGTCTCGAGCGGCGGGGTGCGTCGTCGCGCCGGTGGCCATCCACGGTGAATGGCCGAGCGGTGGGGTGCCCGTGGTCAAAAGTGCACCTCCCAACCCAGCGTCCCTCGCAGCCAAACGGGCGCTGGCTCGAAGACCCGCCCCACGCCGGCCAGCGCGAACCGAGGGCTCCAGGGAGAGAACAGCGCCTGCGCAGCCAGGCGCACCGCGTTTCGCGGGGAGAAGCGGAGGCGGAGGTTTGCTTCGGCCAGCCCGGCGTTCCACCAGGCCGCCGCGTCGCCCGGATCGGTGACGCCGTAGCCGGAGCCGTGGACGCGCACCAGCGTCACGCCGGTACACGCCCCGGGGGAGACACGCCGGGTCCGCCACGCGCGCGCGCAGCCGGCGAGCGTGGCGTCCAGGAGATCGAAGGTGCCGCCCGCATCGGCATCGGCGGGGCTGGGCGTGCTCCGCGACATCGAGATGCCCGCGCGCACCTCGGCGGAGAGGGCCTGGCGGGCCGCGGCGAATCGCAGCGCGATCCCCGGCGCGATCCCCGGGAGCGCCCCGCTGCCCACGACGACCTCGGCGCCCGCGGCGAAACGATCCTCGAACGCCGCGGCAGGACTTGGTGGTGCGGGCGGCTGCCGAGGCGCGGGCGCGGGGACCTCGAGAGTCGCCTGCGGGTTGATCATGAGCGCCATCACCAGCGCCGCCGCGTGCATGAGCTCGCCGCAGTCGGCGGCCGTGAGCACGCGCTCGCCCGCGCGCTCACCCGCCCGGGTCTTCAACGTCAACTGCCAGACCGCACCCGCCTCGCGCCGGACAGTCGCCTCGGCTTCGAGGCGGTCGGCCGGCGGCCGCGCCGTGCCGGCGATGCGCCGGACCTCGTCCCTGAGCGCGTCCACGCTCGGACAGTCGGCGGGTGCGCTCCAGGTGATCGCGATGGGCGGCGCGCCGTCCTCCGGAGACATCGCCGCGGCGGCGAGGGCGAGCAGGATCGAAACCGTTCCGCTCACCGGCATTTTTTAGCACGAACCCGAGGCCGGTCACCGGTTCGCGCGGGCCGCGCGCGCGACGGTCGACGGGGCGTCGAGCACCTCGCGCACCCGTCGGGCCAGGCGGTCCGGCACGAGCGGCTTCTGCAGGAACGCCAGCCCCTCGTCGAGGATGCCGTGCTGGAGGATCGCGTCCTCGGTGTAGCCCGACATGAAGAGGACGCGCACGTCGGGCCGTGTCGCGGCGACACGCTCGGCCAGCTCGCGGCCGCTCATGTGCGGCATGACGACGTCGGTCAACAGGAGGTCGATCGGGCGCGCGTGGTGCTCGCACAGCATCAGGGCGTCGGCGGCGTTCCGCGCCTCGAGCACCTGGTAGCCCAGGCGGGCCAGGATCTCGCGCGCGACCTGGCGCACGTCCTCCTGGTCCTCGACCAGCAGCACGGTCTCCTGCCCGTGCAGCGAGGTGGGCGGGGCCACCTCGGGCGCGGCCTCGACGGCGGCGGCCGCGCGCGGGAAGAGGATCCGAAACGTCGCGCCCGCGTCGGGCGCGCTGTCCACCCAGATGGTGCCGCCGCTCTGCTGGACGATGCCGAACACCGTCGCGAGACCCAGCCCCGTCCCCTTCCCCTTCTCCTTCGTCGTGAAGAACGGCTCGAAGACGTGGCTGCGGGTCTCCTCGTCCATGCCGACGCCGGTGTCGCTCACGACGAGCATGACGTGGGGCCCGGGCGTCACGCCCAGGTGCTCGCGCGCGTAGGCCTCGTTCAGCGTCACGGCCTCGACCTCGATCGTGAGCTTGCCGCCCAGGGGCATGGCGTCGCGGGCGTTGATCGCGAGGTTCATCACGATCTGATCGATCTGCGCGGCGTCGGCGCGCACGGGCACGGGCTCGCGCGGCGCGCGCACGACCAGCTCGATGTTCTCGCTCAGCAGCCGGCGCAGCAGCTTGTCGGCGCCGCGCGCGGCGTCGCCCAGATCGATCACGCGCTGGACGACCACCTGCTGGCGCGAGAACGCCAGCAGCTGTCGGGTCAGCTCGGCCGCCTGCTGGCCCGCCTTCCGGATGGCCTCGAGATCGGGGCGCGATTGATCGTCGGGCGCGAGATCCGTCAGGAGCAGCTCGCTGTAGCTCAGGATGACCGACAGGAGGTTGTTGAAGTCGTGCGCGACGCCGCCCGCGAGGCGCCCGATCGCCTCCAGCTTCTGGGCCTGCCGCAGCTGCTCCTCCGTGCGGCGCAACGAGTCCTCGCTCGTGCGGAGCGCGGCGTCCGCCTTCACGCGCTCGGTCACGTCCATGACGATGCCGCGGCGCCACAGATCTCCCGAGACGGGGTCGCGCGACGTGCGGCTGCGCCGCCAGACCCACGCCTGCTGGCCGTCGACGGGACGAAAGACGCGAAACTGCTGGTGGTGATCGCCCTGGGCTGCGTTGTCGGTGGCGCCGGACCGGACCTTCTCGCGATCGTCTGGATGAATGAGCGCCAGCGCGTCGGCCAAGGTCGCGAGCGGCGTATCGGGCAGGATGCCCAGCACGCGCTGGGCGTTCTCCGAGACGTGCACGGTCCCCTTCGTGAGGTTGGTGTCCCACGCCACGATGCGAGCGGTGTCGAAGGCCAGGCGCAGGCGTTCCTCGCGGTCGGCGAGGTCCAGCTCGGACGTGACGTCCCTGGCGCAGACGACGACGTGCGTGACGGCGCCCTTGGCATCGCGCATCGGGAACATCGACACCTGAATCCCTGCGCCCTTCGTGCCCGTCGTGTCGAGGCCCCGGAGCTCGCGCGGGTCGTACCACGACGGCGGCAAGGTGACCGCTTCGCCCGCGAAGGCGCGACGGACGAGCGCCGCGTGCCCCAGGCGTTCGATGACCCGGTCCTCGAGGATGTTGTATTCGGGCGGCGGACCCACGCCGAACATCTTCACGAGGGCGGGGTTGTAGAACAGCGACCGCCCGTCGGCGCCGAACACGTGGAACGAGATCGGCGCGTTCTCGATCAGGTCCTCGAGGAGCGCCTTGAGGTCCCCGACGCCGTCCAGCTTTTCGCCGATGCCCTGTGGATCCTTCAGGAGCCCCCCTTTCGACGAAGCGTCAGGATCGCGCCAATCGCCGGTGGCTTCAACCCCGAACGCCTCAGTCGGCGTCGAGACGCGCGGCGCCAGCCTCGCGCGGCGCCTCGAGGTCCAGGACGAGGCGGCCGCTGACCTCGCTGCCGCCGTCCGCGCGCCACTTGCGCTTCCGGGTCTTCCCCTTCGCCACGAGATCGCCCAGCTCGGCGTCGGTGATGCGGCGGCCGGCGATCTGGAACCAGATGACGAACGCGCACCCCTCGCGCCAGCGCGAGCAACCCCAGCCGCGGTTGCCGGCGACGAGCCGGCCCTCGCGGCAGCGCGGGCAGGCAAGGGCGGTCGGCGTCTCGGGCCTCGGGCCTCGGGCCTCGGGCCTCGGGCTCCGGATCTGGCCTGAGGCCTGAGGCCTGAGGCCTGAGGCCTTTTGCGACGGCGTCGCCGGCGCGACGGCGCGGCCGCCGCGGATGGCCGTCACGACGTCGCCCACGTAGCGCGAGATGTCCGCCATGAACGCGGCGCGGGTCTCCTGGCCGCGCGCGATGCGTGCCAGGCGCGCCTCCCACGCCCCCGTCAGCTCGGGCGAGGCCAGGCTCTTGACCGGCAGCGCCTCGATCAGCCCGATCCCCATCTCCGTCGGGACCAGGTTCTTGCCCTCGCGCCCGACGAACGTCCGCTTGACCAGTGTCTCGATCGTCGCGGCGCGCGTCGCCGGCGTGCCCAGGCCCGAGTCGCGCATCGCCGCGCGCAGCTCCTCGTCCTCGATCTCGCGCCCCGCCGATTCCATCGCGCCCAGCAGCGTCGCCTCGGTGTGGCGCGGCGGCGGGCGCGTCTGCTTCGTGAGCACCTCGAACTTGCCGTCGAGCCGCTGGCCCTCCTCGAGCGGCGGCAGCGTCGCGGCCTCCTCGGCGTCGTCGTCGCGGCCGTCGCGCTTGCGGTCGCCGTCGCCGCCACGCCCCTCGCCCAGCTGCGCGACGGCCTGCCAGCCGGCGACGAGTCGGACACGGCCCCGCGCGCGGTATCGGTCGGGCGGTGGCGGCAGGACCGCCAGCAGCTCCTCGTCTGCGGGCGCGTCCACGCCACGCGCGGCCGCGGCCTCTTCCTTCACCGGCTCCCCGACGCGGATGACGACGTCGGTCGCCGCGAACTCGGCGTCGGGGTGGAACGCGCCCAGGAACCGGCGCGCCACGAGATCGAACACGCGCCGCTCGTCGCGCGGCAGCTCGTCGAGGTGCACGGGCTTGCCCGTGGGGACGATGGCGTGGTGGTCGCTCACCTTGGCGTCGTCGAACACGCGGCGCGACCGCGCGGGCGGCGTCTCCAGCAGCGGCCGCGCGAACGGCTCGTAGTCCGGCACTGCGGCGAGCGCCCCGAACGTCTTCGCCAGGTCCTTCGCCATGTCCGACGTGAGGTGGCGCGAATCCGTACGCGGGTAGGTGAGGATCTTGTATCGCTCGTAAAGCGCCTGCGCCGCCGCGAGCGTCGCCGTCGCGCTCATGCCGTAGCGGCGGTTGGCCGTGCGCTGCAGCGACGTCAGGTCGAACAGCAGCGGCGGCGGCTCCTTGACGCGCCGCTGGCGCAGCCGCTCGACGACCGGGGCGCCTGCCCCCGCGACCTCCTGGTCACGCGCGACGACGCCGTCGGCCAGCGCGCGCTCGCCCAGGCGCGACCGCACGGCCTTGCCGTCGGGCGCGGCGACGCCCCACGTCGCCGTCACCTTCTCGGAGGCGCCGGCCGGCGCGCCCACGGGCGTGAACACGCCGCGGATCTCCCAGTAGTCGCGCGGCTGGAACCGGCGGATCTCCAGCTCGCGCCGCACGACGATCGCCAGCGTGGGCGTCTGCACGCGCCCGATGGAATAGAGGGGCGAGTCGCTCTTGAAGCCCTTGCCTCGCCGCGGCGGCTGCGGCTGCGCTGGGCGCGGGCGCGGGGCCGCGTCGCGCGCGCTCACCGTGACGGCGCGCGTGGCGTTCATGCCCACGAGCCAGTCCGCCTCGGAGCGGCAGCGCGCCGCCGCGGCCAGCGGTTCGTAGTCCGCGCCCGGCCGCAGCGCGCCGAACCCGGCCCGCACCGCCTCGTCGGTCAGCGACGAGATCCACAGCCGCCGGATGGGCAGCCGGCTGCCTGCCAGCTCGTAGACGTAGCGGAAGATCAGCTCGCCCTCGCGCCCCGCATCGCACGCGTTCACGACCTCGGTGAACCGCCGCTCGCCCAGGAGCCCGCTCACGGCGCGCAGCTGGTCGCGCGTGCCGTCGACGGCCCGCAGCTTGAACGCCGACGGCAGCATGGGCAGCGTGTCGAGCCGCCACGCCTTCCACCGCCCGTCGTAGGCGGCCGGCTCTTCCAGCTCGACGAGGTGCCCGATGCACCAGGTCAGCACGCGGCCCTGGCCCTCGATGGCATGCTTCCCCGTCCCCCGCACGCCCAGCACCCGCGCGAGGTCGCGCGCGACGGACGGCTTCTCCGCGATCACCAGCTGCACGGGCGGCACCACTCTAACGTTGTCGGAGGCGAGCGCGGAAAGTTCCGCGTCGTAGCTGTGATGGAGGTGGGGAAGGCTCGGGCCTCAGGCTTCAGGCCTCGGGCTCCGGACCCCTCACCCTGACCCTCTCCCCGCTGACGCGGGGCGAGGGCAAACGGCGACCTTCTCCAACCTCACTTCACGCGTGTCACCCTCGCCCCGCGTCAGCGGGGAGGCCCTTTCCTCTACGGCGCGGGCGGCGAGCAGGGCGTGCCCATGGGCGCCGCCGTCAGGTCCGCCCGCACCTTCGCGTCGGCGGCCGCGGGGGCCAGCTTGTCGCGGTACTGGGCGGTGGCGATGCGGCGCCACACCGTCTGGAGGTCGCTGGCGGTCCCGGCGGGGCACATGGCCTTGGCGCGCGTCTGGAGGGCGTCCCACTCGGCGCGCAGCAGCGCGTCGGCGTCGAGCTGCTGCTCGAGGCGCTGGCTGTAGACCTGCACCTCGAACGCCAGGTAGTCGGGGTACGAGTCGGCGCCCGCGTAGCTGCGGTAGACTTCCCCCAGCACCTCGGGCTCGCCCGGGCAGCCGTCGGCCTTGGCGTCGACGTAGCCCGCCTCGAGATCGCCGCTGGCGTGGCCCGCGGCGACGGCGGCGAGGTAGGCCGCGGGCCCGGGGCAGCTCGCGATGGGCGGCAGCGGGTGCCAGTTCGAGACGTCGTTGTCGTGCACGACGCAGTCCAGGCAGCCGTCGACGATGAGGCCGTAGCGCGAGATGCCCTCGACGCGGTTCCCGCGCACCGTGACGCCAGCCACGTTCGCCGTCTTGCCGATGACGTGCAGGCCCACGTCGATCCCCTGCTGGAAGTAACGCGGCCCCTTGGCGACGACGTGGTTGTTCTCGATGACGACGCCCGTGTTGTCGGGGACGATGGCGTCGCCCACGTTGATGCCCGCCCAGCCGCTGGTCGTCGAGTTGGTGATCTCGTTGTCGCGGACGATCGTGCCCGCGCCGCCGAAGAACACGATGCCGTTCGACGACACGTCGCGGATGTCGTTCCGCGCGATCAGGCTGTGGGCGCAGGCGATCGAGAGGCCGTCGGACCAGTGCCCGCCGTCGAGGTGCGGGCGCGCGGCGCTCTCGACGACGTTGCCGGTCACGGTGGAGGTGTCGCAGGGCTCGATGAGGTGGACGTGCGTCCAGCCCGGCGCGTCCGTGAACGAGCTGCCGTCGATCGTGTAGCCGTGCCCCGGGCCCAGTTCGACGAGCGCCTGCTGGTCGCGGTTGCCGATGAGGCGCCGGTTGCCGTCGAAGCGCACGGCCTGGATGTGGATGTCGCTGCCCGAGCCGCGCACGCCCGGGCCGGCCTGCATCGGATACTTGGGGCCGAAGCGGATGGTCGCCATCTGCGTGGGGTCCTTCGGCAGCCCGGCCGTCATCAGCGTCAGGCCCTGCAGCAGCACGACGGGCTCGTCGAGGGTGATCTCGGCGCGCGGGCACAGCAGCACCGTCTTCTGCTTCTCGATGGCCGCGGTCAGCGTCGCGCCCGAGCCCGACGGGAGGCAGTCGGTGCCGACGTAGTACGTGTCGCCGCGGCACCCGGCCACGGCGACGACGGCCGGCAGCGCGAGCAGCGCCGTGAGGGCCCTCAAAACGGCACCGCCAGGCCCAGCGCGATCGTGCCGCCGACGGGCGCGGGCGTGAAGGTCGACTGCGCGCCGTAGATCGCGAACGTCGGGCGTTGCAGCAGCACGGCGCCCTCGATCTCCAGCGTGAGCGCCAGGTGGCTCGCGAGGCGCAGCGCGGCCCCCGCGCCCACCCAGATCGCCTCCCACCAGGCGACGGCGCTGTTCGTCTCGGCGACGCCGACACCGCTGGTGTGCATGCGCGCCAGATCGCCGCCCACGCACAGCCGCGCGCCCCAGGGCCGCGAAACGGATCGGGCGCACAGGCCCAGGCCCGCGGACCACAGATCGACGTCGCCGCCCGCGCCCGCCGGGCTGAACGTCGCGCGTGTCCCCTGCGGGTAGAGCGTCCCGCGCGCCACGCCCATCACGTGCCCGCGCGCGAGCGACGCCTCGAGGCGCGCGCCCAGCGCCGTCGACGGCAAGGTGCCGAAGGACACGACGCCCAGCGCCCGCAGCTCGCCGTCGAGCGGCTCGGCGGGCGCGGCCGGCCCGGGCACGACGATCACCGGCGAGAACCCGGCGTTCTCGGGCCCGGGGGGCGTGCCCGGCGCCGCCTCGGCCGCCGAGTGCTCCTCGACGGTGACGAGCGCGGCGATCACCAGCCCCAGCGTCGCCCAGCGCTCGACGACGACGTCGTTGGGGCGGAAGGTGATGTCGCGCCGCACGGGCTCGTGCAAGGGCTCGGTCTCGTCGGCCAGCACGACCGACGCCTCGGCGGGCGGGTCGCCCCCCGCGGTCGTGACCCGCGCGTGCCAGCAGGCCGCCGTGTCATCGGCCTGCGTGACGATCCGGCAGCGCCGCGCGCCCAGGATCTCGCTGCAGCGCCGCTCGAGCGCGGCCCGCTGCTCTTGGGCCGCGGGAGCTCCGGCGACCTCGACGGCGACACACGCCTGCGCGGCTAGCATCCTTCCCGCGGATTATAGCCGCGCCGGCGCTACTCCGGACGCGTGACCAGCGCCAGGTTCGCGCGCGCCTGCGCGGACAGCGGACCCTGCGGCGAGCGCGCCAGCAGCTGGCGGTAGAGGCGCGCCGCCTGCCCCGTACGCCCATCGCGCTGGGCCTGGAGGGCCGCCTGGAAGAGCGCGTTCTGCGCGCGCAGATCGCTGGGCGTCGGGCGCGGCGCCAGGGCGTGGCGGGCGACCGGCTCGGACCTGCGCTCCTCGGCGACCGGCGCGGGCAGCGCCACCACCGGAACTGCCGGCGGGCACGCGCCCCAGATCTGCCCCGGCCTCACCAGGTGCTCGCCGCCCGAGTAGACCGCGACGAGGCCCTCCTGCACGCGCACGCACGTGCCGCCGGGGTGCAGCTCGACGTCGAACTCGGTGCCGCGCACCTGGACGTCGGCGTCGGGCGTCAGCACGTGGAAGCGCTGCCCGCCGTGGAGCTTGCGCACCTTGAGGTGCGCGCGGCCGCGCACGAGGCGAACGGCCTCGAAGGCGGGCGCGTAGTCGGCCGTCGTGACCGTCGCGTCGGCGACGATCGTGCCGGCGCGCGACGCCGGATCCAGCGTCAGCGTCGCCGTGTTGGACAGCTGAACGCGCGTGGCCTGCTCGGCGGGCGCCTCCAGCACGTCGGTCGCGTCGACGCCCGACGCCTCGCCCGCGCGCAGCGCGCGCCGGGCCTCGCCCTCGTCGAGCCACAGCGTGCCGTCGAGGACGGCGATCTGGGCGCCCGCGCGCGTGGCCCCGGGGCGCAACACGCCCGTGAACGCCACCAGCACGACGGCGGCGGCAGCGCCCACCGTCGAGAACAACAGCGCGGCCCGCCGCACGGTCCGGCGGCGTCGCGCACGGACGTGCTCGCGCGCGGCGTGCGCGCGCAGGTAGGGCACCATGCGCCGGCGGCGCTCGCTGGTGTCGCGCGGCTCGCGGTCCAGCGGCTCGCCCGACGGCAGGGCGTCGATGTATTCGGCCAGCGCCGCGGGCATTTCACCCCGTACACCCGCCACGCCCCCCGCCCTCTCACCCGATGCCATTGCTCTGCTCCTTTCCAGCGATGAACTCGAGGACCTCTTTGCGGCCGCGCACGAGGCGCGACTGCGCGGCCGCGACCGAAACGCCGGTCAGGCCCGCGATCTCCGCGAGGTCATGTCCCAGGATGTCGTGAAGCACCACTGCCTCCGCCCTGGAACGATTGACGGTGGAGAGGGCGCTGAGCAGGCGTTCCACGCGACGGCGCGTCTCGGCGGCCCGCTCGGGCGTGCGCGTCTCCGCGGCCACGAGCTCGAGGGCCTGGTGGCCCACGCTGCGGTCGAAGAGGCGCCGCTCGCGCTGGCGCGAGCGCATCGTGTCGATGGCCAGGTGCTGCGTGATGAGCGTCGCCCACGAGCGCAGGCTGCACCCATGTGAGAACTTGCCCGACACGATCGTGCTGATGACGCGCTCGAGCGCCTGCTGCGCGAGATCGTCGCGCTCGAGATCGCCCGGCCCCAGCAGGCGGTAGAGCACGGCCTCGACGACGTCCTCGACGCGGTCGTAGACGACCTCGGCCGCCCAGGCCTCGCCCGCGGCCAGCGCGTGGCAGAGATCCGCGTCGGTGAGCTCGCTCCCGCGCGGCGCCGGGCCCCCCTCGGAGCCGTCTGAAGACCGGCGGGCCTTGAAGAGGGCCATATCAGATACATTAGACGCCGGAAGCGCAGCGGGCAGGCGGAAATTCGCCCGCGCGCCGCCGCGCGCCGCGCCGCCCGCGCGTTGACGCGCCGGCACGAACTGACGGGACGGTCCTGGTGTGCTCATTCATTTCACCTGGATGTAATCGATGTTCGCGCCGGCGCCGCCCGCGTCGTACTGCAGCTTGACGCTGGCGCCCATGGGGATCGTGGCGTTGGCCGTGACGGTGGCGTACGTGCCGGTCCAGCTCATCGTGTTCGGGAACGTCACATCCGTGACGCGCGTGCCGTTCACGTAGAGGCCAAGCTTGCCGGGGTTGTTCATCGTGCAGTAACGGATGTCGAGCGACGTGCCCGCGCGAACGTTGGCGAACGTCATCGACGAGCCCATCTTGAGGTTGATCACCGCGGAGAAGCCCGAGGCCGCGACGTCGTCGGACGCGTTGCAGGCCGAGAGCATCGCCGCCTCGCCTTCGTACTTGCCCGTGTCGGCGACGGGCGCGCCGCCGCCGATGCCCAGCGATGTGTTGGCCGAGAGGTTCTTCTGGCCCTGGCTGGGCGTGCCCGTGAGGAACGAGTACGTGTAGCCCGACAGCGGCTTCGCCGTGCGCTCGACGACGTAGAGCCCGCCCACCTCGGTGGCGAACGTCAGCGTCGCGGTCGACGCCGACATCACCGTGCCGCCGCCGATCTTCCGGACCTGGACGGGCATCGTGCCCCACGGGTTGACGACCGTCGCCATCTTGCCGAGCTGGCTCTTGAGGCCGACGTACTTGATGTCGCCGCCCTCGCGCTCCGACGTCACGAGGAAGCCGCCGCGCGCCGCGAGCGTGAAGCGCGTCACCAGCCCGGCGTCCTTCGGCAGCGCGGGGAACACGCGGATCTTGTCGTTGTAGCTCTGCAGCAACGACTCGTTCATCGCGATCAAATGAACGCCCAGGTACTCGAACACGCCGTTCGTGTTGTTGGTCATGCCGTTCGGGTAGTTCTGGTACTTCTGCAGCATGACCTTCATGCCCTGGTTGGTCTCGTCGCCCAGGCCCAGGCGCGCCGCCTGGATCGCGTCGTTCGCCCACACGTTGCCGTAGGGGAAGGGGCGGCTCTTCCAGGCCGCGAGCGCGAGCGCGTAGTCCGGCGCGTCGATGCCCGTGACGTCGTAGGGCCACACGAGCTCCGACGTGACGTTCTCGTTGTTGCGCGTCTGCGAGATGGGCGGCTGGTGCGGCAGGTACTGCGTGCCGTCCGTGGGATACGCCGTGAGGTTGTCGAGCAGGTCCTGCCACTGCGCGCGCAGGTCGGCGTCGAGGTTCAGCGCCATGCTCGTGCGGATCGCGACGGGGAACATCTGCCGCACCGCCGCGAGGTCCGTGATGGCGTTGCGCACGTTCCAGTACGTCTCGTGCGAGTTCGACAGCTCCATGACGTACTTGCCCGTGCCCGCGTCCTTCGTGAACTTCTTCACGTAGAACTTCGCGGCCTCGCGCATGAACGGGTACACGGTGTTCTTGAGGTAGGCCTCGTCGCCCGTGTACGCGTACTGCGCGTACATGTTCATCGCCGCCTCGGTGCCCGTCGACCAGATGTTCTTCGTGTAGTCGCTGCCCGTCGTGCCGTCGGCGTTGCCGTTCCAGCCCATCGTCTCGGGCACCCAGACGCCGTCGATCTGGTAGCGCGACATCGTGAACGCCTTCAGCGCGGCGAGGTTGCGGCTGTACATGTTGTTGAACACGTTCATGACGTCGGCGTGGTTCGACGCGAGGAACGAGTTGTAGACGTCGCGCTGGTTCCAGTACCAGTAGGCGTTGCTCCACTTCGTCTTGTCCTGCGTCGCGCGCGCGACGCCGTTGATGAAGTGGAACGGGTAGTTGCCGAAGGCGCCCTGCGCGATCATGTAGGTCGACAGGTAGTAGGCCGTCTCCAGGTAGTCGGCGTCGCCGCCCGCGTTCGAGTACTGCACGAACGAGCGGCCCCAGAAGTCGTGCCAGAACTTCGTGTACGCCGCCGACGTCGCCGCGAAGCCCGCCGTCTTCGTCTGCGCCAGCGCCGCCTTGGCCTGCGCGACCGAGTCGTTCTGGGGCGCGTTGAGGCGCGAGGCGCAGGCGATCCAGATCGTGTAACTGGCGCTGGGCGTGATCGTCAGGCGCACCTTGCTGCCCGACACCATCTGCGTCGTGAACGTCGCGCCCTCGACGGTGGCGCCCAGCGTGTAGCCGAACTTGTTCGGGTCGGTCTGCCCGCGCGACAGGCCCGCGCCGGCCGCCTCGGCGTACGTCGAGACCGCCTTCCACGTGTCGAGGTTCGGCACGTTGCCGTTGTTGCCCAGCGCCGAGACGTCCCACAGCGACAGCTCGACGGCGGCGCTGGTCACGCCCGGCCGCGCGTCGGCGACGTGGATGCCGATGACCTCGCTGTTGGGCGCGCCCGTGATTGTCACCGTCCGGTCGGTTCCGTACTTCGTCGACAGCACGCCGTCGTACAGCGCGAGGCGCTGCTGGAACGTGCCGCCGCCCGCGTCGAGGGCCGGGTTCGTGGTGAAGCTCACCAGCCCCGCCGAGAACGCCGTCTGCTGGGAGGTGTCGACGCCCGACACCTGCATCGTGAGGCCGTTCTCGCTCCAGGCGATCGCGCCCACGCGCCCGTTGCCCACGGTCAGGCCGTAGAGCGGGTTCGTGTTGGGCTTGTTGTAGACGATGTCGTGCTTGGGCAGGTACGTCGCGTAGTCGACGTTCAGCACGCCGCGCACCGGATCGAACGCCTGCCCGGTCGGCCCGTCGACGACCGTCGTCGCCGGACCCATGCCGGCGACGCCCGCGCCCGTGCCAGCGGCGCCGGTCGTCCCGGCGGCGCCCGTCGCGCCGGCCGCCCCTGTCGTCCCCGCGGTGCCGGTCGTGCCCGCCGCGCCGATCGCCTCCGTCCCCGCGGTGCCCGTCGCGCCGGCGTCCCCAGCCACGCCCGCGGCGCCCGTTGTGCCCGCCGCGCCAGAGCCCCCTGTTCCCGCGGCGCCCGACCCGGGGCCGCCCGTGCCGGCGCTACCCGTGCTGCCTCGGCCGCCGGAAGCACACGCGCCCAGCCCGAGCGCCAGCGCGGCCAGACCGACAATTCCCGCGTAGTTTCGCTGGGTTACTGTCGTCGAATTTCCGGAGATCAAGCGAGCCATGCCCTTCAGCCCGATAGACGTCTCGGGCCGGCCGGGCAGGCACGGAATCGCTGAGCTTTCCCTCAGAACGGCTTGATCGTCGTCGCCCCCCAGAGCACGCGCCCGTTGCGGTACTCCGCGTAACCGAGCCCGGCGCTGGCCAACAGCGTCGCGCCCACGTCCTCCGGCACGATGTAACGCTGCATGTCGTTCGCCGGCTTGGCGTCCTCCGGCAAGAGCGCGCCCGCGCCGAAGTCGTAGGGGCGCGGCTGCATGCCGCCGACCTCCGTCGACGCGCCCACCACGCTGCCGGCCTTGATGCCCGCGCCGATCAGCAGGCACGAGCTGGTGAAGTGGTGGTCGCGGCCCTTGATGACGTTGTGGAGCGGCGTCCGCGCGAACTCGCTGAACACGACGATCGTCGTGTTGTCCATCCAGGTCCCGGCCAGCGGCGCGGGTGCGGGCGTGGCCGCCAGGTCGTCGACCAGCTGCGCGAGCGCGCGCAGGCAGGGCCACAGGTTGCCGAGGTGCCCCGGGTTCGAGCTGCCGTGTGTGTCGACGCCATTCTTCGTGAACGCCACCGAGATGAACTGCGCGAAGCCGTACTTCACGCTCTGCGCCGCGAACGCCGCGATCGCGCCGGGCGAAGCCTGGTCGCTGGAGCCGTTGAGCTCGTACTGCGTGCGCACGGCCTTGCTGACGTCGTCGCCCGCCGTCAGGAAGTCGAACCGCGACGCCAGGTCCGACGCGAACAGCCCCGCCGTGCGATCTTGCCCGTCGGCGATCTGCGCGCGCAATCCGGAGGCGGCGCCGCGCCGCTGGGCCGCGTACGCCGCCAGCGCCGCCTCGACGTCGGGGTGCTCGACGAGCGCCGGCTCGCGTCGCAGCATGCGCGTGACGTCGCCCATGTTCTGCAGCACGAAAGCACCCAGCTTGCCGCTCTTGTCACCCGTGTAGCTCTCGACGCCCATGGCCAGCACGGGTACGACGGTGTCCGCCAGGCCCTTCGGCTGCTGCCCCAGCCCCGCCGCCAGACGGATCGGCATGCTGGTCCCGCGGCCCACGCTTCCGACGGCGGGCTCGCCCGTCAGGAAGTACACGTAGCCGGGCTGGTGGCCCAAAGTGCCCATGTTGATGCCGCGGATGATCGACATCGGCACGCCGCGCTCGGCGAGCGAGACCAGGTTCGGGCCCGCGAAGGGCGTCCCGTCCTGCGACGTGGGGACCGCCGCCGGGCCCAACGAGAACGGGGCCGTCGTCCCCATCGGCTTGTACACCTTGGGCTGGAAGTAGGCACCCTTGGCGTACGCACCCACGAGGCTGCCCGGACCCCAGCGGTAGGACGTGTCGATCTGCGTGCGCGCGACCTCCTTCTGGTAGTCGGCCTCGGTCGCGGCCGCGAGCTCGAACTCGCGCGGGTCCAGGAAGAGCAGCTGGTCCCACCCGCCGGGCACGTAGACGAAGACGAAGCGCCGGCCGCCGCCCGGCACCTGCGCGAAGAGACGGTTCTGGCCGAAGCGCGAGGCCAGCGACGCCGCGCCCACGGCCGCAGCGCCGCGCAGGAAGTCGCGGCGGCCGAGCTTCTGGTTCGAGCAGTGAGAGCAGTGGCGCATGTGTCCTCAGTACACGTAGAACTCGGGGCTGCTCGCGAGCGCGACGCAGACGACCCGCCAGCCGTCGGCAACGCCGCCAGCCGGGCGCATCACCTTGTCGGGGCCGGTCCACGCGGGCGTCGACGTGGCGGTGCGGAACAGCTCGACGACGCGCGTGACCTCGGCGTCGTCGGGCGGGACGACGCGGCCCCAGAAGCGCATCATCAGGGTCGCGACGTTGGCGCGGATGGCCGCCTCGCCGGCCGGCAGCGCGTCCGTGCGCGCCGCCTTGAGTAGCAGGTGCGGCGAACCGGCCGCGGGCGTCGCGCCCAGCTCGCGCCGGGCCGCCTCGCCGCAAGTGAACCGCGCGGCGTCGAGCACGAGCTTCGAGAACGAGACGCCGGGCTCTAGGTTCTCGCGGACGACGTAGTTGTAGTCGGGCTTGCCCAGCGCCGAGCCGTACGCAACCAGCAGATCGGCGGCGGGGTTGTCGCGCTCTCCCTTGGGTGCGTCGGGATCGCGGACCGTGGCGCGGCCCGTGTACGCGACGCCCGTCAGCTCGAGAAACGCCGCGCGGACCTGATCGGCCGACATTCGCCGGGGCACCCGGCCCACGGGCGGTGCAGTCCCGTTCGCGCCGGCCGCACCCACGCCTGCCACGCCCGTGCCGGCCGCGCCGCCGCCGGCCATCCCAGCCGCGCCGGGCGCGCCCGCGGGCCGCATGACCTGGCCCGTGCACCCCGAGACGCTCGCCGCGACCGACAGCACAGCGATGCCCGCGAGGACCAGCCACCCGACGAACGTCAGGCCCGCGCCCAGCCTTCGCACCGCCCTCACGGTTGCACCGTCCGGTACGCCTCACCCGCCACGATGGCGCGCACGAGCTTGCGGTAGCTCCTCCCGCTCTGCTCGAACGGCGCCAGCACGCCCGCCAGCTCGGCCTCCGTCCCGGGCCGGCGCACGAGCCGGTTCCACGCTGTCTTGACGGCGCACTCTTGCAACCGCGTGCCGCTCGACAGGTCGGTGGCGACCATCTCCGCGGGGCCGCCGTCCATGCGCGCGAGCAGCGCCGGGTCCCGGTAGATCGCCGGCCGCAGCACGCCCACGTACGGCTTCTCGCGATCGGTCGCGCCCTGAGGCGGCGTGTAGAAGGTCTTGCAGTCGTCGGCCAGGTTGGGATCCGTCACGACGCCGCCCGCGACTTCGGGGTTCTTGCCGCCCAGGGCGCACGCGCCGGCGCCCTTGGTCGCGCAGTACTGGCAGGCCTTGCTCGTGGCCGGATAGCGCTCGGGATCCAGGTAGCGGCCCGTGCGATCCGGATAGCGCGCCCACCAGAGCCCGTCGGTCTCGAGGCGCAGGTGGCAGCTCGAGCAGCCGTTGCGCGCCGCGATGTCCTTGTTGGTGTCGCTGGGATCGGGCTTGGGAGCGTAGTCGAACTCGGGGCTGCAGAGGAACGACCGGCGGTACTGGGCGATGCGGGAGCGCGCCGTCGGGAAGCGCAGCAGGAAGCCCCACGTCGTGAGGATCCCCGAGTGGCGCGGCGTGCGCTCGTACTCGATCCAGTCGTTGCTCTCGTACGTCGCCTTGGCCCACGCGGGATCGACCGGGCCGGGCGTCGTGATGCCTGCGAAGCCCTCGCCGCGCAGCGCCGGTCCCTGGCTGCGGTAGGCGAGCCCCAGCGGACCGTCGACGAACCCGCGCCGGGTCGTGAGGATGTGGAGGTAGTCCTCGTCGCGCGCGACGACGGAGGCGATGATCTCCAGCGGCTCCTGCTCGACGGAGCGGCGCAGGCGGTACTCGGCCCGCGATTCGTCGTAGGTCTGGTACACGGGCAGCGAGGGCTGGCAGTAGACGCCCTGCGGGCCGCAGCCGCAGGAGGGGTCGAACGTCGACCATGACGTCGCTGCCGTGACGACGGCGCACGAGCTGGGCCCGCCCGCGGCGTCCTTGCGGATGAGCCCGTGCTCGCGCTCCTGCGCGTCGAGCGCGCACGTCTTGATGAGCTGGCCGTGGCTCCAGTAGTGGGCCATGGCACGCCAGCCCTCGCGCTGCGAGTTGTAGGTCGTGACCTGCTGCCCTGCCACGTGTCGCGTCGGCCGCCAGCGTCGGAAGATCGGCTGCCCGTCGATGGGCGCGTTGCCGATCGACGACAGTCCTTTGGAGAAGTCGCACGCGTTCAGCTCACGGACGTAGCCGTCGGCACAACGCATGGCCGGCGTGTCGAAGACGTGGCGGCCAGCGGGATCGTCGCCGGGCGTGTCCATGTCGGCGAAGCAGCCCGCGCGCGGCCCGACGTTCTGGCGGTCCTCGAACACGGTCAGCGAGCAGTCGGCGCGACGGCAGAAGTTCGCGCAGTGCAGGTAGTCCTGGATGGGCAGGACGAGGCCCAGCGTCGCGGGATCCTCGCTGTAGTACTTGGCGGTGAAGGCCTGGCCGGTGCCGCTGCGTTCGGCCGGGACGACGTAGCTGTTCGCCGGCTTGCCGACCACGGACGGATCCGGGTATTCGGCCTCGGGCTGCAGGTCGCAAAACGTGTTTCCCTGGGCGTGCTCGCCGCCGCGCACGGCGCCGCCAAAGGCTTCGTCCTCGATGGCGACGACGTAGTCACGGCGGAGCGCCTCGTCGACGGCCAGGCCGGGATCGGGCGAGAGCCCGCCCGCTTGCCCGCCGATCTGGTTCGCGCCCACGGGCGTCTTGTAGGTCGGTCGCTTGAACGCGCCCGTCGAGACTGACTTCACGCGGTAGCGCTCGAGGTTCGGCCACAACATCTCGGCGTGCCAGTCGCGCGCCTGCGCCAGGAAATCGGGCGAGGCGAGCATCTCGTCGAGCATCCTCTCGATGACCGCGGGCGCGCCTGGCCCCGCGCTGACGACCTGGTCGAGCTCGGCGGCCGTCGGCGGCCGGCCGCGCAGGTCCAGGGACAGCTGCCTCAGGTACTGAACGGGCGGGATCGTCGCCGGCGCGCCGGCCGCGAGCGCCCGCGCCCCAGAGGCGCTCGGCTCGTCGGACGCGCGCGGCGCCTGGCACGCGCCCACGACGCCCGCGGCCAGAGCAAGGGCACCAAACCCGATCACGCGGCGCGAACGCATTTTCTTCCGCCGCCCCGGACTGCAAGCACCGTGCGCGTCGGGAGGCCCCGCCGTTCCGGGCTCGATGCGGGGCGCGCGTCCCGGGGTGAGGTCTCGACCCCTCAGCCACTGAGAACTCGAGGCATCACCTGGAGGGGTTCGTCCAAGACTTCGGCGTCAGCCCCCGCCTCCGCTCGGCAACCTCAGCCGCAGCGCGTACACGAGGTACGTGCGCCCGAGGGGGCCCGTCCACAGCCACGGTGGAAGCAGCGCGGGCGTGCCCACCTCGGACAGCAGCCCGGCGATGATCTCCGGGTTGGCGGCGAAGTAGCCGGCGCTCTTCGCCACCACCTCGCGCATCAGGTCAGTTGGCTCGTGGTCGAGCGGCAGGTCGTAGGTCGTCGACGAGACCAGATCGCTGGCGAACAGGGCCGCCCCGCCCGGGGCCACGAGCGAGAGCATCGTCGACAGGTGCGTGCGCATGAGCGCCAGCCGCGTCGCCTCGAGCGCCGGGTGCTTCTGGCCCAGCGCGCCCACCAGCGAGAAGGCCATCTGCGTGAGCACGCAGGTCGACGCGACGACCTCGAACGGACCGCCCGCCGGTCCCTCGAGCTTGTCGAGGACGCCCTCGAGCGCGCCGGCCGCGGCGGCCTCGATGTCGACGGGATCGGGAGGCGCGCGCTTCCAGCGGGCGAGGCGGCGCGGTGGCAAGCCCGAGAGATCGATGGCGTGGCGGCGCAGGCGCGCGCGTACCGGCGCGGGCTGGCGCGCGACGGCGCGCATCAGCGCCTTGTCGTCGATGTCGACGAGGTGGATCTCGCGGAAGGTCTCGGCGAGCCGATCGAGATCGAGATCGTTGCAGTTGCCGGCGCCGAGCACGCAAAGCCGGCCGCCGGGCTTCTCCGCCGACGAGAGCACGGCCTCGGTCAGCCGCGCGCGGTGCACGGCGTAGAGCTCCCAGTCCCGTTCGGCGCGCGTGCCCAGAGCGGTCGTATTCTGCAGCAAGGCCCCGGCCGGGGGCCAGGTTCAGCCGTGGCGGTGGGCGTGGTCCTGGCGGAAGACGCGGAACTCCTTCAGGGCCAGGAGCACCAGCGCCGCCACCAAGAACAGCGTGCCTGTCACGCCCGCGCTGTGGAACGCACGGACACCGGCGAGATCGGCGCCCATGAGCGCCACGGCCACCAACAAGAAGAGTGTAGCTAGGTAAAGCATGACCGCCTCCGCGGTTTTCCCCCGCATTTCTCGTGCCCGGGCCCACCGCTGTCCCAGCGCGGGCAACGGGCGGCGTCGGTTACCGCAGGGTGACCGCGCCTACCTCCAAAAGTTACAGACGCGAGGTGCTAGGCTTCTCGCCCGGAGGTCGTCTCATGAAGAAGCTCATCCTCGCTGCCGTGATGTCCGCTTTCGCCTTTTCCTCCGCCGCCTACGCGTGCGACGGCATGAAGGGTCACGAGAAGTCGTCCGAGACCAACACCCAGGCCAAGAAGCAGGACGGCAAGAAGACCGACGCGCCCAAGACCGACCAGAAGTCGTAGGGCGCCTGGGGGCGCGCGGACCCGTCACCCCGACCCTCTCCCCGCTTCGCGGGGCGAGGGTGACTCGAGTGAAGTGAGGTTGGAGAAGGTCGCCGTTTGCCCTCGCCCCGCGACAGCGGGGAGAGGGTTAGGGTGAGGGGCCACCGTGGAATCAAGACGGTCAACTTCGCTCGCCTCGGGCAGGTATTCCGTCAACGTCGATCTGGAATCACCTCGGTCAACTTCGCCTTCGGCCGAGCAGTGTTCCGTCAACGACCGTCTGGAATCGCACGGTCAACAGCGCGATGCCCGATCCGGCCTTCCGTCAACCGCCGGCTCGTAAGTCCAGGCTGGACGCGCGCTTCCCCACGGCACGCACGCGCGCGGGCACGCTCTTGAAGGCCGGCGTCTTCGAGCGCGGGTCCAGGCGGCGGGGCACGAGGACGTTGGCCTCCGGGTAGTACATGGCCAGGTTGCCGGCCCGGATGGGGGCAATGGCCACGCTGACCTCGAGCCGCCCCGTCGCCGTCTCGACGAAGACGCGATCCCCCTCGACCACCGATAGCCGCGTGGCGTCCTCCGCCGCCATCATGACGACGTCCCGCCGGGTGTTGCCCCGGTACAGGTCCTCGTCCTCGTAGACGACGGTGTTGAACTGCCCCTCCGAGCGCAGGGTCATGAGCATGAGCTCGCCCGGCGCGAGGGCCGTGTCGGGCTGCCGGGCGACATGGAAGGCGGCGCGCCCCGTGGGCGTCGCGAAGCGCGGCGCGTGCAGGACGCGGCCGGGGATCGTGAACTCGCCGCCGGGGGCGTCGACGCCCGCCAGGCCTCCCAGCTCGGGCACGATCGCCGCCATCCTCTCGCGCAGCGCGCGGTGCGAGCGCAGCTCGGACCAGTCGAAGCGGCCGGGCGGCAGGATGCGCTCGGCGAACGCGGCGAGGATCTCGACCTCGCTCCTGGGCTCGGCGCCGACGCCCGCGAACGCCGGAGCGGGCCGGCCACCGTCGGAGAGGCGCACGAAGTTGAACATCGACTCCTGGGTCGTCGCCTGGGACTCCTCGTCGCGCGCGAGCACGGGCGCGATCAGCGTCTCGCCGCCGCGGCCGTGCACGTGGCCCTGGTTGAGCTTCGTCGACAGGTACAGCGCCGTGCCCACGCGCCCGAGCGCCTCCCGCGCCCACGCGCCGTCGGGGTTGCTGCCCCAGAGGTTGCCGCCGAGCAACATCGCCGCGCGGATCCGCCCGGCGTGCGCGGCCTCCATTGCGGCGTACGTGTCGAGGCCGGGCTTGGCGAGCGGCGCGACGCCGTAGACGTCGGCCATGCGGCGCGCGAACGCATCCTTCAACGCGGGCGTGACGCCGACGGTGCCCAGGCCCTGCACGTTCGAGTGACCGCGGATGGGCAGCAGGCCAGCGCCCGGCCTGCCCAGCCAGCCGCGCGCGAGCGCGAGGTTGCCCAGCGCGAGGATCGCGTCCGTGCCCCACGCGTGGTGCGTGAGGCCCATCGCCCACAGGAAGATGCCGCGGCGAGCGCCCAGGATCATCTCGACGGCGGCGTCGAGGTCGGCGCGCGCCACGCCGGACGCGCGCGAGAGATCGTCCCACGACGAGGCCTCGACGTCGGCGCGCACGTCGTCCCAGCCGGTCGTGTGCGCCGCCACGAAGCGGTGGTCGACGCCGCCCGACTCGACGACGCCCTTGAGCAGCGCCTTGAACAGCGCGACGTCGGTGCCGACGTGCGGCTGCAGATAGAGGTCGGCGATGCGCGTGCCGAACAGCAGGCTCCACGGATCGGACGGCACGCGGAAGCGCACGAGGCCCAGCTCGCGCAGCGGGTTGACGACCAGCACGCGCCCGCCGCGGCGGCGCAGGTTCATGAGCTGCGTCATGAGCCGCGGGTGGTTCGAGGCGGGGTTGCAGCCGGCCAGCAGCGCGAAGTCGGCGCGCTCGAGGTCCTCGAGCGAGAGCGACGACGTACCCGAGCCGTAGATCTGTCCCAGCGCGACGCCTGACGCCGAGTGACAGTAGTAGGAGCAGTTGTTGACGTTGTTCGTGCCGTAGGCGCGCGCGACGAGCTGCAGGAGGAAGCCCGCCTCGTTCGACGACCGCCCCGACGAGTAGAAGAACGTCTCGTCGGGCGCGGCGGCGCGGAAGGCGGCGGCGGCGCGCCCGTGGAGCTCGTCCCACCCGATGCGGCGGAAGTGCGTCGCGCCGCGCTCGGCGAGCAGCGGGAACGCCAGGCGGCCCGCGGCCTCGAGCTCGCGTGAGCTCATGTGCTCCATCGCGGCGATGGGCGTGCGCGCGAGGAACGCCTCGTCGACGATCCCGTGCATGTCGGCGGCCTGCGCCTGCGCGGACTTCTTGCAGACCTCGGGGAAGTGCCGCGCCTCGTTCGTCATGCCGCCCTGCTGCCCGCCCATGCCCAGCGCGCACGTCTTGCACGCGTTGCGCGAGGCGAGGCGCCTGTAGAGCGACACGAACCCGCGGATGCCGCCGAGCTCGCGCCCCTTGCGCAGAACGTAGGCGAGCGCGGGGAAACCGCCGCCCGCGCCGACCTTGGGCCGACCCATGCCCCCGCATGCTACCGTAATCGGGCATGTCGATGACCCGCCGCGAAGCCTTGGTCGTGGGCGCGAGCGCTCTCGCCGCATGTAACCGCCCCTCCTCCCTCTCCGCACGAAGTGGGGTGCAGGGTCCGACGGGCACGCGCGAGGTCACCCAGGTGATCGACGCCCAGCCCCACATCGAAGGCGCGGGCGTCCACCTCCGCCGCTCGCTCGGCTCGCGCGCCCTCCCCTTGCTCGATCCGTTCCTGATGCTCGACGAGTTCCACTCCGACAAGCCCGAGGACTACGAGCTCGGCTTCCCCAGCCACCCGCACCGCGGCTTCGAGACCGTGACGTACATGCTCCAGGGCGCCGTCGAGCACCGCGACAGCCTGGGCAACAAGGGGCACCTCGGCCCCGGCTGCGCGCAGTGGATGACGGCCGGCCACGGCATCATTCACTCGGAGATGCCCGTGCACAATCCGGGCGACACGCGCATGTGGGGCTTCCAGCTCTGGATCAACCTGCCGGCGGCGAACAAGCTGATCCGCCCGCGCTACCAGGACATCGCGCCCGCGCGCATCCCCGAGGTCGCCGTCGACGACGCGATGGTGCGGGTCGTCGCCGGCAGCGCCGGCGGCAAGACGGGCCCCGTCGACGGCATCGTGACGGCGCCGCAGATGATGGACATCAAGCTGGGCCGCCGCGGCTCCGTCCGCCACGCCGTGCCGCCCGGACACAACGCCTTCGTCTACGTCTTCGAGGGCGAGGCCGAGCTCGGCACGGCGCGCGCGCGCGTGACCGCCGGCCAGCTCGCGGTGCTGAGCCCGGGCGATCTCTTCACCGCCCGCGCCGAATCCGGCGCGCGCCTGCTGTCCTTCGCCGGCCGCCCCATCGGCGAGCCCGTCGCCCGCTACGGCCCCTTCGTCATGAACACCGACGACGAGCTCCGCCAGGCCGTCGACGACTACCGCTCCGGCCGCCTCACGCAGATCTGAGCGTGCTCACCGTTCGCGCGGTTGCGTTCGGAGTGCTGGCCGCCGTCGGCTGCGGCCGCGTCGGGCTGGACGCGCGACCGGAGCCCGCTCTGCCCGACGCTGCCACTCTGCCGGACGTCGCCGCTCTGCCCGATGTCGCCGCGCCGCCCGACGTCGCGAGCGCACCCGACATGCCGCTCTCCTACTGGCCGATCGACTTGCGCATCGTCAACGTGGGCGACAAGCCGGTGGACCTCCCGAACGTCGCCGAGACCTGCGGCTTCGAGCTGACAGTGAGGCGCGCCGACTCGATGGAGATCCATCACGTGTCGGCGGTCGTCTGGGATTCGTGGTGCAGCTGCACCCGCTGCTCCGCCGGAAGGTTCCTTTGCGAATTCACGGACCCCCTCTGCGATCAGACGATGCCGCTGGTTCCCGGCGCGCACCTGGCTCTCACCTGGGACGGCCGGTTCGCGACCAAGGTGCCCCCGCCCGACCCCTCCGCCTGCGGCGGCACCTGCGACACCTGGGAGATGGCGACGCCCGGCGTGTACGTCTTCCAGTTCGCCGGCGGCAACGCCCCCTCCTCCGAGGTCGAAGCAGTGCTCCCGTCCCCGACGGGCGTCGTCGAGATCCCCATCCGCCGCTGACGCTTACGCCAGCAGATCCGGAATGATCGTCGTGCTGGCGCCGAAGGCCGTCTCCTTGCACCCGAAGACCTTCTGCATGACGGTGAGGTGCAGGTCGCCGATCTGCTGCGCCGTCGCGAACGGCAGGTAGGTGTCCTGCTTGAGGACGCCGCCACCGCTCCCGATGACGGCCACGGGGATGTCGAGGCCCTTGTGGCTGGAGCCGTGCATGCCGCTCGCGAGGATGATGACGCTGTTGTCGAGCAGCGAGCCCGCGGCGCCCTCGGAGACCATGGCCATCTTCTGGGCGAGCTCGCTGGCCTTCTGCGCCATCCACCAGCCGATCGTCGCGAACTGGTTGTTCGTCTCGCCGGCGTGCTGCATGGCGTGGTACTGGTCGCAGCCGCCCGTGCCCGGCGTCGAGCCCGCGGGCGTGAAGTTGCGCTGCGGCAGGAACTTGTAGACGAACTCGCTGCGCGCGTCGTCGAGCATGTAGCTCACGACGCGCGTGATGTCGCACGTGAGCGCCATCATCGTGAGGTCGGTCATGAGCGACGCGTGCAGCTGCTTGTCGTAGCTGGCGTTGTTGCCGACGACGTACACCTGCGACGGGCGCATGGGCGTCGTGCACGAGATCGGCGTCTGCGCGGGGACGTTCGCCATCGAGACGCGCTTCTCGAGCGTGCGCACCGACGACAGGAAGCTGTCCATGCGCTTCACGTCGCTGGCCGACAGGCGCATCTGCAGCGCCGTCGAGCTCTCGATGATGTAGTCGAGCGAGCTCTTCCTCAGCAGGCGGCGGCGCTCGGCGATCGGGTCGGCCATGGGCGTCGTGTTCATGCCCGCGCTGGGCGGCGCCGACGTGCCCTTGGCCGACACGAGGCGGTCGAACACGGCCTGCGGGCTGATCGTCTTGTAGAGCGGCTCGCTGGCCGACTTCCACGACATGCTGCGCGAGTGCGCGGGCGCGAGGCCGTCCGTGAACGAGTCGACGGTCGACAGCCCGACCTGCAGCGAGTGCAGCGACGTGGGGTTGGCGCCTGCGGCGATCGTGTTGGCGACCACCTGGTCCACCGAGATGCCGTTGTTCATCCCGACGACGGGCGACGCCGTCCAGGTCGACGCCGACAGCGCGCCGTGGCTGCCCTGGGGGTGCGTGCCGTCCGGGTCCTTGGTCGTGATGAACGGCTTCGTGTTGTCGATGTTGCTCATGGCGAGCAGCTTCGACTTCACGGGCGTGAGCGGCTCCTGGATGGGCGACAGCTTCCAGCCCTCGCCCGAGCCCATGCCGGTCGGCGTCCAGAACGCCGCGGTTCCATTGGAGAAATACATCGTCACCAGGCGGCGCTTCGCCGCGGCGGCCTGGGCGCGCGCCGTGCGGGGCGCGAAGGTCTCGAGCCACGGCACCGCCAGCGCCACGCCCGCGCCTCTCAACACCTGCCTCCGGGACCACCCGCGTGTGCTCATCGACCTCAGAGGTACACAGGGTGGCCAAATGGCTCACCGCCGGTGACGCACTCGTCAAGGGCGCGATGCACAGGTCGCTCGGGCCGGGACCCGCCCGAAATCAGGCCAGGATCTCGGGGACGACCGCCGACCCCGGCCCGACGGCCGCCGGAGGTAGCGTGCCGTCGTCTTGCGCCGGGGCCGTGCCGAAGCTCGTGAGGGAGAGGTCGAAGACCTTCTGCGCGAACGTCAGGTAGACGTTGGCGAGCTTCTCGACGGTGCGGGCCGTCTTGCCGAAGTCGACGTAGCGGTCGACGGCCAGCCGCCCGCCCCCGCCCCCCACGTAGAGGACGGGCAGGTCCATGCCCCGGTGGTTCGCGCCGTGCATCTCGCTGCCGAACCAGACGACCGAGTTGTCGAGGACGGTGCCGGCGCCCTCGGGCATGGCGGCGAGCTGCTGGCAGAGACGCGAGAGCTTCTCGACGTGCCAGCGGTTCGTCGTCGCGTACCCGTCGTCCGAGTCGCCCAGGCTGGCGATTCCGTGCAGGCCGCCCAGCGTCTCGGTGCCCGCGGTCGAGCCCGTGGCGGTGAAGGTCCGCTTCGTGAGGAACGAATACGAGAAGTCGCTGCGCGAGTCCTCGAGCATGTAGCTCGCGAAGCGCGTCAGGTCGCAGCGCAAAGCCATGGCCAGGAGGTCGACCATGACGTCGGCGTGCGCGTTGCGGTCGTAGCCGGCCGGGACGGCGTTGGCGTCGACGAGACCGACGCGCTTCGGGCGCTCGCCGATCGCGCAGGAGAGCGAGGCCGAGCCGGCTGCCACGCGTTTTTCGAGCTCGCGCACCGAGTTGAAGTACGCGTCCAGCTGCTGGCGATCGCTCTTGCCCATGCGGTCGCGCACGGCCGTGCCGTGGGCGAGCACGTAATCGAGGACGCTCTTGTTGGCGTCGCGGCGCGCGGCCGCGAAGGGATCGACCCCGCCGCGCGGCCCAGGCGCCGTCCGCCACGTGCCGACGAGGCGATCGAAGACCGCCTGCGGATCGACGACCTTGTACAGCGGCTCGGTGGGCCCGCCCCACGAGATGCTGCGCGAGCACGCGGCGGGAAGCCCGTCGAGGGACGAGCGCGTCAGCGCGAGGCCGACCTGCAGCGACGGGATCTTCTGCTCGTTCTTGACGTTCCGTGCGATCACCTGGTCGATCGATTGCCCGCACGATGCGGCCTGCCTCGTCCCCATCGCGATGCCGCGCGCGCAGGTGAGGAAGGCCACCGTGTAGTTCGAGTGCGACGGCTCGACGTGGCCGCCGAAGGGGCCGTCGTTGCCGACGTTCGCCAGCACGGTCACGCGCGACTTCACGGGCGCGAGCGGCTCGAGGATGGGCGAGAGGCTCCAGCCCGCGCCCGTCCCCTCCTGCTGGGGCTTCCAGTAGGTCTGCGCGACGCCGCACGGGAAGTACATCGCGACGAAGCGGCGTGGCGGCGACGGCGCCTGCGCGTGCGCGAGCCGCGGAGCGAGCGATTCGAGCCACGGCAGCGCGAGCGCGACGCCCGCGCCGCGCAACATGCCCCGCCGCGTGGGCTGGCCGCTCACGGCGCAGCCTCCGCGCGACGGTAGCGGAACGTGTCCTCGACGACGACGGCCGCGAGGAGCGCGTGCAGCGTGCGCTTGCCCTGCGCCCACGCCGCGGCGACGGCGTCGACGCGCGCGTCCTCGGTCTCGTCGAAGCGCCGCCCGACTGCGTAGGTGAGCGCCTTGCGCGCCGCGCACCGGTAGAAACGCGGATCCGCCGCCAGCGTGTCTTCCAGGCCGGTGACGTCGTTGAACGGCACGTCGGGCGGCACGACGCCGTTCACGTCGATGGGCAACCGGTCGTTGGGCGACGGGTACCTCTCGCGGTAGATGCCGGCCTGATCGAAGTGCTCGAACGCGAGGCCGACGCGGTCGATGTAGCTGTGGCACGCGCCGCAGCTCACCATCTTGGAGAGCGCATCGAAGCGTTCGCGGGGCGTGTCGCCGGGCGGGGCCGGCACCCAGTGGATGTCGGGCGGGGGGCCGGGAACGATCAGGCAGAGGAGGTGCTCGAGCACCCAGGCGCCACGCACCGTTGGCGACGTCCTGTCCGAGAGGGACGTGAACGTCAGCGGCGCCGCGAGGCCCAGATAGCCGCCGCGGTGATCATCGTACGGCGGCACGGCCCGGACCGGCGCCTCGCCCGGACCGGGGATGGCGTTGAGCCCGTAGAGCTGCGCGAGACGCCAGTCGACGAAGCGGACCTTGCGGGTGAGCAGCTCCGAGAGGTCGGCGTCGCTCTTCAGCAGCTCGTCGACAAAGAGGCGCGCCTCCTCGGCCACGGCGGCCTGGAGCTCGGGGCTCCAGTCGGCGCCGGGGCGCGACAACGTCGGGCCGTAGAGGTCGCGGAAGCCAAGCCACTGGCCGAGGAAGTCGCGCTCGAAGCCGAGCGCGCGCGGATCGGCCAGCATGCGCGTGACCTCCGCCGTCAGCGTCGAGGGGTCGTTGAGGCCTCCGGTCACGGCCTGCGAGAAGAGCTCCTCGTCGGGCATCGTGCTCCACAGCAGGTACGAGAGGCGCGACGCGATCTCGAAGTCCGTGAGCAGGTGGGGCATCGGGCCCGCGGCGGGCGGATCGAGCTCGACGCGATAAAGGAAGGACTCGGAGACGAGCATCGCGACGACGGCCTGCTTGATCGCCGTCGGGAAGTCGTCGCCGCCCGCGCGCGCCGTGCTGACGAGCGCCGCGAGGCCGTCGAGCTCGTCGCCAGCGAGCGGGCGTCGCCAGGCGCGCCGCCCGAGCTGGTCGAGGATGCTGCGGGTGCAAGCACCCTCGTTGGAGCCATCGGGTGCGCAGACGAGGATGCGGCTCCGCGCCTGCGCGTCGGCGAAGGCCGTCTCGGCGGCGAAGACGGCCGTCGCGAAGGTCCGTTCGAAGCGCTCGGGCGATACGGCGTTCACGCCAGCGAGGTTGTCGAAGCCCTCGTAGGTTCCCTCGTAGGGCCCGAGCGAGGCGCGGAGCGCGCCGTCGAGGTTCGTGAGGCCGAACAGGTCCTGGACGGTGTTGGCGTACTCCGTGTCGCTGAGGCGCCTCAGCTGACCGGACGGCGCCGGGAGCTCGCCGGGGGCGTCATGCGCGTGGGGGGCGTCGACGACGGCGTCGGGCGCGGTCGCGACGTCGGCCCCGGCGTCCTTTCCGGCGTCCGCGCGCGGGGGCGGCTGCCCGGCGTCGATCTGCTGGAGCGACTTCCGTGTGCCACAGGCGGTGACACAGACGGCCACGCCCAAGACGAACACACCGGTGGCCCGCGCAGACCCGCGCACAGACGGGGAGTCGAACGAGCAGGCCGACTTTGACGGCATTCAGAGCACGTGCCCGTCGACGCGCAGCTGGAACAGGAAATACGGCGGCATGCACACGCCGCGGGCGGACTTCGAGCGGGCGCAGATGTAGTCGTCGCGGCAGGGGTGGTCGGCGTCGCAGGCGCGCAGGCCCTCGGGGTTGGCGTTGTCGAGGATGCAGGTGTCGAACGGGTTGCCGTGGCCGACGCAGTCGTTGAACTCGCGCAGGAAGGGGATGAGGCCGCAGGTCTCGTCGGGGCCCAGGCGATCGCACGCGCGCGAGCACATGCCGCCCGGGAAGCCCGCGCGCCGCGTGAAGCACGCGCCGCCGCCGCCGCACGCGAGCGCCTGCTGGGCGACGACGCGATCGCGCGTCGCATCGGCGGAGGTGAGGAGCCGTCCCGGTTCGCACGGATCGCCCGTGCGCGGCGCGCCCGCGGGCAGGCACGTGCCGACGTCGTCCTCCTCGCCGCGCGCGCAGGCCAGGCCCTCGCGGCACGTCCAGTCGCGAAAGCCCGCGTCGCCCAGCCCGCAGTGCGCGCCGTAACCGCCGGGCAGGCGGTCGCGGTCGGGGAGCGGGCGGGCGTCGTCGGGCGCGCGGCCGGCGACGAGCGCACCCACGTAGGCTGCGCGGCGCGCGGTCTCGGCGTCGAGGTGCGGCGAGCCCGGCGCGAACAACGCGTCGACGGCCTTGCCAGCGTCGCGCTCCTCGCCCAGCAGATGGAACCCGGCGACGCTGCGAAGCTGGTGACAGCCCGCGCACGAGAGCCCGTCGAGGCGGCGCAAGAACGCCGCGGGCGAGCGGATCGTCTTCGTGCCCGCGAGCGGCAGGTCGGCGAGCGCGGCTGGCTTGATGAGCCGCGCGAATGGACGGTTCGCGAGGCGCCCCAGGCCCAGAGGGCTGACGGACACGCCGGTCGTCGCGGCGAGCGCCTCGGGGATCGCGGCGGTGCCCGCGTCGATCGCCGCCAGGTTCTTCGGGTCGCGGGCCCAGGCGAGCAGCTGGGCCGCGGCGCGCGGATCACGCGAGAGCCGCTCGACGTCGGGCGTGTTCTCCAGCGGGGCGGGCACGAGGCGGTGGGCCTTCGGATCCAGGTGGAACACGCGCAGCAGGTACTCGGCGTGGCCGGCCATGTCGGGGCGGATCGTCGACGGCCAGCGCATCTGCTGCAGGTTGATCTCGACCGACTTGAGATCGTCCTCGCGCAGGCGCGCGGGCGCGAGCGGACCGTCGGCCGCCGCGAGCCACGCGCCCAGCGCCTCGCCCTCGAGCGGCGCGGGCGGCTGCCACCGGCGCGCGACCTTGCGGCAGCCGTCGCCGTCGTCGGGTTGGAAGTAGACGACGTTGATCGTCATGGGCAGGCGCGAGCTGATCTCCCGGGAGCCGCGCTTCGTCGAGTAGGCGAGGCGGTACACGAGCCGTGTCTCGCCGCAGCGGTCGGCGCGGAACGGCCGCCGGTCGAGCCGGTTCACGATCCCGATGAGCTCGAAGCGCGTGAGCGGCGAGTCGAGCCAGCTCGCGTCGAACAGGCGGTGGGTACGCTTCATGCCGACGCCGCTCGCCGGATCGCGGCGCTGCCGCGCGGCGAGATCGCGCGCCAGGACGCCCGTGAAGTCGCGGTAGAGCGGGTCGCCCGCGAGCTCGCGCGTCGTCGCGAGCGGCCGCCCCACGAGGCGCGCGCCCAGGTTCCCCGCGCCGCGCTCGACCGCCTGCAGCGCCGCGGGCGCCGTAACGAGCACGACCGGCGCGGGCGCGGCGCGCGCCGCGGGTGTGAGGCCCGCCGCGGCGGCCAGCGCCGCGAGGAGCGTGAGGCGGGCCGACATGCCGCCATCATATCCCGCCGCCATGGTTTGCCGGTTCGGCCCGCAATCGATTAACGTCGCCGCGTGCTGCGCGTGCTGTGGTCGGGACGTCCGCCGGAGGCCGGCCTGCGCGCGCTGCTGCGCGACGAGTCCGTCGAGCTGGCGCCGCCCGCCGGGGCCGACGACCTGGTCGCCGCCGTCGTCGCGTCGGCGGCGCGCGGCGGCGTGCCCGCCGCGCCGCCCGGCGAGCTGCCGTGGATCTGGCTCGCCTCCGGCGACGTCGCGCCCGAGGCGCGCGCCGGCGCGATCGTGCGCGGCGCCTACGACGTCGTCGACGCCGACGCGGGCGACGCGGGCGCGCGGCTGGTGGCGCGGCTGCGCGAGCTGGCCGTGCCCCAGGCGCCCGTCCCCGAGACATCGCGCTTCGTCGCCGAGAGCGAGGCGGCCCGCGCCGTGCTGCGCCAGCTCGCGCGCGCCGCGCGGACCTCGATGCCCGTGCTGCTGACCGGCGAGACGGGCACGGGCAAGGAGGTCGCGGCGCGCCTGCTGCACGAATGGTCCGAGCGCCGGGCGCGCCGCTTCATCCCCATCAACTGCGCCGCCATCCCCAACGAGCTGCTCGAGGCCGAGCTGTTCGGCTACGCCAAGGGCGCCTTCACGGGCTCGGTGCGCGCCTACGAGGGCCAGCTGGCCGCCGCCGAGGGCGGCACCGTGTTCCTGGACGAGGTCGACGACACGCCCGTGCCCTTCCAGGTGAAGCTGCTGCGCGTGCTCGAGGACCGCGTCGTCGCGCGCGTGGGCGAGAACACGTCGCAGGTGATCGACTTCCGCATCCTGGCCGCGACGAACCGCGACCTGCCCGCGCTGTGCGCCGCAGGCATGTTCGGCTCGGATCTCTACGAGCGCCTCGCGATCGTCTCGATCCGCCTGCCGCCGCTGCGCGAGCGCCTGGCCGACCTGCCCGCGCTGGCCCTCCACATGATCGGCCGCTTCTACAAGGAAGAGCCCACGGCGCGCGCGCGCCACGCCGTCACCGCCGTGAGCGACGCCGCGATGTCCGCGCTGCGCGCCTACCCGTGGCCCGGCAACATCCGCGAGCTGCGCAACGCCATCTTCGAATCACTCGTGGGCAAGCGCGCCGGCACCGAGCTGCTGCTGGGCGACCTGCCCGGGCGCATCGTGCGCGGCGAGGCGCCGCCGCCCCTCCGCGCCCCGCGCCCGCCGGGCGACGACGACGCCATCGTCGACGCCGAGGCCATCCAGCGCGCGATCGAGGCGGGCCGCTTCGACCTGCAGGACGCGCGTGAAACGCTGGAGCGCGCCGCGCTCGAGGCGGCGCTGGCCCGGGCCAAGAGCGCCGCCGCGGCCGCGCAGCTCCTGGGCCGCGTCGGCCGCGGTGCCGCCCGCGATCCGGGCGGAACGGTGCGCGCCATGATGCGGCGCCTCGGGGTCGGACAGACCCCCGAAGCGCCGCAATCAACTACAGCGCGCGCCCGCCGCGTCAGCTCGTCTTCGGCGCGGCCGGCGCGGCGCCGCCCGTCCCGTTGAGGCCGCCCACGCCCGTGGCGAGCATGCGCGCCATCAGGGCCTCGGCCAGGCCGCTACCGCCTCCGTTGCCGCCGCCCACGGCGATCTCGGGCACCACCTTGATGCCGCGCTCGCCGATGATCGTCGCGATCTGCATAGCCGTGTACGCCTCGCCGCCCAGCGCGGCCTGCCCCTCCTTGTAGGCCTGGGCCCGCGCCGCGCCCAGGGCGCGCGTCGCGTCCGCCTCGGCGTCGGCGCGCAGCCGGATGGCCGCCGCCTGCCCCTTGGCGGCCTCGGCCGCTGCCTGGGCGTTCTGCGCGGCGATGCGCACCATCTGCTCGCTGCGCACGACCTCCGCCTGCAGCTCGGCCACGGCGCGCTCGCGCTCGAGCTCCTGCCGCTTCTCCTGCGACTCACGCTGCACGTCGTAGGTCCTCTTCAGCTCGTCCGCGATCTTGCGGTCGGTCTGCGTCTTCATGAGCTCGGCCGGCGGCACGATGTCGCCGATGAGCGTGTCGATGCACTCGACGTCGTACGCCTCGACGGCCTTGCCGATGGCCAGCTTGGCCTCGTGCTGCCGCGTGCTGCGGGCCGAGAGGAAATCGAGCACCGTCACCTCCTGCGCAGAGTTCCTGAAGTAGTTGCCCACGGTGGGCTGGAGCACGTGGTCGACGAGGTTCTGCATCGACCCCACGCGCGAGATCACGCGCGGCGCGTTCTTGGCGGCGACGTGGATGATCTGCGCCACGTCGAGGCTGAACGAGAAACCGTCCTTTGACCGGACGAGGATCGAGGACAGCTTGTCGTCGTACTGGTGCGCCTCCGTCCTGTCCGCCCAGTTGAGGACGATGTTGGTCGTCGGGACGAGCTCGACCTTCATGACCTCGGTGTTGAGCGGGTGCTTGCCGGGCAGCAGCGGCTCGACCCACACGCCCTTGCGCCCCTTCTCGACGAGATCGCCGTGCGTGAACTCGGCGCCCGACACGTCGATGTGCTCCTGGCCGACGTAGCTGACGACGACGCCCACGTAGCCGATGGGGATCTCGACCATGGGGACGAGCTTCACCTCGACGAACCACGGGTTGAGGTTCCACGAGCCCGCGAGCAGCACGTCCTCCTGCAGGCCGCGGCAACCGCCGGCCTCGACGAACTTCTGCCCGCGCTGGAAGCTCTCGTGCCCGGCGATCGACGGGCCCGCCAGGTCACCGGCGGGGATGGGCCGGCCGTCGAGCGTCGTGACGATGCCCACCGCCTCGGGCGGCACCTGCCGCACGCGCAGCGTCTCGGGATCGATGTCGTGGCGCTGCGCCACCCGGGCGGTGATGACCTCGAACAGCGCGGGGTTGATGCGGTACGTGCCCGCCGTCAGGAAGGCGAGCTGGCGCCCGCGCTCGCCGCCGGCGCGCAGGAAGGCCTCGGCGTCCTGGAAGTCGTAGCAGGCGACCTCCTTGGCCAGGATGCGCTCGGGCGGGATGGGCACGCCGTCAGCCGCGACGACGAGGGCTATCTCCCCCGGCGGCACGACCAGCATGGGCACCTTGACGACGCTGTACTGCCACCGGAAGGGCACGAAGTGCCAGCCCGGCGCCAGCAGGCGCGCCTGGTAGCCCGCCTCGCCGTCGAGCGCGACGAGACGTCCCGAGCCCAGCGGCGGACCGTACTTCTTGATGACCAGCCCCGACTGGTCCTCGCGGATGATCCAGGTGCTGCTGATGATCACCGCGATGGCCAGCGAGAAGGCGAGCACGACGCCCGCCACCATGAGGTCCTGCGAGAAGAACGAGACCAATCTTTCGAGTGTCATGGGATGACCCCTCCACGGGTCGGCGGAGGGAATTGCATCGGGCGCACCACGCCGAAGGCCGCGCCGCGCGCGGTGGTCGCCTGCGTCAGCGGTCACGGATCATCAATCAATTGCTGACGTCGTGATTATATTGACGTAAGCACCGGCCCGCTTGCGACGCACTGTCCGAGGCTGATACGCTCGTCCCCCGCTGAAGTCGCCTCCGCGACTCGCAAGACACATGCAGCACGCAACACCCCCGGGGACCGACGTGTCCTCTCAGCAGCGCACCCTGGACGTCGGGCGTGCCAACAAGTGGCTCTTCCGTTTCCTACCGGCGTCGCTGCCCGTCGGCGACGAGCTGCGGCGCGCCCTCGTCACGGCCGCCGTCGCCTGCCTGTTCGCGATCGTCGCGCCCACCTACGCCCTCCTCGGGTGGCTGTTCGAGGGGCCGCCGCTCATCTACTACGGCCTCGCCACGGGCGCGATGGTCGGCTGCGTGGGCGCGCTGGTCCTGCTCAAGCGGGGGTACCCGCGCGGCGCCGCCTGGTTGCTGCTCGTCGTCGGCACCGCCGCGACCGTCACGACTGTACTGCAGGAAGGCGCGGGGAGCAGCGCCGCCGGCAACCTCGTGCTCCCCGTGGTCATGGCGGCGCTGCTCATCGGCCGGCGCGCCGCGCTGGCCATCGGCCTGCCTTGCCTGGCCCTCATCCTCACCATCGGCGGACTCGAGCGGGCCGGGCTGTTCCACGGCACGGCGTTGCCGCACCCGTTCGGGCTGTTCGGGATCGTGCAGATCGGGTCGGTGCTGGTGATGCTCGTCGTCTTCGACGGCGTCCGCCAGGGGCTGGTGCGCGCGCAGCGCCAGCTCGAGGAGCAGCTGACGCGCTCGCGGCGGCTCGAGGCCGTGGGCCGCGTCGCGGGCGGGATCGCGCACGACTTCAACAACCTGCTGACGGTGATCCTGGCCAACACGAGCCTGCTCGCCGATCCGCCCATGCCGCCGCCCAACGACGAGAGCGTCGAGGCCATCCGAGGCGCCGCCAAGCGCGGCGCGCAGCTGACGAAGCAGCTCCTGGCCTTCGCGCGCCAGCAGCGGCTCGAGCCGCGCACGTTCGATCTCGGCGCGCTCGTGGTCAGCGAGCGCGCCATGCTGGCCCGCCTCATCCCCGAGTCGATCACGATCTCCGTCGATCGCCCGCCCGGGCCGGTGTGGGTCAACGCGGACCCGGGGCAGATCTCGCAGGTGTTGCTGAACCTCGTCGTCAACGCGCGCGACGCCATGCCTGACGGCGGGCGGCTGCAGGTGGCGGTCGCCGTCGGCGAGGACGGGCTGCACGCCATGACCGTGCGCGACACGGGCGCGGGCATGGACATGCAGACGCTCGAGCGCGCCTTCGAGCCGTTCTTCACGACCAAGGGCGCGGTGGGCACGGGCCTGGGCCTGGCGACGGTGCACGGCATCGTCACGCAGAGCGGCGGCCAGGTGCGCGTCCGCACCGGGCGTGAAGGCACGACGTTCGAGGTGCTGTTGCCGGCCGCCGAGACTCCCTTGCACCCGCCGCGCCGAGAGAGCAGCGATGAGGTTCCGCGCGGCAAGCGGCGCACCGTGCTGCTGGTCGAGGACGACCCGGCCGTGCGTGCGTCGACGACGCGCCTCCTCGAGTCCCTGGGCCATCAGGTCGTCGCGCACGCCGATACGGCGGGAGCGCTCGAGGCCTGGCGCGCCGCGCCCGCGACCATCGACCTCATCCTCAGCGACGTCGTCATGCCGGGCGGCGGCGGCCCCGAGCTCGTGCGCGCGCTGCCGGCGGGCCACGCGGCCCGCGTCGTCTTCATGTCGGGCTACGCCAACGACGCCTTCAAGGACGCGACGCTGTCGCACGTCCCCTTCCTGCCCAAGCCCTTCACGCAGAAGGACCTGGCGCGGAAGCTGGAAGAAGTCCTGGCGTCGCCGCCGCTAGCGTAGGCATCCCTTCGCAAGGCTTGCCCTCACCCCGGCCCTCTCCCTGCTGCGCAGGGAGAGGGTGACGCGGGTGAACCCCGCCGTGGGAGTTCAGCGTTGCGACCGGAGTGACCACACTAACTCCCGAATGTCGCCTCGGGGGTTAGCGTGGTCACTCCGGTTCTCACGCTCCACTCACGCAAGGCAATTCACCCGCGTCACCCTCTCCCACGCAGTGCGAGAGGGTCGGGGTGAGGGCAAGCCTTGCGGAGGGATCTACTTCCGCAGCTGGAAGTGATCCGCGTAGACGACGCCCGTCCACGCCCCCGCGGTGCCGGCCATCGTGAGGCGGAAGCCGATCGACGTCACGTCGACGAGGTCGGCCTGCGCGAAGCCCTGCTGGATCGGGAAGTACTTGAACTCGTACCACTTCTTCGTGGTGATGTTGTTCATCATGTTGTTGGCGAGGATGACGCCCTTGGCCTTCGTCTTCAGGACCATCTGCGCCGAGATCGTCGCGCCCGCGGGCAGCGCCGGGCCGTCGAGGTAGATCCAGCCCAGGCTCGCGCGGCCCACGGCGTTGGCGATGGGGACGTTGAGGCCCGTCGTCGGGAAGTCGAACAGCGCCTCGCCCTTGAGGCCGGCCGGCGTGGCGGGGTTGAACTCGACGCCGATCGTGAGGTTGCCCTTGTAGCAGTACGGGTGGCACATCTGCGCCGCGTAGCCGGTGAAGGCCGTGCCGTAGTCGGTGAACGACGTCGGCGTCACCCCGGGGTCGTAGCCCGGCTTGCGCTGCTTGCCGCCGTTGGAGGCCGCGTCGTAGGCGGCCGCGACGTCCCAGTCGATCGCCTGGTCCTCGACGTCGCACTCGATGTAGTTGCCCGTCGCGCGGTTCACGCCTTCCATCACCGCCTCGGTGATGCACATGGGCGTCTTGCCCGCGCCGCCCGTGCCCGCGGCGCCCGTCGTCCCGGCCGCGCCCGTCGTCCCGGCGGCGCCCGTCGTCCCGGCCGCGCCCGTCGTCCCGGCGGCGCCCGTCGTCCCCGACGCGCCCGTCGTCCCCGACGCGCCCGTCGTCCCCGACGCGCCCGTCGTCCCCGACGCGCCCGTCGTCCCCGACGCGCCCGTCGTCCCCGACGCGCCCGTCGTCCCCGACGCGCCCGTCGTCCCCGACGCGCCCGTCGTCCCCGACGCGCCCGTCGTCCCCGACGCGCCCGTCGTCCCCGACGCGCCCGTCGTCCCCGACGCGCCCGTCGTCCCCGACGCGCCCGTCGTCCCTGACGCGCCCGTCGTGCCGGCGACGCCGGTCGTCCCCGCGGCGCCCGTCGTCCCGGCCGTGCCCGTGCGGCTCGGCTCCGAGCCCGTGCAGGCGCCCAGCGCGCCGAGCGCGAGGACCGTCAACGTCGCGGCGAAGAAGAAGCGAGACTGAGCGCGGATCATGATCGTCCTCCGGGGGGGATGGGAAGCGGCGACTCTCCCACGCGCGCAAAGTGCTCCGCAAGCGACGGCGCGCGCGAATCACCGACGGGCGATGCATCTCCGCGCGCGCCGATGCACGGCGTGCGGAGCGTCAATGCGGGCGATCGAGCGCCGGCGGATCGCGGCCCGTGATGAGGCGCGCGCCGCGGCTGAACGTCAGGTACGACCACACCCAGTCCATGAACACCGACACGCGGTTGTGCTTGTCGACCAGGTACCAGAGGTGCACGAACAGCCAGGCGAGCCAGGCGATGAAGCCGGAGAGCTTCACGCGGCCCACCTGCGCCACGGCGCGCGAGCGGCCGATCGTGGCCATCGAGCCCTTGTCGAAGTACTGGAACGGCGTGCGCGGCTCGTTGCGCGTGTCGCCCAGGATCGCCCGCGCGACGTGGCGGCCCTGCTGCATGGCCACGGCGCTCACGCCCGGGAGCAGCCCGGCGGGCGTCTCGAAGGCGGCGAGGTCGCCGATGACGAAGACGCGCGGGTGCCCGGGCACGGCGCAGTCCGTGCCGACGACGACGCGGCCGCCGCGATCGAGCGGCACGCCCAGCTTGGCGCCCAGCGGGTTGGCGCGCACGCCGGCGGTCCACAGGATCGACGACGACTCGACGAGCTCCTCGCCCAGCCACACGCCGCGCTCGTCGATGTTCGTCACGCGCTGGTTCAGGCGAATGTCGACGCCGATCTGTTCGAGCTGCTTGGCGGCCTTCGCCGACAGCTTGGGATCGAACGTGGCCAGCAGCCGATCCCCCGCCTCGATGAGCGTGACCTTGATCCACGACGGATTCAGGTTGCGGAAGTCGCTGCGCGCGATGGGCCTGGCCAGCTCGGCGATCGCGCCCGCCAGCTCCAGGCCCGTGGGGCCGCCGCCGATCACGACGAAGCTCAGCAGCCCGCGCCGGCGCGCCTCGTCGGGCGCGGCCTCGGCGCGCTCGAGCGCCGTCAGCACGCGGCGGCGGATCTCGATCGCGTCCTCGATCGACTTGAGGCTGGGCGCGTAGCGCTGCCACTCGGGGTGCCCGTAGTAGTTCGTCTCGGCGCCCGCGGCGATGATCAGGTGGTCCCACCCCAGCGACGCGCCGCCGGCCAGCTGCACCTTGCGGCCCTCGAGGTCGAAGCCCGTGGCCTCGGCCATGAGCACGTTGACGTTGAGGTTGTCGCGGAACAGCGCGCGGATCGGCACGGCGATCTCCGCGGGGCTGAGCGCCGCCATGGCCACCTGGTACAGCAGCGGCTGGAAGAGGTAGTGGTTCGAGCGATCGACGATCGTCACGCCGACGGGCGCGGCCGCCAGGACGCGCGCCGCCGCCAGGCCGCCGAAGCCCGAACCGACGATGACGACGTGAGGGACGGATTCCATGGCGCCGGTCAGTGGAGGATCTCGACGCCCATGGCGCGGGCGCGCTCGTCCTCGGAGGCGGCGCGCTTCCCGCGATCGGCGGCGACCCGCCCGCGCTTGCCGGCGCGCGCGCCACGCTGCTTCCGAGCGTCCTCGTTCTCCAGGAACGGGATCATCTCGGAGAGGTAGCGATAGCTGTCGTCACCCCACCCGCTCCACGACTCGCGGATGACGCCGTGCTTGTCGAGCAGGTACACCGTCGGGTAGCCGGTGACACGCCAGGCGTGCGCCGTCGCGCCCGTGCGATCGAGCACCAGCTCGGCGCCCTCGGGCAGGCGCCGGCGCGCGAAGAAGGCGCGCACCGTGGCGGGATCCTCCTCGACATCGACGATCACCAGGCGGAAGCGGTCGCCGAAGGCGGCCTTGAGGCGCTGGTAGTCGGGCAGCGCCTCCCGGCAGTGCGGGCACCACGTGGCGAAGAAGTCGACGATCGTGATCGTTCCGTCGAAGTCCTGTCCCCACGGGCGGCCGTCGACGCCGCGTGCGTCGATCGACGGCGCGGGCGTGCCGGCGGGCAGCAGCGCGCCGCGCGCCGCGAGGAGCAGCATCAGCAGGAGGGCTCGCATGGCGGTCAGCCCATCCGGCGGCGGAAGTCGCGCATGCGCGAGCTGCCCGACGACAGCTCGAGGTAGAGGAGGCCGCGGAACACCATGACGTAGTGGACGAAGGCGATCAGCAGCGGCGCCGTCCAGCCGGCGCCCGCGATGAGGAGCAGCACGCCCGACGGCGAGCCCAGCGCGCCGAGCATCGCGAGGTTCGAACCCAGCGACGTGAACGACAGCAGGCCCGTGCCCCACAGGATGACGGCGGCGAACACGAGGTTCGGGGCGAACCAGGCGACGGGGTGCTCGAAGATGAACTCGCCCGACTCCTGGAGCAGCGCGATCCCGCGGTTGCGGCTGTGGCAGATCAGCTCGGGGATGAGGTTGAAGAAGATCGCGATCGCCAGCGTCACGACGCCCTTGATGGCGACGCCGCTGGGGTTCCCCGCCGCGATGCGATCGACGATCATCTCGATGATCCAGATGATGAAGAGGACCCCGGCGACGTCCCAGACGGACCGCAGGCCGTCCTTGAGGTCCGAGAAGCGGATGGAGCTGCCGGCCACGGCCTGCTTCAGCAACGACAGGTAGCCCCCGAAGCAGGCGGCGCCGAGCAGGCCGATGGCGATGCCAGCGACCGTGGGCGCCGCGGCGAACAGCTGGGTGACGAGCCGCGCGACCACCAGGAAGAGCACCGCGTAAACGGGGATCGACAGCGCGGCCAGCCACGACCGCACGGCCAGCCCCAGCGCCTTCTTCGCCACCTCCCCGTAGACCCTCAACACGGGCGCAAGCCTAGCCCGCCGCCGGGCCGTTGTCGCGCGACGGCAAGAGTCGAGAAAATCGAGGGGTTCGGCCCAATACGAGGCCATCCCCGAGCCGGCGGGGAGATTCGCGGGTCTAGGTACTTGTAAGCGGGGAGGAGCACGGGAATAGTAGCCAGGTGACCGGCGGTGGCCCCCTCTGGGTCCCGAGGCGGCGCGTGAGGCGCGGCTTCAATACCACATCGCCCTCGACGTACAGGAGTCGGACTCATGCCTAAGCACGGACGTCTCGCATTAGCGATTCTCTTGAGCACGCTCGCACCGATCGCCTGTGGCGGCGGCGGTGGCGGCACCACGACCG
>JADMIO011638296.1_pt1 | contig 144793 bp, 129 predicted proteins | sample 8958161 | NCBI WGS metagenome assembly JADMIO01 (sample SAMN16585339, study PRJNA669376) | soil metagenome | isolation source: Crop rotation soil | place: USA: Cullars Rotation, Alabama | collected 2011 | reverse complement strand
CGCGACAACTTGTCCACGTGGAATTCTAAGCTTAGGATCCCAATGTGCTGGAAAGTGGAACATATAGGAAGAAACGGCGTCGCGCGGGTCACGATAGATGTGAATCAGCTTGGCGTCGGGGAGGAGCTTGAGGATGTCGTCGAAAAACAGGAAATTCCACGGAGAATCCTCGACGAAATGCGTCGCGTGACGTTGCGCCGCGACATCGGTCGCGAGTTTCCGCATGAAGTCACCAAGGATGCGGGCGAGCGCCGCCGGCGCCACCGGGCGCATGTAGGCGAGCGCCGCAGGCTCGAGAAACGGACTGCCAGTCCAGTAGCCGCGGTACGAGAATTCCGTCAACTGGTCGACTAATTCCTCGACGAACTGCAGATAGTGTGGCGCGTCCCTCGCAATCGACGCGTGAGCGTAGGGCGGCGCCAGCGTATACCGGCACCCAGACGCGAAGGCCCGCCGATGCACCGCGTGGAGCGCGCGCTTCCAGATCGTGGTCCGACCAGCGGTCCGCAGCAGAACCCGCAGGCGCCGCAGCTTCGCGTCAAATGCGTACGGCGACCATCCGCAGGACACGGCGCGGAAGAAGTCGAGCAGGCCGTCGGGATCCGCCAAGACCCGCATTTCGCCGACGCCCGCAACGTCCGGATGCTGCGCGAGCGTGTCCTTGAGGACGGTGGTGCCGCTGCGGCCCGAGCCGCCGACCAGGCAGATCTCCACGTTGCCTCTCGTCACGTGCGCGGGCACCGCATGCGCCGGCTACGCATCGTAGCCAAGGGCCGACACGACAGGTGACAGGATGCGATTGACTTCACGCTGATCACCACTCGAAAAATCCCGGGTCCATCGTCCCGCGTGGGAGTGACCCAAGTCGATGGTGAGGACGTTCGCATCCCAGTCAATACCCAGGAATGCCGATACCGCGCGCAGCGTCGCTTCGGGTCTGGCGACGAGATCTTCGAGCGCGATTTCCATGAACGACCCCGGCGGAAGTTTGCTTCGCACCACCCACCACCGCTCCATGATGTCGCGCACCATCTGCGCGGCATGCGTCGGATTGGACGGCGTGAAGTTGTTCTTGGTGAACGACGCGGCAGTATCGCGCGGATCGCGATAGACATGCACCAGCCTGGCTTCCGGCAGCAGCGCCAGCAGCCTGTCGAACCAGATATGCACACGTGGTGTGTGATCGAAGAAGTGCCGCGCCTGCCGATGCGCCAGCACATCACCGATAAATCCGGCAAGGAAGGCTCGGAGAATAACGGCCAATTCCTCGCGCGACAATGGCGACTTATAGAACATCGCCGACGGCTGGAACAGCGCACTTCCCACCCATCGGCCGGCATATCGGAAGTCGGTGAGCCTGGCGATCAGGGCATCAACGAGCTCGTCATAATGCGGCGCGTATTTTCGCAGCGCCACCTCGACGTACGGGGGAACGATGACGAGCGGCAGCTTCTTCATCAGACCGGACCGGCCGACGACATAGCGGTAAATATTCGCCGCGGAATTGTTCGTGCCGAGTTTGCGCAGCAGGCGCTCGAGGCGACGCACCCGGTTGTCATACAGGTACGGCTCCCAGCTATCGCTGAACGTCGAGAAGAAATCGACGATGCCATCAGGATCGACGAAAAAGCGCAGTTCGGGCCGCAGCGCGGCGCACTCGCGATGCAGGCCGAATGCCTCCTTCAATACGGTCGTCCCGCTCCGGCCCGACCCGCCGATAAAGCACACCGCGCCAGGAAAGGTGGTCACCGGTTCTAGAGGGAGGCGGTACCCCACGACAGGCGGAGGCGCTTGACGGCCCGGCGCATGCGCAGGAGCCATTCGATGGAGGGATATTCCGTGCTGCGCTTGATCGGCAGCTCCATGATCTGCTCAAACTCGTCGTTCGACAGGCCGAGCTTCTTGAGGACGAACGTTCTGTCCGCTTCGAGCGCGTCGCGGGTGGGATAGGGATCGGCGGTGATTTCGAACAGTGCCTCGTCGCGCGTCATCTGGCCGGCGCAAATCAGCGTCGACAGATGCGCGCGGCGCTTATCGATCTTGAACTTTCTCGGGAGGATGTAGCCCTGGTAGAAGCGCGTATAGACGGACTCGTAATGCTTGCCGCCGTAATAGCGGTAACCGAGCTCCTGTTCGAGCTCCTGCATCACCTTGTTTCTGTTGTATTCGACGTAGCTGAGCAGCCACACGCGCTCCACGTGCTTGATGTGCGCGCAGTAGAGATATTTGAGCGGCGTCAGTTGTGGGAACGTCCGCAGCGGAACGCGACCGAACTGACGATGGATGCCGCGGATGAAACGCACGTCGAGCTTGTAACAGGCCCACGACGCCGGCATCAACCCTTCGGTGATGTAGTTCGCGCCGGAAATGATGTAGCGGATGTTGCGCTCGGCCGCCGCCTGAAACAGCCCCGCGTTCAAGGCATGATCGGTTGGCACCTCGCAATCCACAACCGACGACTTCAGGAATGACAGCTGAAGATCCTTGAACTCCTCCCAATCAAGGACGTGCGTATAGAGATCCATGTCGAGCGCGGTCAGGAACTTTTCGATGTTGCTCACCGCCAATTCGGAGTTCCAGCCGTTGTCGATGTGCACTGCCAGCGCCCGGAGGCCGAGCTGTTTGGCCTTGAGTGCCGCGTAGGTGCTGTCAAGACCGCCGCTGACCCCGACAATGCAGTCATATTGATTGCGCGCACCGTCCTGCTTGATGCCCTGCACGAGCGCCTGCAGCTTCTGCTCGCGGACCTCAGGATCCATTTCGATCGTTTTCAGCCGCTTGGCGTGATCGTGGCAGTGATTGCACACGCCGCGCGCATCGAATCGGATATCCGGATCCGACGTATCCATGATGCAGGTGGAACAAATCTGATATTCGCGAATCGACATACGGAGCCCTTTACAGAAGGACGCTTTCGAGCTTTGCGCGAGCGGGATAGTTGATCAGCACCGCGCGATGCTTCCCGAAGAACACGAACAGGTTGCCTGCGGCGACCGCGGACGCGCCGCCGCGCTCAACCGCGTCGCGGAAATCCGTCAGCGTACCCGCGCCGCCCATCGCAACGACCGGAATCGTGACGGCACTCGTGATCTGATGAAGCAGGTCGAGGTCGTAGCCGGACATCGTCCCGTCGCGATCGATGGAGTTGACGACGAGCTCGCCGGCGCCGCATTGCTCCACCTGCCGGCAGAAGGCCACAGGGTCGTGGCCGGTCGCGCGTGTCGCGCCGTGCGTAAACACCTCGTAACGGTTCGGCGCGACCTGCTTGACGTCGACGGTGACGATGACGCTCTGGCTGCCGAACACCGCTGCGGCTTGCGTGACCAGGGGCGGGTTGTCGACGGCAGCCGCGCTGATGGACACCTTCTCGACGCCGAGGTTGAACAGCGCCTCGACCTGAGAAAGGCTGGTGACGCCGCCGCCATAGCACAGCGGCATGAAGCATTCACTCGCCATCTTGCCGATCGCGTCGAGGCGGGGCGGACGCCGCTCGCGTGTGGCAAGAATGTCCAGCACGATCAGCTCGTCGACTTCCTTCTCGTTGAAGATCTTGATGGCGTTGATCGGATCGCCGACGTAGCGCGGATCGCGGAAGCCTGTCGTCTTGACGAGGCCGTCCCCGCTCAGCAGCAGGCACGGAATGACGCGAGTGGTCAGCACGTCAAAAGGCGGCGGCAAATCGCTCGAGAAAGCGCATGCCGAAGCGGTGGCTTTTTTCCGGGTGAAACTGCACGCCGACGATGCGATCGCGAAGAACCGCGGATACGAATTCGTCTCCGTAGCGCGTGGTCGCCATCACGTCCTCCGGGACGGCACACCGTACGTGATACGAATGGACGAAGTAAAAGCGTGATTCCGCCCCATCATCCGGCCAGAACGGGTTCGGACGGCGGACCGTAATCGTATTCCATCCCATGTGCGGGACCCGCAATGTCTGTCCGTCGTTGAGCGCGAACCGCACCGCCTCGCCCTTGATCCATCCGAGGCCTTCCGCACCGCCTTCTTCGCTGCGCTCGGAGAACAACTGCATCCCGAGGCAGATGCCGAGAATCGGCGTGCCGTCAACATTGACTTTCTGATTGAGAAGCGGAATCAGGCCGGACTGCCGCAGGTTTTCGATGCCCTTGCCAAACGCGCCGACACCGGGCAGGACGAGTTTGTCGGCCTTCGCAATGTCATCGGGGTCCGACGAGACGCGTACTTCGGCATTGATCTTCCGGAACATGTTCTGGACGGACCCGAGGTTGCCCATGCCGTAATCGATGATCACGACCATCTAGCGCCCTCTTGCTGGGCCGCATGCTGCATCCGCCATCCCGCGACGATCAGGCCGGCGGCAAGCCACTGGAAGATGCCGACCTTCGCGCCGAGCGGAATCGCATCCCCCAGTCCAAAGGCCTGAGCCGCCAACAGCGACAGTCCCGCGCCAGCCGAGACGTACGCGGCGGCCACCACCGGACCGTGCGCCGCTTTGTCGGCGCACGCCAGCAGCACGCACATCAACCCGAGATAGGCGGCCGCGCCGATTAGTCCGGCGTCGAGCGCAGTCTGCAGCAAGATGTTGTGGGCGTGCGCCACGTCCACCTGCGGGTTATCCGCCGGCGGAACGTATGTCTGTCGAAACCGATTCAAGCCGATACCGAAGAGCGGCGACCGCTTCAGCTGTTCGACGCCCTGCTTCATGATGTCGATGCGGTAGTCGGCGCTGTGACGCGTCTGCGTGAGGCGATCGGCAGCATCCGGATCGATGGCTCTCGCGTAGGCGTCACGCGAAGACCACCACAACCCCGTAATTATCGCGGTCGAGACCACGGCAAGAACCCCGAGCGCGACCCCGCGTCCCTTCCAGTTCGTTCCCACGCGCACGCTGAAAGCGAAAAGCGTCGCCCATGCCGATAGCCAGACCGAGCGGGATTGCGTGGCATAGATGACGAATGCGGTGACGCACGCGGCCGCAAGGGCCACCACATTCACCCAGGGCCACAGGCACGATCCGGTTCGCCTCGGGGAGCACACCAACGCAGCCGCCAGCGGCGCAATCATCAGTGCCGTCCCGCCAAGCGCGTTGGAATCGACGAAGCCGTTCGCCGGCAAGCCCGGTAGACCGAGCTTGAGGTGGGGCAGGCTCAAGGTGAGCTCGTCGGGCCGAATCAGCTTCGGATACGGCGTCGCCGTCGCGACGAGCCCCAACGCGACGATGGCTGCTCCGCCTGCGAGCACCAGCATGGCTATCACCGTGAGACGCATTTCGGAGCGGCACCAGCAGCTCACGACGGCCATCGCCAGCAGGCCGACGCCGACGCTTCCGAAATGCGACAGCGAAACGTCGGAACCGCCCGCGCGCCACCACCCGCACGCGACAGCGATGGCCAGCACGCCGACAATCCAACCAATCCGGGACGTGGTGAGGAGCAGCGCCACCGCAACGGCACATGCGGCGATCGTTCCCGCTGCGACGATGACCTCGCGCATCGGCGGCGGTACTAATTGTGGAAACGACAGCAGCGGAGCGGCTCCCACGAGCAACAACGCAGCAAAGACCGTCATCCGCTGTTCGGTCGTCGCCATCGCCGCCGGTCGCGTCAAATCCAATGAATCCGGTCCGGCGCGACGCCGCTCTGCTGGAGTCGGCGCTGCATTGTTTCAGGATCGTCGAGCGAGGTGATCACCAGGCGATCGAACGAGTCACCGACGAGCACCCCGTTCTGCAGGTCCTCGATCGATCGCACCGGAAATCCGAAGAAGTGCGTGGCGGTGCCGTCGCCGATGACGCCGACAAGGCTGAGAGGCGTGTCCTGCAGGCAGAGATAGGCGATTTCCGCGAGCTCGCCGGTCCCGCAGAAGACGATCCGTGTTGCCGATCGGCTGACTTCATCGAGGCACACACGGATTCGATCGCGCGTCGCCGTATACAGCCGCACCGAGTCGTGCAGCAGGAGGCGCGATCGACGCGCTTTCTCGGCGACGCCGGCGGGCGTCAGCGCGTACGCGCAGCGATTCGGTTTTTCGCGAGTGATGTGCACGAATCCCTTGCGCTCGGCTTCGCGCAACAGCAGGTTCGTCAACCCGAGCGCGATGCCGAGGCGGCGGGCGATCGAACGTTGAGAGCGGACAGACCGCCCGTCAAGCTCGTTCAGCAGCTGATGTTCGTAGTGATCGTGAGGATCGCGGGGCACAAACAGCTGGGCACACTTCGTGCCTTCCAGTCACAGCCGAACCGGTGATGGGGTATGTGTTTGTGGGAATGTTCGCGACGTGAACGCGCGCCATTCTGTTGGGCTCGATCGTAATTGTCAAGCTCGGACAAATGCAGAGGTAGCTAGGCGATGCGAGCGATGCGGTGGGGGGTTGACCCACAATCCGGAGCTGCATATTGATGCGTTAGACTACAGGGCCATATGAACAACCCGTGGCCGCCCGATCAAACGCCGGAAACGGCTGCGACCGAAGTCTCTCTTCGTCCGTACGTTGAAATAGTCAAGAAGTACCGTTACGTCATCGGGTTGTGCGTCGGGATCGGTGCGCTGGTGTGGCTCATCGCCACCATTGCCGCGTACATCCTGCTGCCAATCGAGCGGACCGGCACTGTGCAATTTCGTCTGTTGTTCGCCGGCGCTGAAGACAACAAGTACCCGAACCAGCAGCCGTTCAACGCCGCGGAAATCGTCGCCCCGACGGTGCTGGCAGATGTCTTCGCCGCCAACGATCTGAAGCGCTTCGGCACAATCGACGATTTCCAGCATTCGATGTTCGTGCTCAAAGACAATCTCGCCCTTCAACAACTCGATTCCGAGTACCAGAGCCGCCTCGCCGATACGCGTCTGTCGTCGGTCGATCGCGCACGCATCGAGGACGACTTCCGGCGGAAACGTGAAGCCGTGAAGGACCCGGAGTTCTCGCTGAGTATCCGGCGCACCGAGCGGATCGCTGAAATGCCCCGGCCACTCCTCGAGAAGGTCCTCACCGACACGCTGGCGGCGTGGGCCAAGCAGGCGATCGAGCGCAAGGGGTCGACGCGGCCCGACCTGAACGTCATCTCACGGAACGTGTTCGACCGGGCCGAAAATTCATCCGAGCACTACTTGGTTCGCGTCGATGTGCTGCGCGATGGCGCCCAGCGATTGCTTGACACATTGATGGCGCTCGAAAAGGTCCCTGGCGCACCGGCCGTCCGCACCACCGATCAGGACAGCGTGGCGAACGTGAAGGCGGCGGTCGAGGACATCATGATGTTCGAGATCGAGCCGATGCTCGGCTACGTGCGGCTGGCGGGCAGCAGTCCCCGAGATCGCGTTTTGCTATCCGCGTACATTTCTGATTCGCTCCTCAGAAAACAACTGGACCGCACCGAGGCCGCCGCGCATGCTGTTGCGCTTCAGAATGGGTTACGCGAATACGCTTCGCAGCGCGGCGACGCCATCGTCGACCAATCGAGGGACGGGCGCGCGTCAGCCGCGCCGGCGAACGTAAGTCCGCAGGTGATTCCGCAATTGAGCGAGTCCTTCATCGACCGGCTCATGGATTTGTCGGCCAGCACCCACGACCAGGACGTGCTCTACCGCCAGAATCTGACCAACGAATTCCTGCAGGCACAGACGCAAGTTGCCGCGCTTGATAAGGAAATCGCGTACTACGAAGGATTGCAGCGGCAGATATCGCAATCGATAACGGGCGGGACCGACCCTGCGATATCGGCAATCCTTAACACACGTTTCAATCGGACGTTGAAAGAGCTTCTGGAGCTGTCCGATCGCAGCCAGAAAATCTATAACGAAATCTCTCTGCAGACGATGAATCCGACGCGGCAACTTTATGCTGTGACGCAGCCGTTCATGCTGCAAACCTTCCCGGCGCTCGTGCTTCGGACGATCATCCTCTCCCTCGCCCTGACGCTATTGATCACGCTGACGGGAGCGATCATCGGCTGCTTCATCCATAACGGGCGCTCGCAGCAGAAAGAGCGGGCGTTTGCGTACGCGGGTCCGGCTCGAACGTAAACGCTCTTCCTCATCGTCGCCTAACCAGCGACCGATACCAGGCGACGGTGCGCTCGAGTCCGACGTCGAACGTCGTCGATGAACGGAAACAAAAGGATTCCTCCGCACGGCGCGTGTCGAGCTTGCGGCGCGGTTGCCCATTCGGTTTCGACGTGTCCCAGACGATGCGTCCGGTGAAGCCGGCCCTCAATGCGATCTTCGCGACGAGATCCTTGATCGAGATCTCTTCACCGGATCCGAGATTCACGGGCTCGCTGCTGTTGTAGTGCTCCGACGCGAGCAGAATGCCTTCAGCCGCATCCTCGACATACAGAAACTCGCGCGTCGCGGATCCGTCGCCCCACACTTCGATTTCGTCGGCGCCGCTCTTGACCGCTTCGACGCACTTGCGAATTAGCGCGGGAATGACGTGCGACGACTTCGGATCGAAGTTGTCGCCGGGTCCGTAGAGGTTCACCGGCAGCAGAAAGATCGAGTTGTAGCCGTACTGCGCGCGGTACGCCTCCGACTGCACGAGCAGCATCTTCTTCGCCAGCCCGTACGGCGCGTTGGTCTCCTCCGGGTAGCCGTCCCAGAGATGTTCTTCCTTGAAGGGCACCGGCGTGATCTTCGGATACGCACAGATGGTGCCGATGGCGACGAACTTCGGCACGCCCGCCTTCCACGCCTCGTGGAACAGATGCGCGCCCATCATCAGGTTGTCGTAGAAGAACTCGCCCGGCCGCTCCCGGTTGGCGCCGATCCCGCCGACGACCGCGGCGAGGTGGATGACGAGCGTCGGCTGCGTGTCGCGATAGACGCGCATCACCTGCGCCTGGTCGCGCAGATCGTATTCGCTGCGCGGCGGCGCAAAGACTGCTGCGCACTGTTTATCGCGAAGCTTGCGAACGACGTGGCTGCCGAGAAAACCGTTGCCGCCGGTGACGAGCACCCGCTGTGTGTGCCAGAAACTCATACGCGACGCGTTCCGCGATTCTATACTGCTAATCAGATGACGCTCACCATCGCCTGCGCGCAGGTCAACCCGACCGTCGGCGACGTCGCGGGCAACACCGCGCTCGTACGGCGGATGCGCGACGACGCGGCGGCGCAGGGCGCCGACCTCGTCGTTTTTTCGGAGCTCGTGCTCGTCGGTTATCCGCCGGAAGATCTCGTGCTCCGGCCGGCGCTCGTCGACGCAGCCGCTGCGGCGCTGCAAACGCTCGAGCGGGAGAGCGCGGCGCCGGCCGTCCCCGGCATCGTCGTCACCTTGCCCTGGCGCGAGAAAGGGCGCGTTCATAATGCCGTGGCCCTCATCGACCGCGGCCGCACCCAGCTCCGCTTCAAGCACGAGCTTCCCAACTACGGTGTGTTCGACGAAAAGCGTGTCTTCGAACCGGGACCACTGCCCGAGCCCGTGATGTTCAGGGAGGCGCGCATCGGGCTGCCTGTCTGCGAAGACATCTGGCTCGATCGCGTCACCAGTCACCTCGCCACGCGCGGCGTGCAGTTGATGCTGGTGCCGAACGGATCGCCGTTCGAGGTCGAGAAGTTTGCCCATCGTCTCGAGCTGGCGCGAGCACGTGCCTCCGAAACGGGCGTGCCGCTCGCCTACGTCAACCAGGTTGGCGGACAGGACGAGCTCGTCTTCGACGGCGGTTCGTTCATGATGAACGCCGACGGATCGCTGGCCTGTGTGATGCCCTTCTGGCGCGAAGCGCTCGGCCTCACCCGCTGGACGCTCGAGGGCAAGGCATTTCGTTGCGCATCAACGGCGGAATGGTCACCGCAGCCGCGGCTGGAATCGATCTACAGCGCGACGGTGCTCGGGCTGCGCGACTACGCGCGCAAGAATCGTTTTCCCGGAATCGTGCTCGGCATGTCGGGCGGCATCGACTCGGCGCTGACCGCGGCGATCGCCGTCGATGCGCTTGGCGCGGCCCACGTGCGCGGCGTCCGGCTTCCCTCGCGATTCACGAGCAAGGCGAGCCTCGACGATGCGGAGGAGTCCGCGCGGCTGCTTGGCATGCGTCTCGACACGTTGCCCATCGAGGCGCCGGTGGCGGCGGCGGAAAGCACGCTGGCGCCGATCTTCGAAGGCAAGCCGCCCGACGTCGCGGAAGAGAACGTGCAGGCGCGTATCCGCGGCGTGCTGCTGATGGGCCTGTCGAACAAGTTCGGCGACCTGCTCGTCACGACCGGCAACAAATCAGAGATGTCCGTCGGCTACGCGACGCTCTACGGCGACATGTGCGGTGGCTACTCGGTGCTGAAGGACATCTACAAGACCGAGGTGTACGCGCTCTCGCGCTGGCGCAACGACAACGTCGTCGACGGTGGATGCGGGCCGCGCGGCCGCGTCATTCCCGAATCGTCCATCACCAAGGCGCCGACGGCGGAGCTGCGGCCGAATCAGACCGATCAGGATTCGCTGCCGCCGTACGAGGATCTCGATGCGATTCTCAACGGTCTCGTCGAGGAAGAGATGAGCGTGGCGGAGATCGTCGCACGCGGCTATCCGCGCGAGACGGTGACGCGCGTGCAGCGGCTGCTCTACTCCGCCGAGTACAAACGTCGTCAGGCGCCGCCTGGCGTGAAGATCACACGCAGGAGCTTCGGGCGCGATCGAAGGTATCCGCTGACGAATGCCTTCCGGGAAACTTAGTTCAGCGAATCGTAGAGTCCGGCTTTAGCCGGAGTTACCGCGCGTAGTCCGTAGGCGCCGCGTCGCCGCGCAGATAGCGCGCCCGATCGTCGGGGCGGTAGATGCGCACCTGGCTGGCAATCTCCGCCATCGGCGGCCAGTCGAGCGCCGCGGTCTGGCTGCCGGCGAACCGCCGGCGGAAGAGCGGCTCTTCCCACGTTTCAAAGAGCAGGTACGGCTCGTAGCCGCGGGTGCGGCTGTAGGCAACCGCGCGATCGAGCCACGCCGGATCGAGCACATCCCATACGAGCGTCTTGCGATGCCCGTAGAAGCGGACGCTGCCGCTTTCCCAGCTGGTGATGACGAGCGCGTTCGGCGGCAGGTGCGTGGCGACGTAATTTCCAGCACGCACGTATCGCGATTCCAGGCGCTGCAGATCGAACACCTGACGCGCGCGAGCGTCGCGAATGAACAGAAACGCGAGCACGACGGCAAATGCCGTCAGCACCGGCCATGAACGCTGGTGCGACCGGTGGATCACGGCATCCACAACAGCGGCTGTCAGCACCAGCAGCATGGCGATCGCAGGCAACAGGAATCGCAGGTACCACCAGTCGTTGAAGACGACATACGGCAGGTAGCAGAGGATGTTGACGGTCGCCAGCGCCAGCAAAAGAAATGTGACGCGGCGCGGTAGTAGGAACGGCGCCGCCAGTGCGAGCAGCCACGCGGGCGTGTGCGTCTGCCACATCCACGTCGCGTAGCGCGTCGCGTTCGGCCCGATGTGATTGACGGAAAACAACCCCGCGAGCGACCCGTACCCGGAGCTTAGAGGCGAGCCGTAGAACATCTGCTGGATGAGGGCGACCGCCAAACATCCCGGAACACACGCCATGGCAAAAACTGCCATCCGAGTCGGAGTACGGAACAACCCATCACCCGAGTCAGAGTCGAGCATGAACCACAACCCGAGTACGACTCCAAGGGGGAGGAGGTTCGGGCGGATGAAAATCGCCGCGGATGTGACGAGGCCGGCCGCGAGCGGCGCAGACGGCCGCTTACTCGTCGCGAAGGCCGTAGCCAGCAACCAGAGCGCGGCCGCCGGGACATCGCTCATCGGCTGCATCAGCTGAAACAGAAACACAGGACTGGCGGCCGCCAGGACTGCTGACGCGACCCCGACGCATGTCGAGAACCGCGAGCCCAGTAGATACGTCGCCGATACGAGCAGGGCCCCGAACAGCGGCACGATCAGGAATACCCAACCCGCCTCTCCAGCCCCTTCCGCCCGTCCAGCGCGTAGGAACGGCGCCATCACCACCGACAGCCCCGCCGGACAAATCGGGACCGACGCGCCGCGGACCGTCGGCGACGGAATGTGACCGGTCGGCGCGAACGTCAGCGGTGCATCCGGCCACGGCGTCTCGAGCGCGAGCGGCTCGATGGGCTGCAGCTGGCCACTCGCCCACCCTTCCGCCTGATGCACGTAGCAGTAGGAATCCGACCCGCCAACGGCAAACGTCCCCCACCGCATGCCCGCTGCGAAGACAGCGACGGCCAGCGCCGCAACAGCGAGCTTCATTGGGATTTGGAGCTTGGGATTTGGGATTTGGGATTTGCGGACCGGAACCGCTCCCGGACGAGGACCTCGAGCGCGCGCACGCCATCGCGCCACCCGATCTTCTTGCCCTGCGCGCGCGACCGCGGATCGAACTTCACCGGCAGCTCGTGGATGCGATGCCCCGCACGCAGCAGCCGCGCGGTAACCTGCGGCTCGATATCGAAGCGGTTCGCATCGAGCGCGAGCGACCGCGCGACCTCCGTGCGCATGACCTTGTAGCAGGTTTCCATGTCGGTGATCGACGCGCCGAAGAGCACGTTGGTAGCCGCCGTCAGCGCACGGTTCCCGGCAATCGTCATCCACGGCGCGGCCGGCCTCCCGGCGAGAAACCGCGAGCCGTAGACGACGTCTGCGTCACCGCGCAGGATCGGCGCAACGAGCGTCGAGAGCTGCTGCGGGTCGAGCTCGAGATCCGCGTCCTGGATCGCGACGATCGTCCCGCGCGCCTCGCTGAACCCGCGCCGAATCGCGGCACCCTTGCCGGCGTTCGGACTCACATGAATAACCCGGATCGCGGAGCCCCCCTCGACTTCGCTCGGCGCAGAGCGCAGACCGGCGTCGAGCGCTTCACGTGTGCCGTCGGTCGATCCGTCGTTGACGACAACGATCTCGCGCGCGACAGGCAGATCGATTTCCCGCAGCCGCTCGATGACGGCGAGAACGGTGCGGACTTCGTTGTAGACAGGGACGATGATGGAGAGGAGCTCGGGAGCCTGGTCGTTCACGCTTCTGAGTTCTCGGTGCTCAGTTCGTGTTCAAGGTGCGCGGTTCGGTTCAGGGTTCGGTGTTCCGCGTTCGGTTCGATGTTCGGGGTTCGGGGTTCGGGGTTCGCCTGCTACCGCTTACGTGGCGCCGGAGCCTTCTTCGGCGGCGCCGGGTGGTACGCGAGCATCACGTTGCTGATGATGGCGACCGGCTGGCCGGGCAGCGTGAAGTTGTCGACGCCGTCGAGCCGCTCGACCGCCAGCTTTTCGCCAAGGATGCTGACGCGCTCCCCGGCGTCGGGGATCTCGATGGAGATCGGCTCCGTGCCCGTCGGCGCCACCGCTTTGACCCCACCCGGACCCGCGCCACCGCCGATGCGATCGATCAAATCCGAGGCGTTGCGGAATTCGCTCTGCACGACCGCCCGCGACACCAGCGTGTTGTCCATCGTCAGCACACCGATGGTCGCGGTGTAACGGCGGTAGGCACGCCCGGCCTTGATCAACTCCTCGGAGTACATGTGACGGTTGTGCAGCTCAAAGCTGATCGTCACCGGCCCGACATGCGGCGGAATGTCCACGAGGATGCCGTCCATCGGATCGCGTCCGGTGAGGACGTCGCAGAACATCTCCCGGGTCCGCACTCCCTCGCCGAGCGGGTTCGGGCACAGAATCATCGCCGGCTCGGTCTGGAGCGGCAGCAGCGGTGGCGGCTTGACGGGCGCCTTCCGCGTCGTCCGCGGTGGCGTGCGTGGCGCGGTCCGCGTCTGCGCGTCGAGCGCGACGGGCCGGCTGAAGCTGGCCCCTGCGACCAAGGACGTCACGATGAACGCCGATGTCAGTCGGAAACGCATGCCAATCCGGCCGACGGCACCGCTGATGTCATCGGCACACCGCGCACCTTGATCAACTCGAGGAACTCCATCCGCGTGCGCGCGTTGTCGCGGAAGGAGCCGAGCATCGCGCTCGTAATCGCAAACGAGTTCTGCTTCTCGACGCCGCGCATCGACATGCAGAGGTGCGTCCCTTCGCAGACGACGGCGACGCCGAGCGGGTCGATCTTCTCGCGGATCGTTTCCGCAATCTGATTCGTCATCCGCTCCTGGATCTGCAGCCGGCGGGCGAACACGTCGACGAGCCGCGGAATCTTGCTCAGTCCGATGACGCGTTTGCGCGGAATGTAGGCGACGTGACATTTGCCGAAGAACGGCAGCAGATGGTGCTCGCAGAGCGAGTAGAAGTCGATGTCCTTGACGATCACCATCTCGTTATAATCAACGGAGAAGAGCGCCTCATTGAGGACTTCGTCGATGTTCGCCTCGTATCCGCCCGTGAGAAATTTCAGCGCCTTCTCGACGCGCGCGGGCGTACGTAGCAGCCCCTCACGGTCGGCGTCTTCGCCGAGCTCGATCAGGAGCCGCCTGATCAGGTCCTGCACCCTCGTATTCTACATCGCGGTTTTTTCAGCTCGTGTGCTCGGGCAGGAAGATCCCGATGCGCTCTATCGCGACCGCACCGACCTCGCGAAAGCGCACCTCGCTTCGGACATCTGGAGCAAGCGGCTGGCCGCCAACCCGCGCGATTTCGAATCCGCCTGGAAGATGGCGCGCGCCGAGTACTGGATCGGCACGCAGGGCCCACAAGCTGAACGCCGGGCGGCGCTCGAGCGCGGCACCGATGCGGGACGCACCGCCAGCATGATCGAGCCGTCGCGTCCGGAAGGCTACTTCTGGATGGCGGCGAACATGGGCACGCTGGCCGAGTCGTACGGACTGCGCCAGGGCATCAAGTATCGCGGCCCGATCAAGGACGCGCTCGAGAAAGTGCTGATGATCGATCCCGGCTTTCAGAAGGGATCGGCGGACCGTGCGCTCGGCCGCTGGTACTTCAAGGTGCCGGGACTGTTCGGCGGCAGCAAGACGAAATCGGAAGAGCACCTGCGCAAATCGCTCACCTACGATCCCAACAGCACCGCCTCGCACTACTTCCTCGCCGAGACACTTCTCGACATGAACAACCGGAAAGACGACGCCCGCGCCGAGCTGCAGGCGGTGATCGACGCGCCGCTCGATCCCGACTGGACGCCGGAGGATCGTGATTTCAAGGAGAAAGCGCGCCGCCTGATGGCATCGATAAAATAGGGGTCTTGTCCTCGCTACCGCCGGCGCTGACTGCGCTCCGCCACCGTAATTTCCGCCTGATCTGGATCGGCCTGCTGCTCTCGTTCATCGGGACGTGGATGCAGAACGCCGCGCTGCTGTGGAACGTGTCGCTGCTGGTGTCGCCGGAACGCAAAGGCCTCGCTCTGGGGCTGGTCGGCTTGTTCCGATTCTTTCCGATCGTCATCTTCTCGATCATCAGCGGCGTCGTCGCCGACGCCTCAGATCGCCGCAAGCTGATGCTGCTCACGCAGACCGGTTCCGCGATCGTGGCTCTCGGCCTCGCAGCGCTCGCCTTCAGCGGCAGCGCCGCCGTGTGGCCCGTGTACGCGCTCGCCGCGCTGAGCTCGGCGGTCGGCGCCTTCGATCTGCCGGCGCGCCAGTCGCTCGTGCCGAGCCTGGTGCCGCGCGAAGACCTGCCGAACGCCATCAGCCTCAACACGATCATGCAGCAGACGTCGCAGGTGCTCGGACCCGCGCTCGGCGGCATCGTCATCGCTACGTCGAGCGTCGGCTGGGCGTACATCTTCAACGCGGTGTCGTTTGTCGCGGTGATCGTCGCGCTGCTGCTGATGCGCGACGCTCCGGGCCGTCCCGAGCATCCCGTCGCGCACGATGCGCTGTCGTGGCGCGCGGCGCTCGAGGGCATGCGCTTCGTCTTCCACTCGCCGCTGATTCGCTCGACGATGCTCCTCGATTTCTTCGCGACGTTCTTCTCGTCGGCGACGGCGCTGCTGCCGATCTTCGCGCAGGACATCCTGCAGGTCGGCGCGCGCGGCTACGGCTGGCTCTACGCGGCGCCCGCCTGCGGCGCGGTGATGATGAGCGCGGCGATGGTGTTCCTCACCAGCCGCATCAGGCGCCGCGGCCCCGTGCTGCTCTGGGCGATCGTCCTCTACGGTTTCGCCACCGTCATGTTCGGCCTTTCACGCTCGTTCTGGATTACCTTCGCCGCGCTCGCGCTGACGGGCATCGCCGATACCGTCAGCATGGTCATCCGCAACATCGTGCGCCAGCTCGAGACGCCGGATCGCCTGCGCGGACGGATGATCGGCGTCAACATGGTGTTTTTCGTCGGCGGACCCCAGCTCGGCGAGCTCGAAGCAGGAACCGTCGCCAACTGGATGGGCGCGCCGTTCTCGGTCATCAGCGGCGGCGTCGGGTGTCTCATCGCCGTGGCGTGCATCGCGGCGACGACCCCCGAGCTGCGGCGCTATCACGCACCGTCGATCGCGACCGCGAAGGCATTCGGCTCCGAACCCGTTCGCTCGGCGCAGGGCGAACCGACCACTTCGTAAATCCCAAATCCCAAATCCCAAGATCCAAATCCCAATCGCAAATCACTAATCACAAATCGAACACAAATGCCCACTCTCTTTGAACCGTTTACGTCCCGCGGCTTGACGCTTCCCCACCGCATCGTCGTATCGCCGATGTGCGAGTACTCGAGCGATGACGGCTTCGCCACCGACTGGCATCTGGTTCACCTCGGGTCGCGAGCGGTTGGCGGCGCGGCGCTGGTCATTACGGAAGCGACAGGGGTGACCGCGGAAGGACGCATCAGCCCGCAGGACCTCGGCATCTACAAGGATGCACACGTCGAGATGCTGCAGCGCATCGTGCGCTTCATCCACTCGCAGGGGAGCGCGGCGGGCATGCAGCTGGCGCACGCGGGTCGCAAAGGCAGCACGCAGCGGCCGTGGGACGGCATGACAGGCATTGCGCCAAAAGACGGTGGCTGGATTCCCGTTGCGCCGATGACCGAGCCGTTCAACGACCATTACCCCGTGCCTCGCGCGCTCGACACGTCAGAGGTCGTTGAAATTGTCGATGCATTCCGCGACGCCGCTATCCGCGCGTGCAACGCCGGCTTCGACATGGTCGAACTGCACGGTGCGCACGGCTACCTGATTCATGAGTTCCTCTCGCCGCTCACCAATAAGCGCACCGACAAGTACGGCGGCTCGTACGACAACCGCATCCGGCTGTGTCTCGAGGTCGTCGATGCCGTGCGCGAGGTGTGGCCGGAACGCGCGCCAGTGTGGCTGCGCATCTCCTCGACGGACTGGGCAGAAGGTGGATGGGACGTCGAGCAGTCGGTCGAACTGGCGCGCCGCGTCGGCGAACGTGGCGTCGATCTGATCGACTGCTCCTCCGGCGGCCTGGTGATGCACCAGAAGATCACGATTGGACCCGGCTATCAGGTGCCCTTTGCCGAGCGGATCAAACGCGAGGCGAAGGTCCCGACAGCCGCCGTCGGCCTGATCACGACCGCGAAGCAGGCCGACGAGATCGTCAGGAAGGAGCAGGCGGATGTCGTGGTCATGGCGCGGGAGTTCCTGCGCGACCCGTACTTCCCGCTGCATGCGGCGCACGAGCTTGGCGTGAAGATGTCGTGGCCGCCGCAATATCTCCGCGCGGCGCCGGAAGGCTCGCCGAAGCGACACCCGCGAGGTGACTAGGCCGCGCGGACCGCGACGCGCATCGTTCCGACCTTCGCGATCGTCGCCACGATTTCGTCGCCCGCCTTCATCGGACCGACGCCGCCGGGCGTCCCACTGAGGAAGATGTCTCCCGGATAGAGCGTGTAGAACGACGAGGCGTATTCGATCATCGCCGCGACGCCGCGGATCATCTGACGCGTGTTCCCCTGCTGCTTCCGCTCGCCGTTGAGATCGAGCTGCAGGTCCAGATTCATCGGATCGGCAATCTCGTCGGCGGTCACGAGCCAGGGACCGAGGACCGTATAGGTCGCGCACGATTTCCGGAGGCTGCGCTCCTCCTTGCCGTGGGGCGTGATGTCGAGCGCGACCGCGTAGCCGGCCACGTGCTGCAGCGCATCCTGCCGCGCAATGTTCGCCCCCTCCCTGCCGATGACTACGCCAAGTTCGACCTCGTGGTCGATTTGACGCTCCGTCATGCGCAGCGCAATCCCTTCGCCTGGCCCCGATAACGACCCGCTCGCCTTCAGGAAGAGGCCAATCGACATCGCATTGGCAATGGCGGCCTCGTCCTGGCCAGTGCGGTAGTTCATGGGCGCGCCGATGATCTTGTCCGGATTGGCGACCGGGCTGAGAAGCCGCGCGCCTTCGATCGGAATCGCTGGAGCGCCGGCCGCGAGCTCGCGCGCACGCGCCGCGATGTCCGACAGGTTGGCGATCAACATGTCGCCCGGCGGCAGCGGATACCGGTATGGTGGCAGGCCGTCGAGCGCGGCGGTCACGTCGCGAATTCGATCGCCATCCACCACACCGAGCCGATTCTGATCAAAACGACAGAGACGCATGGAAGAATAATCCTATGCGATACCTGACCTTTTCCCTCGCCGCGGATCCGGCGCCTCGCGTTGGCATCCTCAACGGCGATCGCGTTGTCGAAGTTCGCGACTTTCGCAGCATGCTGGCGTTGATCGCCGCGGGCCCCGATGCGTGGCGCCGCGTCGCGACGATGGCGCGCGGCGCGGACAGCTCGCAGATGTTTGCGACGCGCGACATCCGCTGGCACGCGCCGATTCCGCGGCCGTCGAAAAACGTGTTCTGCCTGGGACGCAATTACGCCGAGCACGTCAGGGAAGCGACCAGGGCGCGCGGCCAGGACTTCAAGCTGCCGGCGCATCCGATTTTCTTCACCAAGACACCGACCTCGGTCGTCGGTCCCTACGACGACATTATCTGGGACCGCCGCGTCACGCAGCAGGTGGACTGGGAGGCCGAGCTCGCGGTCGTCATCGGTCCCGGCGGCAAGAACATCCGCCGCGAGGAGGCGATGGCGCACATCTTCGGCTACACGGTCATCAACGACGTCAGCGCGCGCGACCTGCAGAGCGCCCACCATCAGTTCTTCAAGGGCAAGAGCCTCGATACGTTCTGTCCGATGGGGCCGGTGATCGTCACCGCCGATGAATACGGCGACCCGCACCGCAAGAAGGTGATGTGCCGCGTCAACGGCGTCGAGAAGCAGAACGGCAGCACGGCCGACATGATCTTTCCCGTCGATCAGACCATCGAGGTCCTCTCGCGCGGCTGCACCCTCGAGCCCGGCGACATTATTTCGACCGGCACGCCCGACGGCGTCGGCATGGGGCGAACGCCGCCGGAGTGGCTGCAGGTCGGCGACATGCTCGAAACGGAGGTCGAAGGGATTGGAATCCTCAAGAACAAAGTCGTTTCGGCATAACCTCTGCTAACGAGGACATCAGAGGGTAAGCCCATGATTATGTTCCTCGTGGTTCTGCTCGTTGTGTTGTGGTTGCTGGGAATGGTTACGGCCACCACCCTCGGCGGATGGCTGCACGTTCTCCTTGTTGTGGCAATCGTTTTCCTCCTGATCAACGTGATTCGAGGGCAGCCGGTATAGACTTCCAGGATGCCCAACACGTTCAAGGCGACCATCGAGCACGTCAACCACACGACGTCGCGGGCGGTGGTCCGCTCGCATACCGTTCTGGTCGACCGCGGCGTCGCCAAGGGCGGCTTCGACCTCGGGCCGGCGGGAGGTGAGTACCAGCTGGTCGCGCTCGGCGGCTGTTTCACCAGCCACCTGCTCGCCGCGATTCGCGCGCGCGAAGCGGCGATCACCAATGTGAAGGTCGCGGTGTCGGGGACGCTCGACGGCAGCCCCGAACGGTTCACGGCTTTTACGGTGGATGTGACGGCCGATTGTCAGGATGCGGACCTGGCGCGCAAGCTCATCGTCATCTCGAGCCGCGCCTGTCAGGTGATGAACACCATCCGCCTGGCGGCGCCGATCGAGCTGACGTATCAGGGCGCGCCGATTGAGTCGGCCGAAGCCGTCGCGTAGAACGGCAGCCCTTCGCGCGACAGCGCCACGCCGATGGCCGCGAGCCCCGCGGCCACCCACGCCCATTCCTTGAGCAGATTGCTCTCGATCAGAAACCCGCCGACGATCGGCGTGACGATCGACGCCATGGACATGAGCGACTGCGTGATCCCGAGCACCACGCCCTGTTCCTGACGTCCCGCCTGCTGGGTGATGAGGCTGGTGATGGCGGGGCGAATGACGCCGTTGCCGAACGCGGCGAACGTGCCGGTGAGGATCAGCAGCCAAAACGATGACGCGACGCCGAGGCCGAAATAGCCGACCACCAGCGTCAGGAAGCCGATGGCGACGAGCGTCTGCTCGCCGACCCACTTCACCAGCCGCCCGATCAGTCCGCCCTGCAGGATGATGCCGAGCAAGCCGACGTAGCCGAAGACGTAGCCGATCTCGCGCGGCCCGAACGGATGACCCTGATACGTGAAGCGCCGCTCCGCAAACAGCGCGAAGCCGGAGATGAAGAGCGAGAACGAGGTGATGAAGAACAGGAACTGCAGCAGCCGCTCGCGCAGTCCCGGACGGCTGAAGTACTTGGCGTAGGTCTTCCAGTGGAGCGCGGCTTCACGATCGTCGAACGCGTGATGCGACTGCCGGCCGCCCTTCAGCAGCGTCGCCGTGCAGAGGATGCTCGTCGCCGACATCACCGCCGCCAGGTAGATCGGCGTCCTCATGCTGTACTTCGCCGCCAGATAACCGGTCAGCGACGGGCCGATGAAGAAGCCGATGCCGAACGCGATGCCGATGAGGCCGAACGATTTCGCGCGCGAGCCCGGTTCGGTGTGATCCGAGATGTAGGCCTGCGCCAGCGACAGATTGCCGGCGGTCGCGCCATCGAGCACGCGCGCGAGGTAGAGCACCCAGAGCGTCTTCGCCTGCGCCATCACGAGAAAGCCGAGGCACGTTCCGGCCTGGCTGATGAGCAGCATCGGCTTGCGGCCGACCGAATCCGACACGTGGCCGATGATCGGTCCGGCCACGAGCTGACACGCCGCATAGACCGACACGAGCATGGTCGCCTGCAGCGCCGTCGCGTGAAACGTTTCCGCGTAGATGGCCAGCAGCGGCATGACGAGCGTCATGCCGAAGACGTCGACCAGCACGACCAGAAAAACGGGGAGCAACGAAACCGGGCGCGGCAGGTCGGCCGCAGGGGCACTCATGGCATCCATTATCATCCACCGATGCAGCTCGTCTTCGAACAGATTCGCGCCGGCGGCGATCGGAACTTCGGCTACCTGCTTGGCGATCGCGACGCTCGCCAGGCCGTCCTGATCGATCCGTCCTATTCGCCCGAGGCATTTGTCGCGCGCGCCGAGGAGCAGGGGCTGACGGTCACGCACATCATCAACACACACGGCCACGAGGATCACGTCAACGGCAACGTCACCGCGACGGCGTTGACCGGCGCGGCGATCGCGGCGCATCCGGCGTGCCCGGCGTGTCCGGGCGTGTCGATTTCGGACGGCGATGAACTATCGATTGGCTCGCTGCGGCTGCAGTTCATGTACGTGCCGGGCCACGCGGTCGATCACGTCACCGTGTTCGAAGCGACGCACGACCTGCTGATCACGGGCGATCTGATCTTCGTCGGCAAGGTGGGCGGAACGAGAAGCGACGCGGATGCGCGGACCGAATGGATCAGCCTGCAGCGCGTGCTGGCGACCTTTCCGGATGATGCGACCGTGTGGCCCGGTCACGATTACGGCGCGCGTCCGAGCTCGACGCTCGCTCTCGAGCGCGAGACCAATCCGTTCCTGCGCTGTACGGACGTCGAGGCGTTTCTGCAGTTGAAGGCCGAATGGCCTCAATACAAGAAACGCCTCGGTCTGAAGTAGAGGCGGACCTTCCGGTCCGCCTTAGCGAAACCCGAACCAGCGCCGCTTCGGTTCCACGCCTTCCCGGATGTGACTGGCCATCTCGTTAATGGTGTCCATCGGGATCATTGTCATGTTGTGGTCGCTCCGCGCATGTTCTTCTTCCTTGGCGAGGACCTCGTCTTCATCCTTCCCGTAGATCACGGTGTCGCAACCGGAGAATACTTCGCTGCATTTGAGCACTTTGGCCATGCTGCACCTCCCGGCGCGCCCGCCTTCGCGGCAGTGGCCGCTTTGGCGGGACAAGGGCCGCCGCGCGGCATTCGCCGCTTCGGCGTCACGGTCGTACACCATAGCCGCATGCAAGATCGAAGGCTCTCGCGCTCACAGACGAGCTACCCGCCGTTAGACGTAACTTTTGGGCGGATCTACCGAGTACTCGTCGTTCCTCCTCGGCTCCAGCGAAACAGCCCACCGTCAGCGGTACGCGACAAATAGACAATACCGTCGCGATCTACGGCAATGCCTTCTTTCGAACCCGCCGGTTCCGGATCCGGCAGGAAGAAGCGCACCTTCGCTTCGCGCTCGCCGCCGATGCGTACGCCCTGCTTGATCCCCGGATTGATCTCCGGCGTGCCCGACTGCGAGTCCGCCGCGAACAGCATTCCCGCTTTGTCGAGGGCGATGCCGCTGGGCCGTCCGAACTGCTTCCACTGCGCGATGAATTTCCCTTCCTGATCGAAGACCTGCACGCGCGAGTTACCGCGATCGGCGACCAGCAGGCGGCCCAGCGAGTCGAGCACCAGGCCATGCGGCGTGTCGAACTCGCCCGGGCCCGAACCCTTCTTGCCCCACTCCTTGATGTACTTGCCGTTGTGATCGAACTTGACGATGCGCGCGTTGCTGTCGCCGCCATGACCATCGGCAACGAAGATCGCGTTGCCGGTGACGAGCACGTCGGACGGCTGGTTGAACATGTCGGGACCTGATCCGGTCGCACCGGCTTGCCCGAGCGTCATCATCACGCGGCCGGTGGGACTGAACTCCACGACCTGGTTACCCTTGCCGTCCTTCGCCTGGCCGTCGGTGACCCAGATGTTGTCGTCGGCGTCGACGAAGAGGCCGTGCGGGAAGACGAACATCCCCGCGCCGAAGCTGGCGACGAGGCGGCCCGATGAATCGAACTTGAGCAGCGGCGCGACGTTGGACCCCGCGCACGTGCTGCCACCACAGCGCTCGAACACCCAGACGGACTTGCCGTCGCGATCGATGTCGATGCCGTAGGCCGCGCCAATCTTGCGGCCGGCGGGAAGTTGACCGAAGCTTTCGACTTTATAGGGATTAGGCGGATCGTTGGCAGCCTGGCCGTAGGTGCGCGCGTCGCTGAGCGCAAGGGCGGAAACGAGAGCGACACCGAGGACCGTGAGCTGGGGGATCGGTCTCATGAGGCCTCCTCGAAAGGACCGGATTATAGACCCCGAGACATTGTTACCGGGTAGAATTCCGCGCTCAGGAGAGAGTCATGTTCAAACGCACAACAGCCGTCCTGGTCGCCTGCGCGGCGATCGCCTATGCCGGAACGCTGCTCAACGCGCAGGGGCCGGCGGTCAAGCGCACGGTGCTGCTGCAGCACGACACGTCAGCGCCAGGTTTTGAAGCCATTCTCGTCGCCGTGGAGATTCCGGTGGGCGGACGGGAAGGCCGCCACATGCATCCCGGGACCGCGATGATTCACGTCACCGACGGCGCGCTCACGCTCGATTACGAGGGCAAACCGACGATGACCTATAAGGCGGGTGATTCCTTCTTCGTCGATGCGAAGGCGGTGCACGAAGGGATCAACAAGGGGAACGTCCCGGCGAAAGCGATCGCAACGTTCATCATTCCGAAGGGACAGCCGGTGACGACGCAGGTCGCGCCGGCTACAAAGTAGCGCGACCGTCAGGGGAGATCGGCTGGAGAGGCGGGACGTTGTCCCGCCCTTCCCGCCTTTCTTGCCTTTCCTGCCTCAGCGACCAGTCGTCGGCACCGCGCCGCTGCGGAACTCGTTGCGATCGATGACGCCGTCCCTGTTGGTATCCATCTCGTCGAAGCTGCGGTGCGACCACTGCCATTCGCCGAGCGAGATGCGGCCGTCGCCGTTGGCGTCGAGCGTCGCGAAATTGTTGCGGCGTCCGCCGTTCATTTCCGTGCGCGAGATGCGGCCATCGTTGTTGCGATCGAGCTGATAGAACGTATCGAGGCTGCCGTCCCACTCGTTGCGCTCGACGTAGCCGTTGTTGTTCAAGTCGAGATAGCTGAATCGATCAGCCGACGACATGTTGTAGTCGTTGGCCTCGACTGAACCGTTGGGCGGGACTGCGCCGTACCGCACCTCGTCGCCCGACAGGACGCCGTCGTTGTTCCAATCGCGCAGCGCAAACGCCCGCGGGCTGCCGCGCCATTCGTTCTTCTCGATCCGACCGTCATGGTTGCGGTCGAGGTCGGCATACATCATCGTCGGCGTTCCGGTCGTCTGCAGCTGCGTCGCGGTCTGATTGCCGTTGCCGCAGTAGGTGATGCCACCCGACCCGGGCACGCCCCAGTCGCCGAACGTCTGCGTGTACTCCGAAGAGTTGACGATCTGGTCAGCGACCGCGGCCATGCCCCGCTGGGTCGCCATGTTGGTCATGGCGTTCCAGCCGTTCGCATCCGGCTGGCGGCCGAGAATGTGACGATACATATTGCCGACCGAGTCGCGGTTGGCAGTGGCGCCAAAGCGCTGAAGATGCTCGGGCGATTCCGCAATCTGACGAACGATTTCACGTACGGTGGTGCCGCTGTTGAGCCGATCCACCCACCCCTGGCTGCCGGCGTCGGCGGTCCGCTCGAGCATGTGGCGGTACAACTCATCGACGACGTGACGCGCGTCTGTCGTGCACGGCTGCTGCGCCATGGCAAAGCTGGGAGCCAATGCGAACAGCCCGGCGAAAACAAGTCCACGGAACATGGTTCTCCTCCTGTGGACTTGGTAATCGCAGTACTCGTGCCGGGTCCGCGCTGCTGTGGTGTCGGAAGCAGCGGCGGGACCCGGCCTACGTAGGGCGGGTTCCGCCGAGCATCGTTGCCGTGCGACGGCGGACCCGCCGATCACCACTGCAAGTTAATCGTCACGCTCTTCCGTTGCGTGTAACTGTCGAGCATTCCCTCGAGCGAGTACTCGCGGCCCATTCCGCTCTGCTTGTAGCCGCCATATGACTGACCGGGGAATTGGCCGAGCCCCTGGTTGATCTGCACCCAGCCGGATTCGATTGCGTGCGCGGTGTTGATCGCCTTGCTGATGTCGCGCGTCCACACGTACGCCGCGAGGCCGTAGTGGCTGTCGTTCGCCATGCGGATCGCTTCCCGCTCGTCATCCCAGGGAATCGCGACCATCACCGGACCGAAGATTTCTTCGCGTGCAATGCGCCAGTCGTTGCTCACATCGGCGAACACGGTCGGCTGCACGAAGTAGCCGCTCGCCAGCGGACCGTCCTTCGGCGGCAGACCGCCGAGCACGAGCCGTGCGCCTTTCTGCTGCATCCCATCGGTGATGTACCCGCACACCCGATCGAACTGCTTGCGATTGATGATCGCGCCCATGTCGGTCGCCTCGTCGAGCGGGTCGCCGATTTTGAACTTCTGCAGCGTCGCCGACAGCTTCGACACGAACGAATCGAAAATCGATTTATGCAGGAAGAGACGCGAGCCGGCGGTGCACGACTGACCCTGTCGCGTGACGCGCATCCCCGAGATGACACCATCCACCGTGCGCTGCTCATCGGCATCGGGAAACACGACCGCCGGACTCTTGCCGCCAAGCTCCAGTGAGACGGGCACGATGCGATCGGCGGCGGCGTGCATGATCAACTTGCCGACTTCCGTTGACCCCGTGAACGAGAGCTTGCGAACGAGCGGATGCCGCGCGAGCGCGGCTCCGGTCTCCTCGCCGTAGCCGGTCAACAGGTTCAGCACGCCGGGCGGCAGCTGTTCGTTGCAAATCTCGGCGACGCGCAGCAAACCAAGCGGCGCATCCTCGGCTGCCTTCAGCACGAGCGTGTTGCCGGCCGCGATCGACATCGCGATCTTCAACGTGCCGAGGACCACCGGCGCGTTCCACGGGACGATGCCGCCGACGACGCCGATCGGTTCGCGGCGCGTGTAGCTGAGGACGTGCTCGCCGAGCGGCACGGTCTCGCCTTTGGTCTCGCCCGCCAGGCCGCCGTAATAGCGGATGACGTCGGCCGTGCTCTTCACCTCCGGGCGCGCCTGCGTGCGGATCGCGTTGCCGGTCTCGAGCGCCACGGTGCGCGCCAAAGATTCCGTCTCCGCCTCCACCGCATCGGCGATGCGCAGCAGCATCCGGCCGCGGTCCTTCGGCGGCACGCGCTTCCACTCCTCGAACGCCTTCGCGGCGGCGCGCACCGCCGTGTCGACGTCCGCGTCGGTGCCGCGAGGCACGGAGGCAATCACGGCGCGCGTCGCGGGACTTTCGATGTCGATGACGCGGCCGTCGGAGCTTTCAACCGACTTGCCGTTAATAAGCATCAATGCACGAACGGTCTGTTGTGTCGCGGTAGTCATGATCGATCCGGCAGTATACTAGGCCGCCATTCAGGCGGACCTAAAGGTCCGCCTCTACGTACCTTGATGCTCGTAGAGGCCGACCTTCAGGTCGGCCCATTTCGGGAGACACAACCATGCGCAGCTATATCGCTTTGGCCGTGTTCGGCTTCGTGGTCGCGACGACGAGCCTCTCCGCCCAGCAGGGTCCGCTGCAGGCAGCGGCAGACGCGCTCAAGGTCTCGACCATCAAGACACTGCAGATCACCGGCTCCGGCGCGAACTTTTCGGTCGGGCAGAACTACACCGCGTCCGAACCGTGGCCGCGCGTCACGGTGAAGAGCTACACCGCGCTCATCAACTTCGACACCGGCAGCATGCGTACCGACCTGGTGCGCGAAAGCGGCGCGGTCATGCCGAAAGGCGGCGGCGCGCCGTTCTTCGGCGAGCAGCGGCAGACGATGCTCGTGAGCGGCAACTACGCGTGGAACCTCGGTGCGCCGGGCCCGAATGGCGCCGCGCCGATGGCCGCGCCCGCGCCCGACACCGTTCCCGAGCGGATGCTCGCCATCTGGACAACGCCGATCGGCTTCGTCAAGGGCGCGCAAGCCAACAACGCCACGACGAAGGGGAATACCGTGTCGTTCACCGTCGGCGGCAAGTACAAGGTGGAAGGGACGATCAACAAGCAGGGGCAGGTCGAGAAGGTGCGCACGTGGTTCGACCAGCCGATCGTCGGCGACATGCTCGTCGAGACCACCTACAGCGGCTACAAGGATTTCGGCGGCGTGCTCTTCCCGAGCCGCATCGTGCAGACGCAGGACGGCTTCCCGGCGCTGGACCTCACCGTCTCCGGCGTCACCGCGAATCCTGCCGTGAACATCGACGTGCCGCAGAACGTCCGCAATTTCCAGCCGCCGCCGATTCGCGTCGAGTCGCAGAAGATGGCCGACGGCGTCTATTACCTGACCGGCACGTCGCATCACAGCCTGGCCATCGACATGGGTGATTACATCGCCGTCGTCGACACGCCGCTCAATCAGGCACGCGGCGAGGCGGTGCTCGCCAAGGCGAAGGAGCTGATTCCGGGCAAACCGATCCGTTACGTCATCACGTCGCATCATCACTGGGATCATCTCGGCGGCATCCGCGCCGCGATGGACGAGGGCGCGACGATCCTGACGCACCAGTCGAACAAGGCGTTTCTCGAGCGCGTGGCGAAGACCCCGCACACCATCGCGCCCGATCGCCTCGCCTCGTCGAAAAAGAGCGTGAAGGTTCAGACGGTCGGCGACGACTTCAAGCTGACCGGCAGCAACAAGCGCGTGATCGAGCTGCATCGGCTGCAGGGCTACGAGCACACGGGCGACATGACGGTCATCTATCTGCCGAACGAGAAGCTGCTCGCCGAACCGGATGCGTTCACGCCGCCGGCACAGGCCGGCGCCCCGCTCATTCCGCCGTCTGTCGTCTACGCGAAGGCGCTCAACGACAACATCAAGCGGCTGAAGCTCGATGTGCAGGTGATCACGCCGCTGCACGGCAACCGCACCACGACGGTCGCGGAGCTGGAGAAAGCCGCGGCCGGCCCGGCGACGAATTGACGGAGGAGCGCGTGAAAACGATCCTGGCCGCGGCGGCGCTTGCCGCCGCGGTTTCCTTCACCGCTCACGGGCAGGTGCTCACCGAGCGGAACATCTCGCTGCAGCTGGCGGTGAACATCGCCAACGCGGCGATGGCCGCTTGCAAAACGGACGGCTACGACGTCACCGCCGCCGTCGTCGATCGCGCGGGCGATCTCAAAGTGCTGCTGCGCGCCGACACCGCCAATCCGCACAACGCGGATCTCGCGCGGCGCAAGGCCTACACGTCGCGAACGTTCAAGGTGCCGTCGATGGATGTCGCCAAGCGCACCAACGGTGCGACCGACCTGTCGGGCCAGCGTTACCTGGTGGACATCATTCCGCTTGGCGGCGGCGTGCCGATCAACGTCGGCAACGAAACCATCGGCGCGCTCGGCATCAGCGGATCGCCGACACAGGAAGCGGACGAGAAATGCGCAAACGCCGCTCTCGCATCGGTCGCTGGATCGTTGAGGTAGTCGTCTCTGCGGCGGCATTCGCTGCCGTCGCGGAGGCGCACCACTCGATTGCCGGCATGTACGACCAGGGCCGGCGAGTGACGGTCGACGGCACGATCGCGCAGTTCCAGTTCGTCAACCCGCACCCATTCGTCGTCGTCGAGACAAAAGATGCGAACGGCGCCACGCAATCGTGGAAGGCCGAACTCGACAATCGCTGGGAATTGGAGCAGGTCGGCGTCACCGCGACGACCTTCAAAGCCGGTGACCGCGTGATCGTCACCGGCAGTCCCGGGCGCGATCGGGCGCCACTGCTCTACGTGTGGCGGCTCGAACGGCCCGGCGACGGCTTCCTCTACGAACAGATCGGTACCAGCCCGCACGTTTCACGTCTCCCGCGCTGAACACGCGCGCTTCTCACCCCTTGTGTGCGTCGGCGCCGCGCTTCTCGGCATCCGGCGACTCGCAGATGCGCGCGACCTGACGCCCCAGCGCGGCGAGCGCGCGGCTGACCGCCACACGCGCGGCATTGGTCGACGGGAAACCGAATTCGCGTTCGAGGTCCTGGGCCGACAGGCCGCGTTCGACGCGCGCGCCGATCAGATCGCGATCCTTCTGCCGCAGCCCGACCAGCGCGCGCCGATACGTTTCCTCCGCATCGATCTCGAGCACCTCGTCCAGCGGAGAGGCGCCGTTCGACGGCAGTTCCGCTTCCTCGGGCAGCTCCGCCGGTGCCGGCCGCCGGCCGAGTCGACGGACCTCGTCGCGAATCAGGTTGATGAGCACGCGGTGCATATAGCCCTGCACGGCGTACGGATGCCGAACGTCGAAGACCTCGCGCTTCGACAGCATCCGCAGCGCGACCTCCTGCACCAGGTCGCAGGTCTCGAGCGGGCCGCGCGCGGCGGATGGCAGCTTGCCGTGCGCCCACTTCCGGATCGACGGCAGGCACTCCGCGACGAGCGCGGCAACCCCGGAGGGGTCGTGATTATCAGCGGAGGCGTTCAATTCGGTGTCCATATGGCTCCTTCCATCAGCAGGTGAACGGATCGAGGTTCGTTTCTATAGGCGCGAAAGGCCGTGGAAACCCCTCAGCGGTCGCCGAACGCCCGGATCACGTTGACTGGCGAGGGTTTGTGGCCGCTGGACCAGCGGGTCAGGCGCGGGCGAGCTCGGCGCGGACGATGGCGGCGCCCTGGACCAGGGCGCGCAGTTTCCCGTCCGCAACGGCGCGCGGCAGGTACTTCATGCCGCAATCCGTGGAGACGATGATGTTGTCCGCCGAGGTGAACGGCAGCGCGCGCCGGATGCGCGCGGCCACCGCCTCGGGCGTCTCGACGTTCATGTCGGAGAGGTCGATCGTGCCCAGGAGAATCTGCTTGCCCGGAAGATCGCGGAGCACCGAGCAATCCAGTTTCGACTGCGCGGTTTCGATCGAAACCTGGTTGCACCGGCAGCCGGCCAGCTCCGGCAGGAATGAATAGCCTGACGGCCGCTCGTGGATGATGGCGGCGTAGCCGAAGCAGATGTGCACGCAGGTCGTTCCGGTTACGCCCTCGAGCGCGCGATTGAGCGCCTTCAACCCGTACTGCCGCGCCTTCTCCGGCCGCGCCTGCATGTACGGCTCGTCAATCTGGACGACGTCAGCGCCCGCGGTGAACAGATCCTTGATCTCCTCGTTCACCGCCGCGGCATAGTCCATCGCCGCGTCCTCGTCGCTCTCGTAGAAATCATTCTGCGCCTGCTGCGACATCGTGAACGGACCAGGAACGGTGATCTTCGTCTGGCGTGTCGTGTGGGCCTTCAGGAACTTCAGGTCGTCGACTTCAACCGCGCGCCGCCGCCGGATCCTGCCAACGATACGCGGCACCGGATTGGGGTGGCCTGATCGATCGAGCGCGCTGCCCGGGTTGTCGAGATCGATGCCTTCGAGTGCCGTCGCGAAGCGGTTGGAGTAGCTTTCGCGCCGGATCTCGCCGTCGGTCACGATGTCGAGCCCTGCCTCCTCCTGCGCGCGGATCGCAAGCAGCGTCGCGTCGTTCTGCGCCTCCTCGAGATACGGCTGCGGGATGCGCCACAGCTCCTTCGCCCGCACGCGCGGCGGAAAGCGGCCGGCGAGCTTCGCGCGATCGATGAGCCATTCAGGTTGTGGGTAGCTGCCTACGAGCGTGGTTGGAAGCAGATGCACAATCGACGAGTATAACGATCGCAGTACGCATAGCGGCGTTTACGCCGTGCGTCGCGAGGGCGGCTCGACGTCCGCGTCCGCTCGCATCACGCGGTCGTCATCCGTCAATCGCAGGAAGCCGCAGTTGACGAGCGATGCGACGGCCGCGCGCCAGACCGCGCCTGGCACACCATGCGAGCAGAGCGAGCGTACGTTCGCGCGCAGCTGGCGGTTGGTGCTGAACAGATTGCGGATGTGCTCAACGACGTTGAGAAAGCGGGCCGGGGGGACCACCTCGCGACGCGTATCAAAGATCGCGCCGGACGTGGATTTATGCGGGCAGATGCTCTGCGCCCTCAACGCGCTGGGCGTTTATCGGGAATGATCGGGTGGCTCGTCGCGACGACTCGACGCAGGAATCTTCTTGTCCGCCTCCGGCGTCTCGGCCACTTCCCAGGTCTGATTACAGTGGCCGCAATAGAACCGGATCAATGCGTTCCCTCGTTCGATCACGTGCTCGCGTCGAACGAAGCCGACGGTGTTACACCGCTTGCATCGCGTGTGGGGCAAGCGCGCTGATTATAAGCGCGTAATCAACGTCAGTAGCTCGCAAATACCCGCGACGTCCCTGTCCTGTCGAATGCCACTACGTCGTAACGCTGGGCGGCGACGCTGGGCACTTCCATGCCGGGCGATCCAATCGGCATCCCGGGGACGGCCAACCCGTAAATCGCGCCACCCTGCTTGAGCATCCGTTGAATGTCCGCGACCGGGACGTGCCCCTCGACGATGTGGCCGTCGACGACAGCGGTGTGACATGAGTGCAGCGCCGGCGGCACGACGTAACGGGAAGTGTCGAGATCGGAAATGCTCTTGATGGTCACGGTGAAGCCGCCCTGCCGCAGCAGGTCGCTCCACTTCGTGCAGCATCCGCAGCTCGGGTCCTTGTAGACGGTAACCGCGCGCGTTGCCGCTGCGCCGCGCTGAGCGGCCGCGCGCGCGGAACCGATGAGCACGAGCGGAAGAGCGGCAAGCAGCGATCGTCTGGTCATACCCTGATTATCGTATGGACGCAGGGAGCGCTGCAGTTATTACTGCTCCTTCCCGCCCATCTGCACTTCCAGGCCGTCGGGATCCTGGACGTGGAAGCTGTTGTTGGTGACGCGAATCATCAGGCCGCGGCGCTTGAGCTCGGCTTCCATGGCCGCCTTGATCTTCGGATCCGTGTCCCAGTTCGCCAGCGTATACGCGATGTGATCGACGCCGGGCTTGCCGCCCGGACGGCCCGCCGCGTTGCGCGCGATGATCGTGTTGTTGCCGAAGCCGAGCGTGCACTCGGTCTTGCCGTTGTCGCCGCTCACCTTCATGCCGAAGAGACCTGAATAGAAGTCGCGCGTCTTCTGGTAGTCGGCGACCTGCATCGACACGTGATTGATGTACGTCGCCGTCGCCGGTGCGGCGGCTTCGACCTTCGCGACGCCGGCGGCCGCCGTGGCGCCGACGGCCAGCGTCTGAATGAGCTGACGCCGCGTCATCCGTCCGTGCTCGTAATCCTGAAGCAACCGGTTGATGATGTGCTCCATCGTCATCTCCTAATCTGGGATTCAGGGGGTGTAGGTGGTTCAGAAGGTTCAGGAGGTTCAGGAGGTTCAGGAGGTTCAGATGGTTCCAAACGTTTCAGAACCTACTGAACCAGTGAACCTGCTGAACCCACTGAGCCCTCTGAACCTACCGAACCCACTGAACCCACTGAACCCACTGAACCCTCTGAACCCTCTGAACCCTCTGAACCCACTGAACCTACTGAACCTAAAAATTAAGTTGCGCGCTGAACTGGAGAATCCGCGGGTCCTGCACCTCGGTTGGCTGCCGCCACTGCGGCCCGAACGCGTTGTTGATTTGCACCGCGCTGCCGCTGTTGAACACGTTGTAGACATCCAGGTTGCCCTGCATGCGCAGCCGCGGCGACACCCGGATCTGCTTGGTGACGCGCAGGTCGAGCCGCCGGATGCGATGGTCGTAGAGCGTTCCCGGCATGACGAGCGGAACGGTCGCCGTCGCCGTGCACGGCGTGCGGCCGCCGCACGCGCCGAGGTCGCGGCCGAGCGAGCGCGAAATCTCGGCGTTGCTCGCCGCATACGCGGCAACGATGTTCGGCCCCGAGATGTCCTGGAAGATGCCGCTGACGACGAACTGATACGGCAGCGGGATGGCGCCGTTCAACTTCAGCTGCGTCTGTCCGCTGAAGGGCGTCGCCACGTGACAGAGTGGCTTGCCGTCGATCGTTGTCGCGGTCTGCGGTGTCGTTGGCGACGCGTTCGAGATGCCGCTGACCGTGGTCGCGGTTTGCGGCGCGGTCACCGAGCCCGCCGCGATGCCCGGCGCATCGACGACGAAGCAGTTGTCCGTCATCGTGCGTCCTGTATCGACGCCGCCGCCGAACGAGACACCCGACCGCAGACGCGTGCTGATGGCGATGTCGATGAAGTCGTTCACCTGCTTCTGGTGACCGTAATGCGACGACTGCGTCACGAGGTTGTCCACCTGCGTGAACTTCGCCACGGACACGTCGGACATGCCGCACACCTGGTAGCCACCGCCGCCGGGCAGATTCGCGTTGAGCGGCGCGGTGACGCAGTAGGAACCGAAATCCGCGGGGCCGCGCAGCTGGTTATCCGTCACGGTGAAGTTGCCGTACCAGTTGCGGTAATAGCCCGCCGTCAACGACACGCCCTCGCGCAGCTCGCGCTGGATTTCCGTCGAGAGGTCCCAGTTCGAATTGCGGACGCCCCAGCCCTGCAACACGTCGGCGGCCCAGTGCGTCGTCGGGCTGAGCCCGCCGAAATTCGCATCCGACATCGGTCCGCATTCGCCGTTGGCGGAGCGGTTCTTCAGATCGCAATCGGGAACGTAGTTGCCGTTGATGTCGGTCCACGTGCGCGTGATGCTGTTGACCGACGTCGCCACCGGATTGTTCGCGCTGGCAACCGCTGTTCCCGTCTTCGCGACGTAGCGGCCGATCGACATCTTCAGTGCCGTCTTGCCGTTGCCAGTCAGATCGTAGGAGGCGCCGAAGCGCGGATTGATGTCCTTCCACGCCGGCACGCCGGAGACGGCGCCGAAGTCACGCGCCGGCACCCATCCCGATGCGGGCGCATCGATGTGATTGGCATCGACGTGTCCGTTGAAATAGTCGAAGCGTGCGCCGTAGTTGAGCGTCAAGCGGCGGACGGCCCACTGATCCTGGAAGTAGATGCCCATGTCCGCGCGCGTGCGATCTATGGCGCGATACGGCGTCGCGTACTGCGTGATCGACGTTGGAATGCCGTTGCGGAAGCTGTAGTTGACATCACCCTGCACGTAGGTGACGACATCGGAGACCGCTTCTTCGATTTGCGTGCCGAACTTGTAGGCGTGCGAACCGGTGACGTACGACACCGAGAAGCGCTGCGCGCCGCGATCGGTCGCGCGCTTCGACGCGTAGGTGGACGCCGCGTTGTAGCGGAAGTTGCTCGAGAGCTCGAGGATCGAAATGTCGTTGGGCTGCACGCCCGGATTGAGGAACGTCGGCCAGTGCGTGATGGTCAGCGACCCGCCCGCTTCGAACAGCAGCTTCGGCGTAACCGGCGCGCTCCAGTCGGCCTGATAGAGGCCCACCGGCCGGAAATGGAACGCGATGCCCGCTTCCGGCGCGCTGCCGAGCGCGCCGATGGCGCGGCACAGACAGTCGTCGGCGACGTCGGCGAAGAAATTGAACTTGTTTTTCTGCGACGCCTGCCACGTGACGCGCGCGGCTTTCGACTCGTACCACTGCGCACGGTCGGCGGGGTGCGAGAGATCCGGCGTATAGAAAGGTGTGCCCTGCGTCTTGTTCCAGAAGTTACCGGCCATCAGGTGCCGGTTGCCCCATTCGCGGAACGACCCGAAGAACCACAGCTTGTCTTTTCTGATCGGCGCGCCGAGCGTCACGCCCGTGTCGTAGATTTTCAGAATCTTGCTGATCGTCGTCAGGCCGCGCGAGCGGAGGTCGTCGTTCAGGTTAGACGACTCGAACCTGTCGCTCGTGTAGAGGCCGGACAGCGTGCCCGCGTAGTTGTTGCTCCCTTCCTTCGGGATCATGTTGACGACCGAGCCATCGGCGTTGCTCTCGGCGGAAATGCCGCTGCTCTGCAGCGAAATCTCCTCGACCATCGCCGAGTTCACCAGATACCCGACGTTGCCCGAGGCGTGATCGATCGACATCCCGTCGAACTGCCGCTTCGTGCCGGTCTTGCCGTGATAGGCGTTGCCGATGTTCTGATTCAGCTGTCCAGCGACATCCGCGAACGAACCCGAGAAGCCAGGCGTGACCTCGACGATCGTCGCCCAGTTCTTCGTGCTGGTCGGCAGCGCGTCGAGCAGGTCGCTCGTGATGAGCGTCTGCTTGCGCACGTTCTGCGTATCGACGAGCGGGCTGGCGCCGCTCACCGTCACCGTTTCCTGCAGCGCGCCGACCGGCATGTCGGCGTTGACCGCGGCGGTGAAGCCCGACGACAGCTGCACGCCGTCGCGTACCAGCGTGTTGAATCCCTGCAGCGTGAACGTCACCCGGTATGTGCCGGGAACGAGATTCACGATGTTGTAGCGCCCCTGGTCGTCGGTGACGACGGTGCGCGACTTCTCGATCAGCACGGGGCTGGCGGCTTCGACGGTGACGCCCGGCAGCACGGCGCCGGAGGAATCGCGGACAACACCGGCGATCGCGCTGGTCTGCTGCGCATTCGCCGCGTATGGAAAGAGTGCAAGGGACGCAAGTAACGCAAGGAGGAACAGACCGACGGTGGCAGGTCTCCAACTGGTCATGGCGGCCTCACTGATTGGAATGGTGCGCCCTTATACCATGGGTTCAGAAGCGGAGCGAGTCTTCGAAATGCTGAATGTAGCGGCCGGCGATGATCACCGTGAACCAGAGGGCCAGCGAGCTGGCGGCGACGATCTTCGCGGAGAGTGTGGCATCTTCACCAGGCGCGAGGCGCTCGAGGCGGTGAAACATGCCGGTCAGATAGAAGACCGCCGCATTGAGGCCGAGGAGCATCAGCGCGGCGAGCTTGAACCAGAAAGCGATGTCGGCAGCGTAATAGGTCGGCATGCCGATGAACGCCAGCATTCCGGTGAGGATGTTGATGCCGAGTCCGGCCATCGCCAGCGGCAGCAGCCGATGCAGCGGCGCGAACGGCAGCTCTTTCGCGAATCCCATGATGCGCAGGTTGATCATGCCGACCACGCCGATGATGAGCGACAGGCCGACGAAGTGCATCACCATCATCGACGCCCACCACCATTTGTTCACCACCATCAGGTTCGTGAAGCGATCCGGTGTGGGCTCGAAGACGTGAATGATCGAGCCGATGGGCCCCTCCTCGATCGCCGCTCCCGCCGTCGTCCCCGGCTGCGGGTGGCGGATGTCGCCGCCGGTGTTGCCGGTCCTGCCCATCAGGATTGCGGCGACAATCGACAGCAGCAGGACTGTGATCATCGGCCCGCGCGGTGCGCCACCCGGCCCTCGTGAACGCCACAGGGCCATCAACGCTGCGGCGCCCGTGGCGACGACGAACCAGAGTCCGAGCATCGCCGCGCCCTCGTGGCGCCTGACGAGCGCCGCCGAGACACCGGGCTCCTGCGCGATCGATCGATCCGCGCCGACGCCGCTGACGAACGTGGGAATCGTCAGCAGCGCGACGGCGGCGAAGATGATGAGCGCGCTGCGGCGCAGGTCGTCGTTGCTGCCCGTGAACGAGGCAACGAGCAGGCCGACGCCGACGAAGAATCCGATGATGGGCACATGGTTGAGCAGCAGGTGCAGGTGGTCGAAGCTCACGTGCCTTTACCGTAGAGAAGGTAGCTGGCTGTATAAGCGAGCGCGCGTCCCGCGGTCAGCACGCCGAACCAGACGCCGAGCATCCACACCGCCAGCGCCGGCTTCACGTCCACTTCGCGTTCGATGCGCCTGAGGATCCAGACGCCAAACGCAATCAGCACGAGCTTCACGTAGAAGATGGGATTGGTGAGCGCTTTGGTCGGATACGCGATCAGCAGGAAGACGCCTGATACGACGTTGAGCCAGAAGCCGATCCAGATGAAGCGGAAGAAGCGCCGGAGCGGCGCCAGCGGCAGCTCCGGCACGTAGCCGAGAAGACGGGCGCCCAGCACTCCGCAGGTGCCGACGAGGAGTGCCAGGCCGATGTTGTGGATGACGAGGACGAAGTAGTAGGCAAAGGCCGACTCCGACTCGCGAATCCACGTGCTGATGCCGCTGCGCTCGACCGTGTCGAGAAACGCGGGGACCGCCAACGCTACCGCAGGTTGCCGTGGTGCGACAGATCCTGCAGGTGCGACTTGTCGCGCTCCGAGCAGTACGGCGCCTCTTCGATCTCGTAATTCTTCATCATCGTGAGATCGCGCGAGCGCTGCTTCCACGGCTCCGACAGGACGACCGGATCTTCCACCGTCACGTCGTAGTGCAGCGTGTTGCCCTCGCGCCGCAGCCGCTCGATGACGTGCGTCTTGTCGCTGTGGAACAACCCGTTATCCGACAGCCACGTCGTCTCGTCGAGATTCGTCACGTCGACGACGAGCGTGTCACCGTCCCAGCGGCCGATCGAATCACCCATCGAGGAGGGATCGATGTCGTCGCGATGCGTGCCGTTGATGCGCACCACGCGGAAGAAGTTGCCGTTCAGATCGTCGTAGAGGAACACCACTTCCTTCGCCGTCTGGATGATCTTCTGCGGCGGGCCGACGCGCGGGACACCGGGCGGGTTGCAGTACCAGGCCGGATCCATCTCCACCTGCCGTGTGTCGAGGTCCTTGACCTTGGCGACGAACTCCGGCTTGTAGGCCGGCTTGCCCGGGTTGAACTGCGCGATGCCGATCGGCTTGGCGATCGCCGCGTCGTAGGACTGCCCCGGCTTGAGCTGCGGGGCCGGCGGACCGATGCGGTGATACCACTGCCCGTTCAGATCCGGATGGCCGTCCGCCAGTTTCGGCGTTGGCGCCGCTGTCTGCCCCGTCTGCGCGAGCACGATTGCCAGCGACGCGCACACGAGTCCAGCCGTGAGGACCGCGATCGTGAGTCTGCTACGCATGCCCAGCCTCCTCATCTCGCTTCCGGACTGCCCGGCTCCGCCGTCAGCTTGATGAAATGCCCGTCGGGGTACGTCAGTTTCGTCAGCCATCCCAGCGGCTTGCCGTTTTTCGCGGGATTGACTTCCACCGTCATCATCTCTTTCTTGTCGAAGTCGGCGGCGATCACCTGCTTGGTGAGGCCGTAGCGGGAGCGCATGTGGTTCGGCGGATACGTCTCCACCGCGAACTGCGACTTCTTCCCGTCCTTGTCGACGACGTCGAAGTAGATATAGATGTGAGGGTTGATCCACTCGATGCTCGTCATCACGCCTTTGACGGTGACGGTCGAGTCGGGAAGGAATTCGGCGGTCAGGGAGTGATGCGCCGCGGCCGGCAGCGCGAACACCGCAAGGGATACAGCGACCAGAGCACCGCGCGATATCGTTTTCATCGGCTCCTGCCCCTCTGCTAACGCCTGGATGTCGAAGACGGGCTGAGTATAGGTGCGACCCTCAAAGATGTCAAAACGCTGACGCACACGCGGCGGCGCGTGCGGGTGAGGCCGCGCGGCGCCCTTACGCGCTCAGCGATGCGCTCTTTGATGTGAATACGATCGCCGTCGAAGCGGTCGATTCGGCGGCGAACAATTCAATGTCGGCAATGCTCATAACCGTGAGTTGGTCGCCGGCTGAACTTGGACTTGGAAGCTGGGAATCTGGATTTGAACTTTGGTCGGGGCGACTGGATTCGAACCAGCGCCCCCCTGCGCCCAAGGCAAGCCCCGGAGAGCTTTCGAAGTAGTGATTCTCGAATGATTTGCAGTCGTCGAAAGTTCGTGGGCCCACTTTTGGGACCACCCCTTCGGCGACGCACTGTTTTTGACGGCGAGTGAAGGCGAAGTAGGGAACCGCATCTCATTCACCGCTAGCCTTCGCACGACGTCGAGGCATTCGTACGACATTGCCTGTGCCTCTCGGCGCAACGGGAATCTTCACTTGCTGACTCGCGGCGACGAGATCTTCTTTCAGCAGATGCGCGTAATGCGCTTCGGTGACGGCGACGCTCGAGTGCCCGAGGATTTTCGAGAGCTTGTAGATGTCGCCGCCGGCCTGGAGCCATCGCGTCCCGAACGTGTGGCGCAGCGCGTGAGGTGTGATCGACGTGATCTTCACACGCGCCGCGCCTTCGGCCAGAACTTCTCGCAGCCGCTGGGGATTCTGCGTCCATAGCTTGCCATCCGCCTCGAGCTGCTCATCGAGCGCGGCGAGCGCGTCCGGCTGCATCGGCACGTCACGCTCTTTGCGGAACTTGCCGATGACGTGGACCGTTCCACGCAGCCGGTCGACGTCGCGGTCGGCAGCGATGCCGCGGATCTCGTCGAGACGGCAGCCGGTCCCCAGCGCGAACCTGACAAACCGCTGGAAGCGCGGATGAAGCGCTCCCAGCAGCAGCGTTTCTTCGTCGAGCGTCAGCACCCGCGTCCGCGCCTTGTCCTTCCCGCGTTTGATACCGCGGAACGGGTTCTTGATGTCATGTCCTTCGTCGATAGCACGTTCGAAGATCGACTGCAGCAGCCCACGCTCACGGCGAACCGTGCTCTCCGAAACGAGCCGGCGCTTCTTGTGACCGGGATTGCCGGTCATCTGCGTCCGCCGCAGATTGAGGTAGCGGACAACATCGGATTTCGTGATCTCGTCGAGCCGCTTCGCACCGAAGTGCGGCATGAAGTGCGCGACGATCTGAGCGTCACGGTTCTTCGCCGACTTCTGAGGCGTGTACGTGGTGCGATACACGGCCCACCAGTCCGCGAAGCTCGGGATCGTGCTCTTCCATCCGTGAATCCCGGCCCGGATGTCGTGCTCGATCTCGCACGCGCGCTGCTCTGCCGACTTCTTGTCCGCGAACCCGGTGGACTCGCGGAACAGCTGACCGTTGATCGTCTTCCGGAAGTACCAGATCCCGCCTCGCTTCCTCAAAGCCATTGCGCACCCCCTTGCTCATCCAGCGATCAAGAGCCTGTCGATCGAATCGAATGATCCGACCGCGCCGAACGAATGGAATCTGCCGACGACTGATGCGGTGATAGATCGCATGTCGGCTCATGCAGAGGTACTGAGCCGCGGTGTCGACGTCGAGCCAACGCGGCTCGAGGATCGGTCCTGGAACGACGTGTCGCGGTTCCATGGTGGAACTCCCTCAGGTGCCGAGGGTGTTGTGGAAGGGGCGATCGACTGCCGCTATTGGCGGGAGCCGGCCGCTTCGTCAGAGCCGCCCTCGGAATCAGCGGCTCGGTTGACCGCCAGGGCCTTTCAGCCGTGGCAAACCTCGAATCAGCTCGCGCTTCTGGGCTGGCCCGTGGAAGTCTGGCGGCTGATGATTCCTTGAACTGTGCGGGGTAAAGCGTCCCTCCGCGCCGATCAGCGCGGGACGGGGCGAGTGATGAGAACTCGATGCTACCGCTGGAGAATCGTGGCGTCAACAGCACCGCCGTCTGGCGACCCCCGGCGACTGATGGCGCCGAATCGCGACGCGTCATGCGCGACCAGGCGGCCTCTCGGCGACAATCACCCATGACCCGCTACGACCTCATGCACTGGTCACAACGCGTTCGAGATCAGCAGGCGGCTGCTCGTGCCGTTCAACCAGCTCCGCCCGGTTTGTCCGCGACAACGCGGCAACCGGCGAAGCCGCGGGTGCCGCGTCCGAAACCTCCGCGTGATGAGGACGCCGAGCAACTGCTGCGTCTCTGTCGCGAGGGGCGTTTGTTCGAGCTGCAAGCGTGGGTTGCGGCGGGGAAGTCGTTGTCGGTGCCGGCGCACTACCGGCAGACGCCGATGCGGGTCGCGCTCAACACTGGATTCCACAGCCTGATCGAGTTCTTGTTGCAGCACGAGCAAAACCAGTCGGCGAAGGATGAAGTGTTGAGGGAGGCATGTTGGAGCGGGCAGCGTTCTGTGATGCAACTCGCGCTGAACCATGGAGCGAGCATCTGCGGCGTGTCGTTCCAGAACGTGATCGAAACGTGGGACCGGGGAGTCGCGCAGTTGTTCCTCGAGCACGGTGCGGACCCGGTCACGAACGCACCGTTCGCACGCGCGTTCAAATCGCGCGTCAAGGCTGCGCTGGGCATCTTTCTCGACTGCAAGCGCGCACGACCGGAGCTCGCGGATGCCTTGCAGTTGCAGGCAGACATGGCCCTGCGTCAGTCCTGTCAGGACGAAGACCTCAAGTGGGTGAGCTTGCTCATGTGGTTGGGCGCCAATCCGCGGGCGAAGGGGCTGGCGACGGACGACCTCGATACGCCAGATGCACTGGAAGATCCCGAGTACCAACAATCGGCACTTCAGATTGCTTGCCACAGCAAGGAGCCGAAGATCCTGAAGCGGCTTAAGCCGGATCCTGCCATCGACGATTTGCGCGAACTGATGGCCGCCGCGGCGTCGCTCATCACGACGCCGGAGACGGTCGCATTTCTTGTCAGCCTCGGCGCCGACGTCAACGACAAGCCCGACGGCGGATCAACAGTCCTGGAGACGTGTCTTCGCAACTTCGGTTGGAGAGAGATGATCTGGGAGGCGTCGTACCCCTATCGGCACAGCATCGTTCCTGCGTCTCGACTCGGGAAATCGCTCGATGCGTTGCGGTTCTTGCTGGACAAGGGTGCACAGTGGACGCCGGACGACCGAGCAATCGGCGATACCAGGCGGGCGCTCTATCGCGTCGACGCCGAAGGGGTGGCTTCGGTAGTCGAAGTGTTGCGCACGCATAATGCCTGCGACGACAACACCATCACGTCCCTAATTCGAACGGAGAAGATGCGCAACATGCTGGCCGAAGCCGGGCGGCGACGGGGCAGTACCGAACGCCATGCCAAGCGCGTCGCCGGGCGTCAGACGGTACGTTCGGAATCTCCTTCGCCGGCGAAACTCACGCCAGCGCAACTTCCTCCCTCAAAGTACGACCGGCAGCGGCTGTACGAAGAGGTCTGGAGTGAGCCAACGCAGCGAGTAGCCAAGGGCTATGGCGTCTCCGATGTAGCCATCGCAAAGGCGTGTGCGCTGCTCGACATCCCCAAGCCACCGCGCGGCTACTGGGCCAAGAAGGCTGCCGGACAGAAGCTGCCGGAACGGCCACCATTACCGAAACGGCAAGGATGAATTACGGGCCTGAGCGGCTACCTTCGGAGAACACCTCGATCGCGTAGTTGAAGGATCAGAATCGCGCGCACGCAGCCTGAGGAGCCGCGAGAAATAAGTATCGCCGGAACTGACGTATCACTCGTTCGCGTCTCGGAGGCTCGGGCGGGTGGTCGCATGGCAATCCGGTTGAGGAACCCAGACCGCTCCGGTCGCGTCTCCGAAGGCCATGGCTCTCCCTAGCGAGAATTGAGTGGCAACCCAGCTGCACACCAGCGCATCGAGGGCGTCCTCGTATCGCTTCAGCGATGAAAGTGATGGGACAGCTGCGGGAGTCGGAAGTGCCAAGGAGACGCCGTCGATCTCGGTGCAGATCGCGGCGTGGATGTTCCCGAGCTGAGATAGCAAGCGAACGATTCGTTCGCTTACGTCGACACCGGGCCAGTATCGCAATGACTTCTGGACCTTGTACGGAATTCTGTATGAGGCTCCGAGAAGCGCGAGCAATGCCGGATGCGGGTAAACCTCAATGAGCTTTCGCGCCACTGAAGCGCTGTCGGGGCTCGTCACGAGCTCGTAACCGGCTCCGCGGAACTGGTCGGTTAACTCGGCTCCGAGTCCGCCCGGACGCACCGCGCTCGGCGAATGAGCTGAGCATCCGCGTGCGCCGAAGGCGACCGAGATTGCGTTATCAGCGGCCCGGCGCGTCGAGAACGGGATCGTGGCAATGGGCATGTCGAGCGCGATCAGATCAACCTCGGTCCCGGCGAGCGCGCGTGCCGCCTGGAGCAGTTCCGGAACATTCGCCCTCGAGCCGCGATAGTTGCCTTGGTCCCAGTCCACGTCGATGCCGCGTGCGAAGGCGACAAACGCGTCATAGCTCGGAGCGACGCAGCGGCAGCTCCATCGAGATCCGGTTGCGGCCAGCAGCGCAACACCGCTGGGTTCGGAGTCGGTCCAGGCAGCATCAATGGCAAGGATGACTGTCATGAGTGATGTCCATGGCTTTTCCGAGTATGCCCTACACTTCTGACAAGTGGCCGTGGGATCCGCGCCCGATGTCAGGGCGCCACATCGACAACCATGTCGCGGCTCAGCTCGGCCACAGAACAGCCTTCGATTGTCTGGCTCGTGCTCGCGCCGCCGACGATTCGGTGAAGGTATAGACTCAGATGCAGTTTATTGGGACTCCGAAGTCGGCGTGTATTCTCGCAGAACATCCGGGAGTAGTTGGTGGCGTCGTCAACTCCTTTCCTAACACAAATCGACTCACGCGCAGCCGTTCGAGGCTCACGAGATCCACTCTCGCTGGTTCCGATCTGGTCGGCCTTCGGCCGCCGGGTTGTTGGCAACCTGACGACTGCCTCCACATCGCTTCGTGGATTCACGACCCTCCTCCTCGGCTACTACTGCTCCGATCGCGTTTTGGAGAAAGACACTGACCAGACCCCGCTCAGCGTATTCCTGCGTGTCGAGCAGTTGGTCAGCTACGCACGATTCTTCCAGAACCGAAAAGACACCGACTTCCGCGGCAGTGAGCGCGTCAAGAAAAGGCTGGAAGATTCGAGTCGAATCACCCTCTCCGCTGAGCCGCGCTATCAGATCCTTGGCGATCAGAAGACCTATGGTCTCTGGGGGCTTTACTCTGTCGCATCGCGAACGAGCGGATTTCTGCTTCCCGATCGTCCGTCGCTCACGCCAGAGGCGACCGACTTCGTCGAACGTCAGTACATTCACCGGCTTGCTCGAGCCGGTCTTGGAGCCAATGGCCTTCTCTCCGTCATCGCTCCAGTCAAGAAGGAACTCGATCTAGGTCGCGGCGCTGGCGATCTGGCACACGTGTTGGCCAAGATTCACTCGCCAACGGTGGGCGCTGAAGAGAGGACCGTGTACGAACGGTTCCTCGTTGACGGAGGCGATGAACAGAACACTGAGGGACACCAACGCCAGTTGGCGGAGCTCCTGGGCGAAATCACGACGGACGATTTCGGGATGGCGGACTTCCAACGGGTCATCCGGCTCGCGGAGAAGCGGAAGCATGAGGAGCTTGTGGGGCGCCTCAGCAGCATCCAAAGGCTCGAGGGGCTCATCGTTGCAGCTGCCAACCTCTTTGGGTTCCTCCTCCGATGTGATGGCCGCGTGATCGATGGCGTACAGCGTGATGTGAGCCAAGCGTGGGGCCGCGGCCTCAAAACGACAACGCAGGCTATTACCACCGCCGTGGAGAAGGAAGTCCAGCGCATCGCTGAATATCCGGAAGCCGCCGGCTATCTTGGGCAATTCGGGGGTCATGCAGCCGCTGGAGATTGGCGTGCGGCCGCCGAGGCCTTGATTGGATTCAACACGTTCGTCATGAAACGCCGCGGTGGCGCTCCATGGATTCGACTAGAGAAGGACACAATCAAAGTTGACTATCGCGACGAGGGCACTGACCTGGCCGATCCCTCGGAGCTTGAACGGCCTTGGCAGAACACGTACTTCATCAACGCTCTGTACGGCGTCAAGCGCGCGCTGTCCGGGAACTGATGCCTGCCGCGCCGCCTTCAGCCGTCCTCTCCGAGAGCTTCCAGAAATACTTGGAGGGCCGCCGGGTCAGAACGGCCCTATTCTTCACTTTTAGTTTCGATCCGGCCTTTTTCGAGCAGGAAGTCCTTCCGGTATTTCTTGACATCCCGTTAAGTCAGGCTGGTCCCGTGCGACTAGTGCAGCTCGAGGATGAACTGCGGCGGCGCCTCGATCACATCGCTGTGTACTACGATCCACGCGGGCTCGTCGCCAGCAACCAAGCGCCGAGGCTCGATGTGCGGCGAATCCCCGTAGCGATGCGTGACGGCTTCTTCCACCCGAAGAATGTCTTTTTGATCACCGAGCCTGAGGATCCTGAAGTTCTGCAGTTGCCGGCGCTGATCGTGGCCACGTTGTCTGCGAATCTCACAGAAGCTGGATGGTGGCGCAACGTCGAATGCTGCCACATCGAGACCGTCGAGGAGGGCTCGACGGTCGGATTCAGAGACGACCTGCTCAGATTATTTCGTTCGGTACGCGCTCTCTGCTCCGATAACGTCGCACACGATGCTCTCGAGCAAGTTCGCCGGTTTGTCGGTGGGTGCACTCAGAGAGAACGAATATCTGACAATCGCCTGCCATCTCGGCTACTTGGCGGACGAGACGATCTCGTCCAGTTCCTGACCGATGCCACAAGAGACCGACTGACGCGGCTCAACCTGGAGGTGATTGCCCCGTACGTCGATGACAGTGAAGCGAAGCCGCTGGAGGCATTGATCGAGGCGTTCCAACCTCACGAATGTCGTGTGTACCTCCCGCGAGACAGCAAGGGCGATATTGCGTGCTCACGAACGTACTACGAAGCGGTCCGGCGAATGGCCCCGGCATGTTGGGGCCAGTTACCAAAATCGATTCTGAAAGCGGGACAAACGGAGGAAGCGGTGGACCGGTTCGTACACGCCAAGGTGTATCGGTTTTTTCATCCCTCTAAGCGCTACGAGGCGATCGTCGTCGGTTCAGTTAATCTGACAGGTGCAGCCCACCGACGCGGCGGGAATCTGGAGAGTGCGTTCATTGTCGAACCCGAACTGAATCAGGTTCCCGACTGGTGGTTGTCCAGGATAGATGGGAAGAAGCTGCCAGAGTTCAAAGCAGCTGGCGAAGACGACGACGTCACCACACGGTCACCTGTCATCTGGCTGACGATTACCTATCACTGGGATAGTCACCGTGCGGTCGTCGAGTGGCGTGGTGCTGCGAGATCACCGGTCGTGAACCTGTTCGCGGCGGGAGTACACCGTCTGCGCCTGGGCCCTCAGGATCCGCGCGAGCCCCGAACGCTCAGCGGAGCCGAGGCCGAGGCAGTCCGAGAGGGATTGGAGACGACGGCGCTGTTCACTGCAAGCGTGGATGGAGCGGAGGACGGACCCCTCCTCGTGCGGGAAGAGGGGATGGCCTGGAAGCCTTCGATTCTGTTGACCCTCTCTGTTGCGGACATTCTGCGCTACTGGTCGGCGCTCACTCGCGAGCAGCGGTTGGCCGTCTTGGAGAACGTTGCGCTCCGAGAGCCGGCACTGGCGAGTGCCCTGACCGTTGCCAAGCGCCCCGCGGCAGGACAGCGCGACAGCTTCTTTGATAACTTCGCTCAAATCTTCCAGGCGTTCGAGAATGTTGAACAAGCCGTCAAGCAAGCGATCGAAGCCGAGCGCGAGGCCGAGGCGGTTCAGCGACTCCTAGGAGAGAAGTACGACTCTTTGCCATGTCTCCTGAAGCGGGTCTCCCAGGCCGACAGTCAGACCGATGCGGTGTCGCGGTACTTGATCGCGCTGTGTGCCAGGCAGACGCTTGAACAGACCAAGAAGACCCAGCCCGAGTTCGCGCGAACACACCGCGCAAGGTTAGACGAGCTGATTCGGCTGACCAACACGTCCGAGATCCGGCAGCAGTTGAACCTAGCCTCCGTCGATTTTCCGGAGCCATTTCTCGACTGGTTCGAGACCTGGTTCGTGCGTCGCGCGGAACCTGCCAAGGAGCTGGCCTAATGTTGTCGGTCGAAACCGCCCGTGAGTTCCTGGACCTGGGTCGTCGAGTCGGAGAGGAAACGGGTCGAAGCCAGCTTGAGGCCGCCGTCGCCATCTACAACCTCCTCGAACGACAGCGGGTGGCGTACCTGGCCGATGAGGTCGGCATGGGAAAGACCTACGTGGCCCTCGCCGCATTGGCGCTTCTGCGGCACTTCAAGCCACGGACTCGGCTGCTGGTGCTCGCGCCACGCGAGAACATCCAGAGGAAATGGATGAAGGAGCTTCGAACATTCACGGAAGTGTGCGTGCGCTACCCCGATCTGCGAATGAAAGCAATCCAGGGGACGCCGGCGCGGGGCCTCGTCAGCTGCGCAAACCTTGTGGAACTCGTCCGAGAGGTTACGATCGATCCAGACCGCGACTTCTTCGCCAGGCTGACCAGCTTCAGTTTCGGGCTTGGGAGCGATAGTGCTTCATGGAAGGATACGCGCGACAAGTTCCTGAAGTACCTTCCGGCGGAAGATGCGGAGAGTTTTGATCTCCGGGACAAGGTCGCTTTCAAGGACGCCATCGGGCGGGCGCTGGCGCGAGCGCTGCCACGCTTCGACCTCGTAATCGTGGACGAGGCTCACAATCTCAAGGCCGGTTTTCGGCCTGATCAGAAGAGTCAGGCTTCGCGAAACCGCATCCTTGGGCTTGCCTTCGGTTCGCACGGCGACGGTCAGCAGGGCGCGTCGCGGGTTCAGCGGTTGTTGATGCTTTCGGCTACTCCGGTTGAGGACGACTATCGACAACTCTGGAATCAGCTCGATATGTTCGGGCGCGCGAGTGGCGTTCCCGAGCTCAAGAACGACAAGCTCGAGGATGACGTGCGCCGAGCCGCGGCGAAGCGTCTCCTGATACGTCGCGTGACTGCCCTCGACTGTGCTGCTGGGCGGCTGACGAAGACCGAGTATCGGCGCGAATGGCGCCGTGGTGGCGTCGACGATCACGACCACGTTGCGCGCATCGACGATAGTCAGAAGCTCACGGTCGCGCTCGTTCAGAAGAAGGTCGGCGAGATTCTGAACTCGCCGAAGTTCAACGCCTCATTCCAGATTGGGATGCTCGCGTCATTCGAGAGCTTTCTGGAAACGCGAGGCGTCAGGCGAGCCGGCATCGAGGAAGGCCTTGGGCGGTTCGACGACGCCGACCAGACCGAAGATCCCGAGGAGCGTGCCGGTATTGACGTAGATGTAGTCAACAAGCTGGCCAGGGACTACCGTCGCCGCTTTGGTGATCGGGAGTTGCCGCACCCGAAAATGGACGGGCTCGTCAACCACTTGGGGCATGCCTTTGGGACCGGACAAAAGGCGTTGGTGTTCGTGAGACGTGTCGCCTCGGTTCGTGAACTGAAACGGAAGCTGGAGCGCCTCTATGACGACTACCTCATTGATCGTCTCCGTCATGAACTGGCGCCGGAGCTACAGCCAGAGTTGGAGGGTCAGCTGAAGGAGTATCAGCGCGTTCGCGGGGAACGTCCGGGTCGTGATGAACCCTTCGTACCGGCGGGATCGGATCTGGATCCCGATGACGATGTGACGACGGGAAGCGAAGGCGGTACTGAAACGTTCTTCGCTTGGTTCTTCCGTGGCGAAGGACCCGACGATGTTTTTTCCGGCGCGAACTTTCAGAAGCGGTTTCTCCAGAAGCGAACGGCGGTCGCAACAGTGTTTGAGGACAACCACGCGGCATGGCTGCTCGGCGTCGAGCCGGGCGCGGTGTTGGTGGCCTTGGAAGCCAAGCTTTCAATGTCGCAAGAATCGGTCGTGTCGGCAGTTCGTCGTCTCGCATCGCACTACAACGCCGACAACAAGCCTACTCGCAAGGGACAGTTCCAGGCCTGGCAGGCTGGTGCACTCGAACTGCTCAAGGAGTGCTCCGACATCGCACTTGCCGAGCAGGCTGCCCATGTGTGGGTCGAACGCTACCAGGGCCATCGGACCACTCGCCCTCAAGGGTTGCCGCCGAATGAGCCAACCTGGCTCGATGAACCAACGTTCTTTACTGAGCTTCGCCGCAGGCCCTCGTTGTCTAAGAAGTTATGGCCGCAGCCGGATGACGGTTCATTCGAACAGCGATTTCGAGAGCAAGAACTTCGACGTGAGCTGTTGTCGACGATGGCTCGTCTGGGCCATGCCTTTATCGATCTCTATATCCTTGGGGCCAACCAGCTCGGATCCCTCAAGAGTCGCGCTCGACCTCACGATGACTCGGGCCGCGAGCTCACCGTCAAGTTCCTTGACGTTCTCGAAGCACAGGCATCGCGGCCATCTGAGTGGCGCGCTTTCCAGGAGCTTGCCGACGCTGCCGCCAACTTCGATGCCATTATCGACGCCAACCTCCCGGAGGTTCGTCAACAATCGCTTGCGGGCGTCGGCAGAGAACTTGGCGTGCTGCTCTCGACTCAGCAGCCCGTCGGCGGGATGTCTGGTGGTGTCAACCAGCGCCTCGTTCGGCAGTTCCGCATGCCAGGGTACCCGTGCGTTCTAGTGACCACGGATGTTCTCCAGGAGGGCGAAGACCTCCATTTGTTCTGCTCACGCGTTTACCACTACGGGCTGTCCTGGACGCCTTCATCCATGGAACAGCGGGTCGGACGGATCGATCGCGTTCGGTCCAGGACCCATCGCCAGCTCGAGGAACTCGAACGTCCTCCAATCGGCGACGAGAAGCTTCAGGTCTACTATCCCCACCTGCGCGAGACTGCAGAGGCGTACCAGGTCCAGACTGTGCTCGAGCGCCTGAACCGCTTTCTCGTGCTAATGCACAAAGACCTAAAAGCGCCTGACGTCGACCAACGCCAACTCAACATCCGCGATGAAGTCGCCCGCGGCCTCCAGGATGTCAGGGCCATCACCGAACCGCTGACATCGGCTTTTCCGGTGCCCGAGGAGTACCTCGGCACCGAGCAAGGAGCGCTTGGGGTTGGACCTGAAGCCGCCGTAGAGATCGGCGAGCGTTTCGTTGAAGCCGCCGATCGTGTGACAGGTCTGAACGTCACGTGGATCGAGGAGCGCACGGGAGTACGAGTGGGCATCCTGAAGTCTGGCGACAGGCAGCAGTCATTCAGCCTCTTCCTTCGCTCAGTGGACGGCCTGCCATGTGTTCGTTGCGTGAGCCCGATCGGTACGCGAGACGATGGTCTCAGTGCCGCTGACATCAGCGATGCCTTTGTTGGGAAGGGCGTTCGGATTAGCGTCGTCTACAACCAAGCGCTCGTCGCGTACGAATTCGCCGTCGAAGGGGACGTGCTTCTCTGGCCCGGGAGCGATGCTGCGGCACGTGTCGAGTCTCTTGTGAAGGCCGTCACTCATGCCGCGGATAGCATGGAGGCACGCTTGCTGGAAATTGATCCCAAATCGGCCGAGGTCGAGGACGACCTGTCAGAGGAGCCTGGCTATGCGCGATAACTGGCGCGAATGGGCTCGAGCTCTCGGGTGGGAGATGGAAGGCGACGGATTCTGGGTGCAGGTCGGCAGCCGCCGACAGCGTGTGACCATCGTCCACGAGTCCGGCGCGACGCTCTTGCGGTCACGCGTCGCCAGGCGTGCGATCCTGAAGGGCGTTACGGAACCGGAGATTCGAGCATGGCAGCGCAACCGTGTCTCCGAGCTCGTAGGCTTCCGCGTCGACAGACAAGGTGTCATGGTCGCCGAGACGCCGATTCCTCCGGAAGCAGAGCGGCAGGAATGGGCTTTTCTCGCGTTCAACTTAGCTCGTTCTGCCGACCGCTTCGAGTACGTGCTGAGCGGACGAGACGAAGAGTGACACTGAGCTATCGTGGCGTTATGTTCGGCCGATTTTCAACATGACTGGTTGGATTGCGAACACCCATCACGGTTGGTTCGACTTTCTGGCTCAAAAGGCGCACTGGCCGGAGGTCAACTTCTGGACCCCATCGGACTATTACGCATTCCGCGGCAAGCCGGGCAGTCCCTTCTTCTTTCGCCTCCTCTCGCCGCGAAACGTCATCGGTGGTTTCGGCTACGTTCAACGGTACGCGAGACTGCCTGAATGGCTGGCATGGGAATGTTTCGGTGAAGCCAACGGTTCACCGTCGCTTGACGACATGAGCCGACGACTGGCCACCATCCGAGAGAAGAGCGACATGAAAGGCGGATCCGCCTTGAAACAGATCGGCTGCATCATTCTGGCCGATGCCGTGTTCTTCCCACCAGAGATGTGGGTACCCCAGCCATCAGATTGGAAGAAGGCTAACCTTCGGTACGAGGGCTATTCGCTCATCGAAGGCGAGGGGGAGCGGATCTGGAATGAATGCCTGCCGGCAGCCGTGATGCTCCGGGGCCGGTACACAAGTGGAGCCCATCGAAGTGCCAACGGAACCTCGCTACGGCTCTCCGCAGCTGGTGACACCGCGTCTCGGTCAGGGAGGCTTTCGGGTTGCGGTCACCGACGCATATTCCCGCGCCTGTGCGGTGACAAGCGAACACTCCCTACCGGTACTCGAGGCCGCGCATATTCGACCCTTCGCGAGAGAAGGTCCCCACGCCATCTCGAACGGCCTACTTCTCAGATCAGACCTGCATCGGCTCTTCGACAAGGGATATCTCACCGTCACACCGGAGTCCAGGCTCGAGGTCAGCGCGCGTCTCAAGCAGGACTTCGATAACGGGAAGTCGTACTACCCGTTGCACGGCCAACTCGTTTCGCTGCCAACTCCACGGGCCGATCGGCCCGACGCTGGCCAACTTGCTTGGCACAATGAACACGTCTTTTTGGGGTAGAGAACTTCGAAGCTCTCGGAGCGGCGACACAGGCGGGCTATATTGGGCGCGAACGGTTCGCCGATGCGTTACTGGTGGGTCAATCAAAACCAGACGTACCGGGCTGAGGTCCGCGGCAGCTTCATGTGGTCACCGAAGCAGAACGCGAACGGAGCCCGTAACCAGTTCTACGAGAACATGCGGGAAGTGTCGCCGGGCGACGTGGTCTTCTCGTTCTGCGACACCCGGATCAAGGCGATTGGCGTCGTGACGGGCCGCTCGCAGACTGGCCCGAAACCTGACTTCGGCTCTGCTGGCTCGAATTGGTCTCAGAAAGGCTGGTTCGTCCCAGTTGACTACTGCGCTCTGAACACCGAGATCCGACCAAAGGAACATATCGAGATTCTCCGACCGTTTCTGCCTGCGAAGTATTCTCCGCTCCAACCGAGTGGCGATGGCCTCCAGTCGGTCTACCTGGCAGAAGTCCCAGCGGACCTTGCTGACGTCCTAATCGGGCTGATCGGTCAGGCGTATTGGGACGCGTACGAGACAATTGCTGTCCTCCAGGAAGCGTCTGAATCGGTTGAACTCGACTCGATAACTGACGCCGGCATCACGGGACCGACATTCCGAGAACAGCTCGTCAGAGCCAGACGAGGTCAGGGAGTCTTCCGAGCTAACGTTCTTCTGCAGGAAGTGGCGTGTCGCGTCACAGGCGTTGCTGAGCCGAGGCATCTGAAGGCGAGCCACATCAAGCCGTGGCGTGACGCAACCGATGTCGAACGCCTGAACGGATCCAACGGGTTGCTGCTGTCGCCGCACATCGACCACCTGTTCGATGAGGGCTACATTACGTTTTCTAGCAATCAGGAGTTGGTTTTGGTGCCAGAAGTCAGGCTAAAGCTGCTGGACGCGTGGGGAATCGATGCAGGCGTTCGCGTTGGCCAGTTCTCGCAGGAGCAGAACGCCTTTCTGGAATACCACCGGGTGAACGTGTTCAAGCACACGCTTCTCGAGAAATAGCTAGTGCGTCCGACACCTGATGGTCTCGTGCTCGCGGCGACGGACCTTTCGAATTTCCTCGCCTGCCCGCACCGCTCCACACTGGACTTCGCCGCAGCGTTAGGACAGATCGAAGTCCCCCATTCGCTTCTCGACGAATACACCCGTCTTCTTCGTGAGCGCGGCGCCGCACATGAGCGTGCTTACGTTGAGCACCTTCGCGCTGGCGGGCTCGCCGTGGTCGAAGTGCCGCAGCACGAAACGCCCGACTCTCGTGTGAAGGCGACAATCGCGGCCCTCCAATCCGGTGTCGACGTTGTCTATCAGGGCGCGTTTGCCGGGCAGGGATGGGTTGGATACGCAGACATCCTCCGCAGGGTGCCGACACCGGCGGATTCACAGTCGGCTTTCGGAGATTTCCATTACGAGCCGTACGATACCAAACTGGCTCGCGAAACGCGGGGCGGTACGATCCTGCAACTGGCGCTCTATGCTGATCTGCTTGGCCAAGTCCAGGGTCTCGTGCCTGATCGATTCTTCGTCGTCGCTCCAGGCGCTCCGTTTGCGATTCACGAATATCGAGTCGCCGACTACGCAGCCTATGTCAGGCTCTTGCGCAGGCGGTTGCTCAAGGCGCTGGCGAGTGGTGCAGACGCGCTGCTGGCGCACGGCTATCCTGAACCGGTCGAGCATTGCGACATCTGCCGCTGGTGGGATCGCTGCAACAAGCAGCGGCGAGGGGATGACCACCTCTCGTTCATCGCTGGAATCGGCACGGCTCAGCGCCAGGAACTCGTCGCACAAGGCATCACAACGCTTGCCGCGACGGCTGCTTTGCCCATCCCGGTCACGTTCAAGCCTTCTCGCGGCTCCAGAGAAACCTACGACCGCATCGTCGATCAGGCTCAGGTCCAGTTGGAGCAACGCACAAACGGTAGGCCGGTGGTGAGAACTCTCGCCGTGGTTGCTGGAGAGGGGCTCTGCCGGCTGCCTGAACCGACGAAGGCTGACTTGTTTCTCGATCTTGAGGGCGCACGCTTCGTGCGCGAAGGCGGCCACGATTATCTGTTCGGGCTCGGCACGGTGAACGACTCGGGTGAGTTTGCGTACCGATCCTGGTGGGCGGTCGACGCGTCGGAAGAACAGCGCGCGTTCGAGCAGCTGATGGACGCAATATCCGCCGCTCGAGCCGTCGAGCCAGGTCTGCACATCTATCACTTCGCCCCATACGAAGCGACAGCTTTCAAGCGGCTCGCGGGACGCTACGCGACTCGTCAAGATGCGCTGGACGACCTGTTGCGAGACAAGTGCCTGGTCGATCTGTACGCAGTCGTGCGACAGGCCGTTCGAGCGGGCGTCGAGAGTTATTCGATCAAAGAACTCGAGCAGTACTACGGCTATGTGCGTCAGACAGCGCTGCGTCTGGCTTTCAGTCACCGGATTGCGATCGAGATGGCGTTGGAGGCGCATGATCCCGCCGCCATTCTCCCGGAGACGCGTGACATCGTCGAGGCATACAACCGTGAAGACGTCGAGTCGACGCTTCACCTGAGAAACTGGTTAGAGGGTATCCGCTCCGAGCAGGTCAGGAACGGCGTCAGCGTTCCTCGATTGGTTCTGGAAGAGGAACCAAAGGATCAGCCAAGCGAGCGGACGGCCAGCGCGATCGCACTCCGTGAACGGATGCTCGAGGGTGTGCCGCCAGAGGCCAGCGAGCCGACACATCACGACCACGTGCGGTGGCTGCTCGCGTACCTGATCGACTGGCATCATCGCGAGGAGAAGGCTGAGTGGTGGGAATTTTTCCGGTTGCGAGAGTTGCCGGAAGAAGACTTGTTCGACGAGCCGAAGGCCATCGCGGGGCTTGAACATATCGGCGAACTCGGGCCCTTTCTCAGCAAGAAGGGCAAGCCCACAGGCAGCACCATTCATCGATATCGCTATCCACCTCAGGAAGTGGAGTTGGCCGAGGGTGACAAGCTGCGACGGCAGGATGACGCGCCATTTGGCGAAGTGCTCGCATTGGACCGGCTCGGGCGAACGTTGGACGTGAAACGAGGAAAGGGAGCCGACGACCATCCCACGGCCGCGTTCTCGCTCGATGTCGTGGGCACACGGTCGCTCCAGGATTCGGTGATGCGATTCGCTCAGCGTATGCACGGCTCCGGATACGCGGCGGCATGCGCCGGCGGTGACCTGTTGCACCGGCGTCCTCCCCGCCTTCGTGAGGGCGTGTTCTCGCCAAAAGAGAACGAGTCGATCGCAGACTTCAGCGTCCGCATCACGCCGGCACTCGACGGGACGACCCTGGCCATTCAAGGACCTCCAGGTGCAGGCAAGACCTACGTCGGTGCGCGGATGATTCGCGCAGCGGTGTTGGCCGGCAAGCGCGTTGGCGTCACGGCTTCCAGTCACAAGGTCATTCAGAACCTGTTCGATGCGGTACGCGAACAGGCGCAGGCCGCCGGCGAAAACATCCAGCTCGGTCGCAAGCCAAAGGACGATGAGCAGGTACCGCCGAGTGTGGAGCCGTTCAAGAGCAACGAGGCCGCGCTTGCAGCCGTTCGAGCGCGCGACGTGCACGTGTTGGGAGGGACCGCGTGGCTGTGGGCGGACGAATTAGCCACCGGAGCGGTTGATCTGCTGTTCGTGGACGAGGCCGGACAGTTCTCGTTGGCCAACACGCTCGCCGTTGCAGAAGCCGCGGACAGCCTTGTCCTCCTCGGCGATCCCCAACAGTTGGCGCAACCACAGAAGGCGAGTCATCCCGATGGCGTTGGAGTGTCGGCATTGGCACACGTTCTCGGGGAAAGCGAGACAATGCCGGCCGCTCTGGGAATCTTCATGCCGGAGACTTGGCGACTGGCTCCCAGAGTGTGTGAGTTCACCTCGGAGTTGTTTTACGGAGGCAGGTTGCGGCCGATCGAGGCGTTGGTGAATCAGCAGCTAACCGGCGCCAGTGGATTCGATGGGGCTGGTCTGTGGTGGTTGCCGGTTCAACACGAAGGCAACCGAAGCGCGTCTGACGAGGAAGTTGCCGCGATCGGCGATCTCGTCGCGCAGCTATTGCGCGCCTCATGGGTCGACGAGAACGGCGTTAGCAAGCCGCTCACCGCAGCAGATCTCCGTGTTGTTGCGCCCTACAACGCGCAGGTCAATCGTCTCGCCGCCCACCTCGAACCGCTGGGGGTGCCAGTGGGCACTGTCGACAGGTTTCAGGGCCAGACATGCGCAGTGGTGATCTACTCGATGGCCACGTCGCGACCCGAAGATGCGCCCCGCGGCATGGAATTCCTTTACTCGCTGAACCGGCTGAACGTCGCGACATCTCGAGCTCGCTGCGCTGCGTTCATTGTGGCCAGCCCGGAGCTAATCGAGCCGCAGTGTCGAACTCCTCGGCAGATGCAACTTGCCAATGGCCTTTGCCGGTTTGTGGAGTTGGCACGCCGGCCGTAGCTCGGCCGTAGGTGTTCAGAATGTCGGCTTGTTCATTAATAATGAACATGCTAATATTCCGAACGTGGCTCGACCGGAACCCACGACCGATCTCGTCTTCTACCGGCATGCGGTCAAAAAGTGGCTGCCAACGGCCGAGGTCCGCCTGCCCGGCAAAATTCTGGCTCGCTTCGACGGCATAGTCACGTGGAAGACTCCGGAGGGACCGCTTCGGTATCTCGTCGAAGAGAAACGCCATTTTCGGCATCAAGATGTTGGCGTTGTCGTCGAACAGATGAACCGTCGGAGGGCCGACCTGCCGGCCAACCACGCCGCCGACAGACTGCTGCTTCTCGCGCCTCACGTCCGGCCGCAACAGGCGGCCGTTCTGGAGCGCGCGGGGATCGATTACATCGATCTGGCCGGCAACGCCCACCTTCAAGCGCCAGGTTTGTTCGTTCATGTCGAAGGACGACAGCCGCTGAAAGAGCCGCCGCCTGCACCGGGCCGCCCGCACAAGGGCTGGATCAAAACAGTCATGGCCATTCTGATACGGCCCAAGCTGACGGACGCGCCCTACCGTGCCTTGGCGGAACAAGCTGATGTCGCCTTGGGGACCCTTGCTGCGTGCATGAACGATCTGACTGCCCGTGGTCTTCTGCTCGACGGAAAGGGCGGCCGCCGAGTGGCTGACCGAGAGGCACTCGTTGCTCTGTGGGTGCAGGCCTACATCGAGGGTCTTCGTCCGAAGTTGAAGGAGCGACGCTTTCAGGTTCGCGCCGAAGGGAAACAGGAGATCTGGGCGCGGTTAGAAACCGTCTTGCGGGAGCACGCACAGCGATGGGCACTGACGGGAGCTGACGCGGCCGAGCGCCGCGAACATTTCTTTCGCGCGGAGGAGACGGAAATCTACGCGCCGATCCGAACACTCGAAGACCGCGAAACCCAAAAGGCCCTTGTCGCTCAGCCCGCCGTACGAGGTGGAAATCTGTTGATCATCGAGACTCCCGGTCCGCTCGCGATCCCCGAGCCTGTCGACGGTGGACTCCCCGTTGCACCCGGTCTACTCGCCTACGCCGAGCTGAGGTACCGCGGAACGGGTCAGGCGCTCGAAGCGGCCGAACTGCTCTTGCCCAGGGTTCTCGACAATGCCGCGCATTGAGCGCGGCCTGATTCCCGTCGTGACCGATCTGGAGCGTGGCTTGCGCGAACTCGGAGTTCGATTCGGCCTCGTTGGTGCCCTTGTGCCGGAACTCCTCTTGTCCGTCAGACCAGCGCGACGCACCAACGACGTCGACGTTGTGGCTGTGGTTGCCACGATCAATGACTTTGAGGCTGTCAAGGAGCGCCTTGGTGCCTACGGCTTCTCTCGAACGAGCGCACCCTATCAACTGAAGCATCGCAGCGGCGGACGTGTGGACATCCTGCCTGTCGGAGGGAACGTTGCACCTGTCGGCCACTTGAATCTTGGAGATGGCTTCGACATCAACATGGCCGGGTTCGACCACGTGGTCCCGAACGCGATCGAGGTTCCGATTGAAGAAGGACCAACTTTTCCGGTAGCGCCGCTGCCGCTCTACGTTCTTCTAAAGCTCGTTGCGTTCACCGATAGGAAGGCGGCCAAAGATCTGGGTAGCGTCCTTCACTGTCTGGAGCACTACCTCGAAGAGGACAATCGCCGATACGGCATCGATCACGACGGTGCGGGAGTGCCTTATGACTACACCTGCGCCTATTTGCTCGGCGTCGATGGACGGCCATTTCTCGACGCGTCGGTTCGTGAAGCCGTCACGGCGATTCTCGACCGCTTTAACGAACCCGACGCAGTGGTCGTCGGCATCGCGACTGGAGAGAAGGGACGGCTCTACGTCGATGAGGAAGAGCGAACGAAGACATTCGAGCTTTTCCGCTGGTATCGTCTCGGGGCCGGGCTGTGATAACCGTGGCGACGCTTCCTCAAACCTTAACGCCTTACCACGCAAAGTACTACGCGTACGAACTGACGCGCCGTTGCCCACCGGACAGCGACGACCGCCTCGCGAACGCCTTGGTTGACGCTCAGGTCGATCTGAACCCTCATCAGATCGACGCCGCGCTGTTCTCTTTCAAGTCTCCGCTCTCGCGCGGGGTGCTGCTTGCCGACGAGGTTGGTCTCGGGAAGACCATCGAAGCGGGCCTGGTGCTCGCTCAGAGATGGGCGGAACGCAAGCGGCGGATCCTCGTCATCACTCCGTCGAATCTTCGAAAGCAGTGGCATCAAGAGCTGACCGACAAGTTCTTTCTGCCATGTCGGATCCTCGAAGCGAAGTCGTACAACGAGGCGATCAAGGCCGGCCAATTCAGGCCGTTCGAGTTGGACGGGCAGATCGTCATCTGCTCCTACCAGTTCGCCAGAAACAAAGCGGCCGATGTTCACCACACGGCCTGGGACATTGTGGTGATGGACGAGGCACACCGGCTCCGGAACGTGTACAAGCCCTCGAACGTCATCGCCAACACGCTGAAACAAGCCCTGGCGAACGCGCCGAAGCTCCTTCTCACCGCTACGCCGCTGCAGAACTCATTGCTCGAGCTGTTCGGTCTCGTCAGCATCATCGACGACCAGATTTTCGGTGATCTCAAGAGCTTCCGCGAGCAGTTCAGCGACCTTACCCAGGAGCAGGTCTTCACAACCCTGAAGCGTCGCCTTGCGCCCGTGTGTCACCGCACGCTTCGGCGTCAGGTCACGGCGTACGTCTCGTACACGAGGCGATTGCCTCTCGTCGAGCAGTTCACGCCAGACGAATCCGAAGACAGGCTGTACAACCTGGTCTCGGACTACCTCCGTCGCGAGAACCTCACTGCACTCCCTTCTGGTCAGCGGACTCTCATGACTCTCGTCATGCGGAAGCTGCTGGCCTCGTCGTCTTTCGCCATCGCCGGAGCGCTGGACACTCTGGTTCGGAGACTGAAAGGTGTCCTGGCGAAACGGACGCCAGCCGAGACGCTTCCCACCGAGCTCGATGACGACTACGAGAGCCTGGACGAGACGGCCGAAGAGTGGGGTGAGGAGGACGATCCAGGGCCGCCAATGTCCGACGCAGATCGGGAGGCGCTGGCTACGGAAATCGCGGACTTGGAGCAGTTCCGCGATTTGGCGACTTCGATCACGCACAACGCCAAAGGGGACGCCTTGCTGAAGGCGTTGCAAGTCGCATTCGACAAGGCAACTGATTTGGGAGGTGCGAAGAAGGCCATCATCTTCACCGAATCTCGGAAAACGCAGCTGTACTTGCAGCGTTTGTTGGCAGACAGCCCCTGGAGAGACGGTCTGGTGCTATTCAACGGGTCGAACACCGACGAGCAGTCGAGGGCGATCTACGCCGAATGGCAGGACGAGCACGATGGCACCGACCACATCACAGGGTCGAAGACCGCCGATATGCGGTCGGCTCTGGTGGACTACTTTCGCGACCGAGGTCAGATCATGATTGCCACCGAGGCTGGCGCCGAAGGCATCAACCTTCAGTTCTGCTCTCTCGTCGTCAACTACGATCTTCCGTGGAATCCACAGCGAATCGAACAGCGTATCGGCCGCTGCCACCGATACGGCCAAAAGCACGACGTCGTCGTCGTGAACTTCCTGAACAAGAAGAACGCAGCCGATCAGCGGGTGTTCCAGCTCCTCTCAGAGAAATTCAAGCTCTTCGAGGGGGTGTTCGGCGCGAGTGATGAGGTCCTAGGCGCTATCGAATCCGGCGTGGACTTCGAGAAGCGGATTGCCGCGATTTACCAGCGGTGCCGAAAGACCGACGAGATTCAGACTGCTTTCGACCGCCTGCAACTGGAGCTCGATTTCGAGATCACGGACACGTTGAACAAGGCGCGGCAACAGCTTCTCGAGCATTTCGACGACGAGGTCCGCGAGAAGCTGCGGATCCGGAACGAATCGTCGCGTGACGCGCTGAACCGCTACGAACAGCACTTGATGGCACTCACCCGGTTCGAACTCGGCGACGATGCGACCTTCGCATCCGAGGCGTCATTCGAGCTGCACCGTTCCCCGCTCGGCGCTGACGTGCCAATTGGACGATACGAGCTGCCACGCCGGTCTGGCGATGCGCACCTCTATCGGATCAACCATCCTCTTGCGGAGGCGATCATCGCGCGCGCCAAGTCTCGAGCTCTCACCGAGACCGAAGGCGAGCTGCAGATCAGATACTCAAGCCATAAGGGCAAGATCTCCGTCCTCGAACCGCTCCGTGGGGCCAGCGGCATGCTTCGGCTAGACTGCCTTACCGTGGAGACGCTAGGGCAGGCCGAGGATCACCTGCTGCTGAGCGCCGTCACCGCGGATGGGAATACGGTGGGGGCCGACGTGGCCGCGCGGCTCCTGACCATTCCCGGAATGGTGAGGCCGGCAAGCGGACAGCTGGCTCTCGATTCGGACGAGAGACGCGGCGCCCTGCTCGAAACGTTGACGCAGGCCGCGAAGGGGCAAGAAGCCGCGGTTCGGCGCCTCATTTCCGAACGTAGCGCGAAGGCGTTCGAGGCCGAGGCGGACAAGCTGGATGGGTGGGCCGATGACCTGAAATTGGGTCTGGAGCGCGAGATCAAGGAGCTGGATCGGCAAATTAAAGAGGCTAGACGTGCAGCGACCGTCGTTGTGTCCCTAGAGGAAAAGCTGGCCGCGCAGAAAAAGATGAAGGCACTCGAATCCGATCGCAACCGAAGGCGCCGCGCGCTGTTCGACTCGCAGGACGAGATCGATCGAAAGCGCGGCGATTTGATCACGCAGCTCGAGGCACAGCTGAAGCAGCAGAGTCACTGCGAGTCCTTGTTCACAATCTGCTGGAGAGTTACGTAGAGGACATGTCTTTCCTCGACGACCAGAGAACACAGATCGCCGACATTCTCCGGCAGCGATACTTCCCGCTCATCCCGCAGGTCAATGCTAACTGGACGGCCGATCAGCATGACAAGAACAGGTTGAGCCGGTCGTTAGCCGCGCTGGCGATTGAGCGCTTGTCTGATGTCTCGCCTGTTCAGGCAGCAAATGCAGTAATCGATGGGGGGGATGACAACGGTATTGATGCGATTCAGTTCGATCGAGCAGACAACCGATTATGGGTAGTTCAATCCAAGGCGGGAGCGGCACCCGATCTTGGAGAGAACAAGAAGTTCATTGCAGGTATTCAAGATCTGCTCTCTCGAAGATTTGACAAGTTCAATACCGCTTTCGAGCGATTCCAGCCTGACATCGAGCAGGCGTTAGCAACCGAGGCGCTAAAGGTCGTCGGCTGTGTCGTTCATCGAGGCGAGCAGCTGGGACCGCACTGCGTGACGGATCTGAACCAGTTGCAGGCTGAGCTGAATCAATTTGTTCGTCGATTCGAATGGCGCGATCTAAACGTCGCAGTGATTCACGGGTGGTTGACGATCGAGCACGCAGTTCGACCGGTGGACGTCGCCATCACTCTGACCAACTGGTACGGAATAGATGCACCGCGACGGGCCTTTTACGGCGTCGTGTCTGCGACGGAGTTGGCCGAGCTTTATCACCAGCATGGCAAAGACATTTTGGAAAAGAACATTCGACATTACTTGGGGGCGCAGGCAGTGAATTCCGCGATTGCGGCGGCAGTTCACGAGCGTCCGCGGGACTTCTTCTATCTGAACAATGGTCTCACCGCGATCTGCTCGTCCGTCAATCCCGCACCAGCCGCAGCGAATACGTCGGCCCGGTTCTTCATCCGCGGGTTCTCAATAGTGAATGGAGCGCAGACAGTTGGGTCCATAGCGGACGCCAGTACCGCGCACGCGCTCTCTCCGGACGCGAAGGTGCTGATCACGATCATCGAAGTGGGAACACCGGCCGACCCGATTGGTCCTCAGATCACGCGTTCTCGCAACACCCAAAACGCTGTCAGCGGCATCCATTTCGCTGCGCTCGATCCTCAACAGGAACGTCTACGCCAAGAACTCGCCGTGTCTGGCTTGACGTACCAATATCGATCGTCGGCTGAGTTCAGCGAAAGCGATCCCGGGACAATCACATTAGCGAAGGCCGCGGTCGCTTTGGCCTGTTTGCGCGGGGACACGCGGCTTATCGTCGCCGCGAAGCGGGAAATCGGGCAGCTCTATGAGGGCGACGGTGAATTCTATTCAACGATCTTCCGGCCGAGTCTCTCAGGTGTCCAGCTCGGACGATCAGTGAATATTTACGACTACGCAACGGACATCCTGATTGCGTCTGAACTTGCCGAAGCCGGTAATTCGCGGCGACGAATGTTCTATCGACACAGCAGATTGTTCGTTCTTCACATCTTCGCGCGGCGACAACGACCGCTGATTGTGAAGCCGACACTAGAACTGACCGATGCTGAACGAACGGAAATCTCTCGCGCCGTCACCGAAGTTGCCGAGCTGATCTATGAGACAGCGGAGGCGACGTTTCGTGATGGACGAGGATACCTCTCGGTTTTCAGAAATCTCACGGACTGTACTCCGCTGGCCGCCGAGGTGATGCGACGTCTTACCCGACCGCAGGCAGCAGCGGTTCCGGCCCAGGACGCACGGCAATGAACCGAAAGTCGAAGCTGGAGTTGACGTGGATTGGTAAGGAGCACCGGCCGAAGCTCGAGCCGCGCATTCTCATTGAAGATCCAGAGAAGTCTTATCATGCTGAACACCGCGTGACCGATGATGACGTCTTCAACAACCAGCTGATTTGCGGAGACAATCTCCTCGCCCTAAAAGCGTTGGAGCACGAGTTCACGGGCAAGGTGAAGTGCGTGTTCATCGACCCGCCGTACAACACCGGTACTGCGTTTGCCCACTACGATGACGGGGTTGAGCATTCAATCTGGCTTTCGTTAATGAGGGAGCGCTTGGAACTTCTCAGGCGCCTTTTGAGTGACGACGGTTCTTTGTGGATCACGATTGATGATAACGAAGCGCACTATTTGAAAGTACTCGGCGATGAGGTTTTTGGCCGTCGCAACTTCCTTGCGAACGTGATCTGGGAGAAATCAGACAGTCCCAGGATGGATGCCCAGTTCTTCTCTACTCGGCATGACCATCTCCTCGTGTTCTGCAAGAATGCCGATTCCGTGAAAATCCGTCGAATCGGCCAGGACGAGGAACCGGCCGCGCATTATGACCGCATTGATGACGGCGGAAGACGCTACTACTTAAAGCCTCTTCGTGCGATGGGTGGCGAGGACGCTCGCGAAGACCGGCCGTCCTTGTTTTTCGCGATGGTGGCTCCAGACGGCACCGAAGTGTGGCCCAAACGGCAAGACGGAAGTGACGGTCGGTGGCGCTGGAGCGAAAAACGAACGAGAGACGACCGACAGTTGCTCGAATGGGTCGAGGGAAGAAATGGGTGGACTCCGTACTACCGTATCTTCGCCGGAAATGCCGGCCGTCCTCCGGAGACCATCTGGACCCACGGTGAGGTGGGCAGCAACCGCACGTCAAAAGCGGAGATAAAGGCGCTGTTCGAAGGAGCGAAGTCCTTTGAAACACCCAAGCCCGAAGCCCTTCTCGCGCGCATTATCACAATCGCCACAGGAGAGGGGGACATCGTCCTCGATTCGTTTGCGGGATCTGGCACTACAGGTGCGGTTGCGCACAAAATGCGCCGCCGCTGGTTGATGGTGGAATTGGGAGAGCATTGTCAGACGCTCATTATTCCTCGACTTCAGCAAGTTATTGACGGTCGAGACGATGGTGGAATAACGCAGCTGGCTAAATGGCGAGGTGGCGGCGGCTTTCGATACTACCGCCTCGCGCCGTCCTTGCTGGAACGGGACAAGTGGGGCAATTGGGTCATTAACAAGACCTACAACGCAGCGATGTTGTCGGAGGCGCTCTGCAAGTTGGAGGGGTTTACGTACCAGCCAAGCGACGTGTTGTTCTGGCAGCAGGGCCACTCGACTGAGCGAGACTTCATTTACGTGACGACGCAGCACCTTACGCACGAACAGCTTCAGCAGTTGAGCGCAGACGTCGGCACTGACCGCTCCCTGCTCGTAATGTGCACTGCCTTTCGGGGTAAGGCGGAGTCGTATCCGAACCTAACAATTAAGCGGATCCCCAGGACGGTGCTCTCTCGCTGCGAGTGGGGCCGAGACGATTACAGCCTCGAGGTGGCGAACCTCGGACCCGCGCTGCCCAGCTCAGGCCAGCAGGACCTGGGACTCGAAGGTTGATGCTGATGCACCGCCAAGTCAACGCTATTGCCGGCAGGCTCAGCCTGCGTCATCCCCAGCGTCACTCTCTGGAGATCCTCGACCGGATCACGGAGCTGGCCTCGCTACGAAAGGGCGACGATCCGCAGGCTGTGCTCGAGGCGCTCAAAGCGGAGTGGCCGGCCGTCGCCGACTTCGAGCGCGATTTCCCGTCGGTCTGCTTCGCCCTTGCTACCGGAGTCGGCAAGACACGATTGATGGGCGCCTTTATCGCTTACATGCACCTGGCGCACGGTGCCAGGAACTTTTTCGTCCTCGCGCCGAATCTGACTATCTACTCGAAGCTCATTACAGACTTCACGCCGAATACGCCGAAGTACGTGTTTCGAGGTGTCGCTGAATTTGCAAGCGAACCCCCGCAGGTGATCACCGGCGACAACTACGACGCCACACTCCTCGACCAGCTCTCGCCCTGCCGGATCAACATCTTCAACATCTCGAAGATCAACAGCGAGGTTCGCGGAGGCAAGGCACCTCGCATCAAACGTCTATCCGAGTACATCGGTCAGAGCTACTTTGATTATCTCGCCAGTCTGCAGGACCTTGTGTTGTTGATGGACGAGTCCCACCGCTATCGCGCCAGCGCTGGCGTGCGCGCGATCAATGAGCTGAAACCCGTGCTTGGCCTGGAACTGACGGCGACCCCCTTCACGGAGTCGGCTCGCGGCCCGGTGCCGTTCAAGAACGTCGTGTACCACTATCCCTTGGCTCGCGCGATGGACGACGGCTTTGTTAAGGAACCGGCCGTCGTCACGAGAAAAGACTTTAATCCTGCCGGAGTCTCCGCTGACGAGCTGGAGCGGATCAAGCTGGAAGATGGTGTCCGCCTGCACGAGAACGTGAAGGTGGAATTGGAGACGTACGCCCGCGAGTCAGGACGGCAGGTAGTGAAGCCGTTTGTCCTCGTGATCGCCCGCGACACCACCCACGCGGCTGAGCTCCAGACCTTGATCGCCTCCGACGCTTTCTTCGAAGGGCGCTACAAAGACCGTGTGCTACAGGTCGACTCGAGCAAATCTGGCGCGGAAGAGGATGCCATGGTTGAGAAGCTCCTTCGCATTGAGCAAGGCGATGAACCAACGGAGATCGTCGTCCACGTCAACATGTTGAAGGAGGGCTGGGACGTCACGAACTTGTACACAATTGTGCCCCTGAGAGCGGCGAACGCGCGGACTCTTGTTGAGCAGAGCATCGGCCGGGGTCTGCGGCTGCCTTATGGCGAACGAACGGGCATCACAGCGGTCGATCGGTTGAACATCGTCGCCCATGATCGCTTTCAGGAAATCGTGGACGATGCGAACAAGCCCGATTCACCGCTCCGGATCCAGGCCGTTGAGATTGCCCTGGAGGATCTCGATCGGAAGGTCGTCACGGTCGAGTCTAACTCGATCCTCGCCGACCGCCTTGGTAGTGGAGAGCCGACAACGACATGGGGTTCGGTTTCGGCTGAGACGCCGCTGTTCGCCTCTGCGGAGGAGCGTCAGGTTGCGCAGGTCGCTATGCGCGCGATTGAAGGCTTGTCTTCCCGGCCGACAATGCTTCCCGGCGTCGCGCTTCTTCGCACGCCCGAGGTGCAGGCGCAGGTAATACGCGAGGTCCGAGAACGATGGTCAGGCCAACTGCCGCTGGAGGGCGTGAGGGGGCCAGTCGATGTTGAACGTATTGTGGCAACGCTGTGTGATGAGGTAGCCAGCGCCACTATCGACATTCCGAGAGTGCTCGTAGTGCCAATCGGCCGCGTCGAATCGGGTTTCAGCCCATTCACGCTGGACCTGTCGTCGGTCCGGTATCCGCCGGTCTCGGCCGATTTATGGGTGCAGCACCTCCGGACCAAGGAGCACCAGGTGCTGACCCTTGGTGATGCAGGCGTCAAAGAGCGGCGCCTCGAGGACTACATCGTCCGAGGATTGGTAGACTTCGACGACGTGTCGTACGATGAGCAGGCGGACCTGCTCTACGATTTGGCCGGTCAGGTCGTCCGACACTTCCTGTCCTACCTTTCGGAGGAGGACACTCGGCGGGTCCTGCAGTTCAATCAGCATGCTCTGGCGGTCTTCATCCATGCCCAGATGCAGGAGCATTACTGGGAGAAGGCTGAGGGCTACGAGGTAACGGTCAGTCACGGCTTCACGCCGCTGAAGCCAAGCGCCTACACGGCCGGTGCGGCTGATTCCGTTCAGGATTTCAGGATCGAACCCAGAGACAAGACCAAGATCGGGCAGTTGCTGTTCGGCGGCTTCGAGCGGTGCTTGTATCGCTTGCAGAAGTTTGGCTCCGACACCGAGCGCCGTTTCGCCGTGATTCTTGAGCGCGAGTCTCTCCGATGGTTCAAGCCGACAAAGGGGCAGTTTCAGATCTTCTATCGCGTCGGTTCGAGCCACCAGCAGTACGTGCCTGACTTCGTCGCCGAAACGGAGACGGAACTCCTGATGATCGAGACGAAGGCCAGAAACGAGATGACGACAATCGAGGTCGAGGCGAAGCGCAAGGCAGCCGAGGAATGGTGCCGGAACGCCTCAGCCCACGCCAGCACATACGGCGGCAAGCCGTGGCGTTACGGGCTCATAGCGCATGACACGGTAGCCGACAACATGAGCCTCGCGACTCTTACTCGGTCGATGTAATAATCACCGCAGAAGGCTAAGACAGTTCACGGCCAAACAGGTCCTTCGGACGAATCTCGAGAACGATATCCATGTCAAAGCTACCCTTCTCGATCAACGGACCAAAAGGATCGCGGATGATAGCGCTTGGCCATGTAGCCTCTGGGCCTGAATCAAGAAACCCCACAAGGTAGTAGCTGTTGCCAAGCCGTCCTGCTGCCTGGAGTTCGTTTGGGCTCACGATGACTCGACCGCCGTCGCTGAAGGTCTTGACCTCAACCTGCACCAGCTCCGTGCCTTGTCGGCACTCGAAGTCGTATCCACAGTTATCCTTCGTAGTGTCCCTCACAAAGACGAACCCTTCCCAGCCATCTGGCCGCTGAGTGCGACGCATGAACTCTTCCTCTCCGCGCAGCCCTCGGTCCTTCTGAACGACAGACACTCTGGCTGGTGGAGCTGGAAGCGATCCTTGGTGAGGCGAGGACTTCGCCGTCCCAGGCGAGCTGATCGCGTTTTTCAAGTCTTTAAAGAGTTCCTCGACCCGACGACCGAGTGCCTGGCCACTTAGATTCAGATCGTGGTTTACATGCGCCGGAGCCACCGGCGGTGCCACGACGATCGTTGCGGGAGGCGGTGGTGGAGCTTGAGGTGCAAGCAACGTCGTCTCTTCTCGCGCCTCTTCAAGGGCGCTGAGCGACACATTAAGAGTCTCGAGTAGGAACCTACTCATTTCCGCGGGATTGCCACGACAATCCTGATACCTCGCGACGACTCGTGGGAACGCCGCACGATAATCATCACGGGCACCGTCGCAGTAGATCGGGGCGAGTGCCTCCCCCAAGGCATCTCCGTCGAGAGCCGCCAAAGAAGTCTCCGAGGTGCCAATCACGAACAGCGTGTAATGGGTCTCTTTGATGGCGCCGGGAAGGTCAACGATATGTCGTTGGAGATGGAATCGCGGGCATCTGAACGATTTCGTGTGCTGGGGATCAGAGCGGAGGGTAAACGTGAGTTCGATGTTAGGTGCGACGCGAACTTGGAGGCGATCCTGAAGCCGTCGGCGAACCATGTCGGCATGTCCCTGTTCCTCAGCCTTTGCAATCACGATCGCCAACAAATATGGCCCCAGGTCGTTGACGAGCGCCGCCTTCAGAGTCGGCGCTTCTATGGAAGTGTCTCCACCCTTCACTTCCTCATCGAGCGTGTGCCCCGGAATCAGCCGGGTGACGCCGAGGCTCTCAAAGAGCGCTGGGTACGGACGGTCCGCGTCAAGAAACGCCAGCGTGCCGCGGAATGCTCGTTCAGCAGGAGACCCTGGCTCCGCGTAGAACAACGGCCGTTCACGAAACTCCAGCTGCTCGCTAAGCCGAGCGGCAAGGCGAATGTCTTCTGGAAAGGCGAGCGTCTGTCCTGGGTGGTTCAACGCTCTGTATGCTTCTTGGATGGCGCCCCGCAGGAGACGCCAGCGGCTTCGAGATGTGAGCCACGCGTCACGAACCTCAGGGTTTTGAAACTGACGGCCGATTGTGGACAGAAACCGAACAAGTGCGGTCGGCGAAGCTCCGTCTTCGAGCGGCTCGATTCCATATCCCGTCAGCAGCACGTAGTCGGTCAGACTCTCCGCAACCACATACGGGATCAGCAGATCGCCCAGTTCTTCATTTGCCGGGCCGCGAGAGATCAGCCGCCTGTCTTTCATTCGAAGGAAACACTCGGCCGGTCTCGCCGGACCAAGCGTCGATGGAAGCCACCGAATCGTCTGGAGCTCCATCGACAAAAAGGAACCGCACTGCTCGTTCGTACCGCCGCCGCCCGATAATCTCCTGAATACCTGGTCGGCCACCAGTGCGGACGGAGCCGGAAGACTACGGGCAAGGCTCCACAGCCGCCTCCTCCACAATTCGTCGCCCTGGTCGCTCTCCTGCTCGGCCAAGTTGCAACAGCGTTCGAACCCCTCGAGGATGGTGAACTGCTGAAGCGAGCGCGCATCGCCAGCGCGGATCGATGTTGTTCGGACGAAATCCTCCCACACGCCTGAGCCACGAAGTTCATCGAAAACAGCGAGGTTCTCGTCGTGCTGTCGCTCGCCGGTAAAATGCGCCTCCGAGGGTGCTGCTAGATGAGCAACGAACGAGATGTCGCGGCCGCCTCCGACGAAGCGCACGAACCGCAACGTTTTTGGCGCCCCGCTCACACCTGCACGACCGAGAAGGTCGAGCCAGACTGGCCAGGGTACGCTCTGATCACTCGCTAAGGTTCCAAGGAAACTGCCAGAGATCCGTCGGAGGCCCGGAGTACCTGTCAGAACGTGCTCTGCCTTTTCGTGGCCATCCGGCCAATAGCAGAGGAATGCGGGAGCAATCGAAAAGCGATCTGCGGATACAGGCACCGGAAGACGACCCACATCAAGCCAAAAGTCGTCCGACTCAAGGCCTCTGCCGAGGGCGAGAATGTTCTGAAGGAAGCGCCAGACTTTCACCAGTTCGTCGTAAGACAGGGGGTCAAAGTACAGCGACTGGACAACGCCTCGTATGGCTCTTGGGATGATATCGGACGATTCAAAGCCAGCCACCCGGCACGATCGCGTTAGCCAAGCGTGGACAGCTTGCTTGTCTTTATCGTCGGCGAAGTCAGTGACTTCGTCGTTGAGAAACACGAACACCGATTGAAAACGCTCGGGGACTTCGCACTCGGCAGCCTTTCCCGTTGGCGTGAAACACACAATCCGACCCGCATCCGCGGGGACCTCCACCCGGCTGCCGTCGGCCGATAGCAGGAGGCGCTTACCAACGAGAGCGTCGTGGTTCCAACGCGAGAAGTCATCATGTGTGGCAAGATACAAGTACAGGTCGCGCCACCATGCAGTGTTCCGATCACCATAGGACGACTCGGTCAAGTCCAAAATCGTCCTCGCCGGCATGGGGTCGAGTCCGATGAAGTGCAGAAACTGTCGCGAGTCAAAGGTGTCGGCAGTGTGGTCGAAGAACGCCAGCTTCGTCGTCACCGGCTTCAACTCATCGCCGAAGTGAGCACTCCAGAATCCGGCCGAGTCCAAGTTCGTTGGCAGCGCGATTTCTTGTAGGGGTAACGGACCCTTTGTGGTCGGGACGAACGGCTCCGGACGCTTCTGAATGCTTCGCCGCACAGTCGATCGAAATCTAGAGCCAAAGTCATGAGTCGAATGCGATGGACGCAATGACTCAAGAACGCGCTTCGCGTTATAGTGCCGGAGTAGTTCTGTTAGGAACTCCCTGGCAAACAGTTGGCCGGCAACGTCCATCAGCCATTCGTTATAGGAGCCCGGCATCAGCCGCGTCCGGTCGGGCTTTACGTAGAAATCCGCGTGGACGGTCACGCCGAACCCAGACGGTTCGTCAGTTGGAAAATAGACGTGAAATCGAGCGTCTTGCTCGAAAAGTGGCCCGCCTTCTCTAATGCGTACAGACAAGCGTACGCCCGCGTGAGTCATCTGTCTGACGGCGCGCGGCGTCTGAGGATCCTTCTTGATCCGAGGCGGTATTAAGGCCGTCCCAGACAATTGAAAATAGGTAGCTCGAGTGTTCCCCGCTGCCGTCTTCAGATCGACTGAGATTTGGTCTCCAGACGAAGCGTTTCGATCGCCTGCTAGCGAGGCGCGTGACGCGAGTGCGGCCCCTTCGAAAAGCGTCACCGTCTTTAACGAATGGAGGAACGGCAGAAGTTGCGACACTTCCCTCTGCACGAACTGCGTCAGTATCGCGATGCCTTCGCGGTCGGCAACGAGCGGTCGGACATCCAACGAATCCACAACCCGTCGGTCCGCATCGGGATCCGAAGCCGGGAGCCAGAACATCGTCGTCAAACCCTTGCCGTACTCACCTCGCAAGGCGCGGTCGAAGACCGTTACCGCCGCACCAAGCGACGCTTTCTTTACCTCTCCTGGAATCGCCATCACCGGGCACGTCGACTGGCCATGTTTGGACCAGCTGCGAACCTCCGCGTCGAGCTCTGGGTTCCGCCGAATCGTCTCGGCCACGTGCCCTTGGTTGAGAGCCCACGCGAACTTGAAGCCGAACCAATCCCTGTCAACCTTGATCACTACAGGCGATGGAGTGAGATCAAGGACCGACCGGAAGCCGAGTCCCTTGTGACCGATACACTCGTTTGGGTCCTTATCGCTCCATCCATCTGCCAAACTCCTGAAGTTGGCGACGCTGAACCACGCGCCATCGTGCAGAAAGCAGAGGCCATCTCTGATCAGCACGAACACTGCCTGTGTTGCCTGAACGTCGTCGGCATTTTGCAGGAGCTCATACGTGGCACGCCCGCGATACAGCTCGCGAATGTCGCGTTCGCGTCCAGCTTTCTCCCGCAGGTACTTGAGACCCGTCAGGTCGAACGATGGGCGAATCCACTTGTCTCGAGTCTTGAGAAAGGTGGCCCGATCTAGGGCGCTAGCGGCCGATGCGATCGATTCAGGAATTTCCACGCATCCTCCGAAAGCTAGGGCGATGACATAGTGCGACGTGCTCGAGAACGTATCCAGTGAGCAAACTGTCGCCGATACTCTGCCACATCGCTCCGCAATTGCCAGATCTCGGGAGCGCGCCGGGCGGGTCAAGACCGCGCAGCGCCGAAGGGAAGTCTTGACGCGCCCAAGCGCTCCCGGATAATCGAGCACCGGAGCGATGCGCCGGCAGACCGATCAGTGCCTAGTTCGCGCTTCAAACGCAGCACGCGTCAACTCGATCGGGCTCGCGCCATTCAGCGAAAGAATCGGAGTCAGGGTGAGGAAGTGCATCAGCTCCTCTGGACACTCCGCTTCAGCCCGATTGGCGTTGCCTTGCTGCCCATGAAGGCGAAGTCGTTCAACGTTCCCAACAAGCTGCGGTTGTTCGTGCGTCCAAACGCGATTTCTGACATCTTTGATCGCTCGTCGACGATGTGTTCCGCATCGATACCGATGGTGGCAAGCACCGCACACACCGCGTCCGAAAAGATCGTCTCGAGCCGTTTCGCCTCGCGAATCGGAACGACGACTGGAAGACGTGAGCGTTCGCTGATGAAAAGCAGATGCTGGCGACGGCCGATGTCCAGGATGTTGCCATACCAATCGCCGAGGGTCGTCGTCGACTTCGCCGGCGCCATTTCACCGGTGCGTTTCAAGCGCGCGAGCAGCTTCTGCGTACAGCTCAGAACGACCATTGGATCTCCAGGGTAATCCACATCAGAATGCGCGGTACATTTGCCCGCACATCGCGCGCCGATTCGCTGCGCCATGCTGTGCTGACAAGCGCGGGACTCACGGACGAAGACGGCGGGGCGTGAACGACCCCGGGGCCGCCGCCTGGGCGGTCTCGCGGCGCCATGCCGGGGTCGTTCACGCCCCTGTCGCTGACGCTGGACGATGTCCCGGGCGCACAGAGGCGCGGCAAAGACCGCCGCGCCGTCTGACCCAGACTCCCGACGCAAATGCTCACTGTGAAAGCGCTTCGCTCGCCGGCGTCGACGCACAATTGCCTTGCATGACGACTGATGCGGCCAGGCGCGACGAGGCGGAGAAGTGGGGCCGAGGCGGAGACGTGGCCATCTCCCCCTTCTCGGCCCCCGTCATCGGTCGGTCCTCGACAGCAACCAAGAGGGAGAGATGCCGATATTGATGCGGCAGGACCAGCGATTCGATTCTTCCGGTGCCGTCTTTGATCGCCTGTCCAAGATCGGGGGAAGAGGCGCCCTCGAGAACGGCTTCACCCTCCGTCAACCAGCGACGGTAGAGTACCTCGAACCGCTCTCCACGGAACGCACGGCGGGCCCGATCGAAGTCGGCCGACCGTGGACGTGCGTCGGCCGTTGGAGTGATGCGGCGTTGCCCGAAGTATGTGCGCAGCACGTCAATGAGTCTTGGCGAGAGCGCCTGCGAGAGCTCCGTGTTCGCCACCTTCAGATAGGTCTTGTCGAGGCCGACTGGCCACGATGGGACGACGATCCGGAGCGTCCACGCCGGCACGCTGCGGAGCAGCGCCTGCTGCCTCTGGAGAAATGCCACGAACCGGTTCGAGCAAGCCTCCGTCGCGACGTACAACAGCACGAAGCGACCGTCCGGATCGAGGCCGACTGGCTGCTTGTCCTTGAAGAGAGGCACGTCGATCGACAATCGTTTTGCCATCTCGTCTACCGACGCGAGATATTCGACTGTGGGCGTCGCGAGCACCGCGTCCACGGTGGCCAGGCCCTGGATGATCCGCTCAGGCGAGAGCGGCCGACGATGGCGGCTGTCGGTCTCCCCGACGGCTCGGTAGAGCGCCTTGTGGTGCACGTGGTAGATGCGTCCGCGGTTGTGACGACAGGTGTACGCCGTCGCAAATCTGCGGCTGACCAGCTTGGCAAAAAAGTTGCGCGTCTTCTGCCCGTGGACGATGCTCGCGAAGGCGGTGTACTGCCGAAGCAAGCACACGCCCGAGTGCTGCAGCACGAGGACGAGGAACCGCGCCTGGCGCTCGGTGAATCCGAGCTTTGCGATGGCGGCAACACGTTCGGATTGAGTCATAGCAACTCCTCCGCGAGATGGGGATCGAACGGCCGGCCGCGCTTTCCAGTACGCGCGGTGGACCCGCGGTAACGAGAGAATCCGGACCGCTTCACGGCAGCCGCGTGGCTGCCGCGGTAGTGGAGAGTGGTGACCTCCACGTCGCGGTGATCGTGATGCCCGTCGAGGCTCAAGTACTCGATGCGAAGGTCGGGAAAGCGCACGTGGTCGTCGAAGTAGGGCAGGTCGTGTTCGAGCGCCCACCGACTGATCTCTTCAGCCGTCCGATCGGGCCTGCCGTCGGCATCCGGAACGCCGCGATCGCGCTCATGGAGCCACTCCTGGTACTCGCGCTTGAGCTCGTAGTCCAGCATGACGTGATCGACCCGGCAGTCGCGGTCGAGAAGGCGCTCGACCTCGTGGAGGTACGCCTGGAAGACATACGCGTCGTGCTCTAGCTCCCGAGGTTTCACCAGCCCCGAGTAGAACTCCTGACGCCGATCGTCACGTGGATCGTCGTCTCGCGGATCGTGATCGCGCTCCCGACGATGCCCCTCCAGCAGACTGTGCCCGCGGTCGGTCAGGAACACCGCGACGTCGCGTCGGCCGTCCATCCGAGCGGTGTCGACGAGGCCCTGTTCGCGGAGGTGCCGGAGCTCGCTGTTGCGCCGGTCCAGCGGCCGGTCGTCGCGGTCACGGAGGTCGTGGCCAGGCACGACGCGGAACGCGCCAACAGTCGCCAGCGTGCGGCTCTCCGAACCGCGCAGCGTGTACTCACGATCGTCGTCGAACACCCGTTCGCGCTCGTAGCCACGAGGAAGCTCGAGCTCGAGCAGGAACACGTCACGCGGGTTCCAGCGATCGCGGTCCCGCCCGTCTCGTTCGCGCGGATCTTCGTCGCGCTCCCGCGGATCCTCAGCCCAGCGAGGGTCTTGTCCGAGCATAGACTGCTCCTTCCTGCGTCCGACGTGCTGCCGCGGGTGGCCGCGAGTGACCATTTCTGGCGGCTGGATTCCAACAACCGCCATCATTTGCATCACTTAGTTGTGATTTTGGTGGGCCCACTTTTGGGCCCACTCTGAGGTGAAAACGGGCGATGGAGGGCGACGCGCGGCAGATCGCGAGTAGCGCTGATGATTCAGCTAACTCGCGATCGTTGTGTGGGTTGTGAAGATTCTCGAGTGAAGTGGTCGGGGCGACTGGATTCGAACCAGCGACCCCCTGCGCCCAAGGCAGGTGCGCTACCAGGCTGCGCTACGCCCCGACCGGCGATCGCCATTATCCCACGGCATAACGGCGTCGCGTGCGACGCGCCTTCGGCTTGCTGGCGGTTTTCGCCGCGCTCGACACGGCCGTGGTGTGACTCACCGGCGGGTTCACGTTTTCAATCGGTAGTCTTCCGATCTTCCTCCACCGACACCACTCGCCCGCTGCTGGTCACCGCGGCGCTCGCGGTGGCGTATCTCGTCGCGTCGGGACCCGCGCGCATGTACGAGACGGCTCGCGTCGCGTTCTCGCGGAGCTGACACCGCTCCGCCTCGCGGTCGCGCTGACGATCGTCGTCGCGGCCGTCGGCATCAGCAACAACTCGTGGGGCGCCGGTGCGTCCGATTGGTACTCTCGCAGATGGATCTCGCCGCGATCCGTATCGCGGTGTGGGCCGTGTACGGGGCCTATCCGGCATTCGATACCTGGTGGCTTCTCAGACTCCTGCTGCCGTCGCGGCCGGCAATGTTCATCGGGCACGACCACTGCGATGCGGTCGTCGTTCGATCGATGGCGATGGGGGACGCCCGCGGCCATGACCGTTCTCTTCGCGCTCGGGATCTATGGGCTCGTCGTGACGGCACAACGGCGTGTCTTCACCTTTGACGAGGGCGAACGCCGCTACGCCACGGTGGCGCAGCTCGTCGCGGCACAGACGGAACCGGACGCGATGATTCTCGCCTCCATCCACGCCGGCTCGCTGCGCTACTACGGCGGACGCGTGACGCTGCGCTTCGACATCCTCGATCCCGCATGGCTCGATGACGGGGTCGCCTGGCTGGATGACCACAGCCGGCACCCGTACGTGCTCGTCGAGGACTACGTGATGGATCTGTTCAGGACGCGATTCGCGACGCAGAGCCGGTTAGGCGACCTGCGCGTGACGCCGGCGCTCGCCTATCGCGCGTATCAAATGTCGAGGACGGTGTACTTGTTTGATTTGCTGCGGCCGACCGGGCCGGCTGTCGCGCCGCTGCCTATCGAGGATCCGCAGCCGCTCTGTCCCGGCCCCGCGCCTCCGCCCGCGCTTTAGTGTGTGAACGCGTAGAGCAGCACGTCCGACGCGATTTCGTAGGCCGGCACCGAGAACCGCTGGAAGTAATCGGGACTCTCGGTTTCGCGCTCGAAGGAGTCGCCGAAGTCGGTGTCGAACGTCATGAACACCATCAGCCGCCCCTTCTTGTCGAAGATGGCGCGCGCATACGCGCGCGGGCTGTCGGCGCCACGCTCGGAGGTGGTGTGAGACGATTCCCACTGCCCGATGTTCGGAATCTGCGGAATCTCCTTGATGTCGAACATCGTGTGGAACATCGGATGATCGAGCGGCACGTCGACGATGGGGAACTGGTCGGGCGGCAACGCCTTGCCAATCTGCATCGACCACCACTGCCACGCGCGGGTGCCCCAGAAGTCGTCGGCCCAGAGGAAGCCGCCCTTGCGGAGATACTCACCGAGCTTCGCCGCCTCTTCGGGGGAGAAGTCGGCGCCGCCGGGTTCCGTCATCATCACGAAAGGACACTGAAAGAGTTCGTCCTCGGTGAGCTGCAGCACGAGGCGCACGGGCTCGCCCTCGCCCACCGTGCTCACCGGAAACCGCGTCAGCTGCGACAGCCGCAGCGACAGGTTTTCATCGGCGCGCGGGTAGTCCACATACCATCCCGCCCCATCGCCATCCGGTGATGTGTTGAATTTGATCCGGCAGAAACGGAAGCCGCCGTCGTAGCCTTCTTCGGCCGCGGCTTGCTGCGTGGTGGCAATCCCGCGCGGGGCGCGGACTGCATCGTGTTGTGCGGCCTTGAACAGGCCGGGATGCTGGGCGCCCTCGAGGGACGCGACCACTGCGAGCCCGCAGGTCACGACGAGGGCTGCTCCGAGACGCCGCACGCCCCGACGCTTGCCAGAAGTGTTCCAACTAGAGGTTGTCGAGCTCCCGCGTCATTTCGATCATCGTCCGGCGGAAGCCGAGCCGGCTGAAGAGCCGCTGCGCGGTGTCGTTTTTGTCCGCAGTCCACAGCACGACGCGCGGCGCACCGACGGAATGAAGCCATTTACACGCTTCGTCGATGAGCGCGCTCGCGACGCCAAGCCGCTGGGCTTCAGGCAAAACGACGACGTCGTGAATGAAGCCGGCTTCCTCTCTTAACTCCTTCCAGTTTTGCGGCTCTAACCCGGCGTACACATATCCAACGATTTTGCCGTCACGATCGGCGACGAATACGGCGACGTCATCTTCTTTCAGCTGCGTGGCGAGGAACCACGCGTAGCCGGACTCGGGATCGTCGCGCGGCGCCATGAAGCGTTGCGGATCGAACGCATAGTGCGTGCGCAGTAGCGACGCGCCGAGGATGCCAAGCGCTGGAACGTCTGCCGCGGTGGCGCGACGGATGGTGATCCCCTCAGGGGACCGTGACGTGGAGTTCGGCGCCATACAAAGCTGTCCGGTCGTTGTCGCGTGCGGCCCATTTAAGGAGCGTCGGCAGGTCCTTCTTCACGGTGCCGCTGAACGCCGGATGGCCGTTCACGCTGATCTGGACGGGCTTTGCGAAGTCGATGGCATCGGGCGAGAGCAGCAGCGTGAACTCGCTCACGCCGCGGGTGCTGGCCTCGAACGCGTTGCCCGTGCGCTCGATGTCCACGCGCCCGCTCGAAACGACGCGGCGGCGCGGGAAGATATCGAACTTCGATCCGTCGAACATCACACTATTGACGTCGTCGAGCGCAGCGTCTGACTTTCGTGTCCCGAGCTTGTCAATGACGAGCCAACGCACGCGGTTGAATCGATCGGTGCGATCGGTTTCCCACGAGAGCCGCTCCGGCTGCGCCACGCGCGGATGCGAGTGGACGAACATCTCGTAGAACGCGCGCTCGTCCGGCCACCAGTGCGTGTCGTGCTTGTCGTTGCGCATGATGTGGTAGACCGGCGCGATGCCGGCCTTCTTCATCGCGTCGACGATGGGAGTCACGGTTTCGGCGGGATAAAGCGGATCGTGATCGCCGTTCTCGATGTAGAGCGGGCAGTTCGCCAGATTGCCGAGGTAGAGGTTCCCCTCGATGCGTGCGTCGCGGTTGGCGAGCACCAGCGGCTGGCCGTTGATGGTCATGCACGCCGACCACGGGTTCGGCTCGCGCAGCGCGAAGAAGTAGGTGCCGGTGCCGCCGTCCGAGATTCCGGTGACATAAGTCTGCGTTTCGTCGACGTTATACCTTCTCTTCACCTGGTCGAGCAGGCCGATGATGCTGTCAACCTGGCTCTGGTGCCACCACGCGTTGTCATCGGATGCCTGCGGCTCGATATAGATCTGAGACTCGCCAGGAATGCGCATCGACTGCGGCTGGCGGCCTGGCTGAGGCGGACGGCCGACTCCGCCGTGCAACTGCACACGCAGCGGCCATTTTTTCGCGGCGTCGTATTCGGCGGGAATCTCGATGAGCGCTTCGAATGACTCGCCGCCGACGGTCATGGGCTGGCGAATCAGGCCGGTCTTCTCTTTCGCGTAGCTTCGCCCCGCCTTCAGCCGCGTCCACGCTTCGTCAAAGGTGATGCCGCTGTCGACGATGCCGTGAACCGTTTTCTCCGCGGCGGACGTCGTAGGCGCATCCCAGAAGGCTTTGAACGCCGCATCGACGTTTGTCGTCGCTGCGCGCAACCCTATCACCGCCAGCCCCACTGCCGCGGCGGCGAGCATCAGCTTCTTCATGGCCGCGTATGTTACGCCCGCCGAGCAAAGTTGAGTCGCCCCATGTATGGGGTCTGACCCCGCTACAAGTCGTTTACGGGGTCTGACCCCGCAACTCCCGAGTCGTACTCGCGCACAAGTCGTTACCCGACTCCGACTCGGCCGACTTGACGAGTCAAACAAATGTTTAATACAGTTGTTTAACACGACATGAAACGCGTCATCCGACCGCTCATCCTCCTGATTCTCGTCGCCGGCGCCGGCTATTACTGGTACGAGTCGTCTCGGCCGGTGCCCCTCGTGCTGACGGGCATCGTCACGACCAACGACGTCGTCGTCAGCCCGCAGATCGCCGGACGCATCGAGCAGCTGAACGTCAACGAAGGCGATTCGGTGAAGAGCGGCCAGGTGATCGCCGTCCTCGACTCCGGTGAACTGCAACAGGAAGAAGCGTTCTACGCGGCAAGCGCGGCGGGCGCCAGCTCGCAGGTGCAGGAAAGCGCGGCGGCGCTCGCCTATCAACAGCGCCAGGTGACGGATCAGATCAGTCAGGCCGAAGCGAACCTCGCGGCCACCGAATCGCAGGTGATGGCGGCGCAGGCACAGCTCGAGAAAGCGAACGTCGATCTGAAACGCGCCGACGAGATGTTGAAGACCGGCGTCATCTCGCAGGCAGAACTCGACGCGGCACGAACGCAGCAGCAGGTCGCGCAGTCGTCCATCGATTCGCTGCGCAAGCAGATCGACGCGCAGCACGCCGCGGTCCAACTCGCACGCTCGAACGCCGAGCAGGTTGCGGTGCGTCGCAGTCAGCTCGATACCAGCCAGAAACAGCAGCAGGCAGCCGCCGCGCAGCGCGCGAAGGCCGGCGTTCGCCTCGGTTACACGGAGCTGAAAGCGCCAATCGATGCGATCGTCGACGTGCGAGCGGCGCGCATCGGCGAGGTCGTGATGCCCGGGCAGCCGGTAGTGACGCTCGTCAATCCCGATGATCTGTGGGTGCGCGCGAACGTCGAGGAGACCTATATCGATCGCGTGCGCGTCGGCGACAAGCTGCAGGTGCGGCTCCCCTCCGGCGACGTGCGTGAAGGGACGGTCTTCTATCGCGGCGTCGAAGCCGCGTTCGCCACGCAGCGCGACGTGAGCCGCACGAAACGCGACATCAAGACGTTCGAGATCCGGCTGCGCGTGGACAACAAGGATCGACGCCTCGCCGTCGGCATGACCGCGTACGTGGATCTCCCGGTCGTATGAAAGCCGCCATCGACGTCCGCAGCATCGTCAAGAAGTTCGGCGACTTCACCGCCGTCGACGGCATCAACTTCGCCGTCGAAGAGGGTGAGATCTTCGGACTGCTCGGGCCCAATGGCGCCGGCAAATCCACTCTGATTCGGATGCTCGTCACCTTGCTGCAGCCGACGTCGGGCACGGCGCTGGTCGGCGGCTTCGACGTCATCAAGCAGGCAGACGACGTGCGCCGCGCGATCGGCGTCATCCCGCAGGCGATGACGAGCGATTTGGAGTTGAGCGTCGAAGAGAACCTGCTGATCTACGCCAAGCTGTACGGCGTCCCGCGCGAGAAGCGCGAACGGGTGATTCCCGAGCTGCTCGAAGCCGTGGAGCTGCTGCAGTGGAAGGACAAGCAGGTGAAAAACCTGTCGGGCGGCATGCGGCGTCGCGTCGAGATTGCGCGCGGCCTCGTCCACGAGCCGCGCGTCTTCTTCCTCGACGAGCCGACCACCGGTCTCGATCCGGTGTCACGCACCGCGGTCTGGGAGATGCTGCAGCGCATCAAGAGCAGCCGCAACCTGACGGTGCTCATCACGACGCACTACATGGACGAAGCGGACAAGCTCTGCGACCGCATCGCCATCGTCGATCACGGCAAGCTCGTGGCGCTCGACTCGCCGATGATGCTCAAGGCGTCGGTTCCCGGGAAGAACATCCTCGAGGTCAGCTTCGTCAACGCACCTGCCGACTGGCCCGCACGCCTCGAGGCGCTGTCGTTTGTCGACAAGGTCGACGGCCAGGGCCACGTCTATCGCATTTCCTCGAGCAACGGGCCGGGGACGACGCTCGCGCTGATGGAAGCCGCGTCGGCCGCAAACGTCACCGTGCAGTCGCTCTCCGTCCAGAGCACGACGCTGGACGATGTGTTCGTGCACTACACCGGACGGCAGCTGCGCGACGCGCTGCAGGAAGCATCGGTCGCGGATTCGCCGTTCATGATGCGCCGGGGAGGAGGCCGCTAGCCATGTCGCGCATGTGGGCCATCGTCGAGCGCGAGCTGCGCCGGTTCCGCCGCAGCCCGGTCCTCATCTTCATGTCGATGATTTTTCCGCTGTGCCAGCTGGTGATTCTCGGCTACGCCTTCGGCGGCAACGTCAAGCATCTGAAGGTCGCGGTCGTCGATCAGGATCACGGGTTGCCGGCGGTCAAGATTCGTGAGCTGGCGCAGGCGGCCTCGTCAGGCGCGCGCACGATCGATCTCCTCGACTACTCGGATGAAGGACAGGCGGTCACAGATCTGCGGAACGGTCGCGTCAACGGCGTGTTGACGATTCCACCGGAGTTCTCGCGGCGCGTGCTCGCCAGGAACGAGCCGCGCGTCGCGCTGATCGAGGACAACACGGACAACGTCGTCGCCAACGCGCTGGCGGCGAACCTCAGCTCGATGCTCGTCGCCTACAACGATCCGCCGACCGTGGCGCGCGTCCCCACGAAGGCGTCGCTCGACGTCGTCGAGGTCTACCCGTACGTGCCTTACATCCAGTACCTGCTGCCCGGTTCGATCGTCATGTCGATCTTCATGATGGTGATGATTGGCGGCGGCATCATCTTCATCGACGACAAGGCGCGCGGGCTGCACGAGGGCTATCTGGTCACGCCCATCAGCAAACTGGAGCTGATTGCCGGCTTCAACGTTTCGGGCACGATCAAGGCCGTGATCGCCGGCATCTGCATCATGTTCGTCGGATCCGTGATTGCGGGCGTCCCGCATCCGTTCGATCCGCTGCGCGCGCTGCGCCTCGCGATCCTCATCATCGTCACGGCGTTTGCGCTCATCAGCATGATGTTCCTGATCATGGTGCGCGTCAGCGACCCGCTCATGCCGCGCGCGATCTTCGGCCTGCTCAACACCGTCCTCTATTTCCCGAGCGGCGCCGTCTACCCGCAGCAGGGATTTCCCGCGTGGATGCAGGTGATTGCGAAAGTCGATCCGTTCACCTACGCGGTGCACGGCTTCAAGAGCCTGCTGCTGAAGAACACGGGCGTCGGCGCCATCACCGGCGACCTGCTCTACCTCGCCGCGTTCTCGATCGTCGCGATGACCGCCGCGACGATGCTGTTCAGGCGAACGCTGTAGGCATGGAGGAGAAGGACCTCGAAACCCGCGGGCGCGTGCTGAATGCCGCCGCCCGTCTCTTCGCGGAGCACGGGTTTGCGACGGTCACGGTGCGTGACATCTGCAACAAGGCGGGCGCCAACGTCGCAGCGGTCAACTATCACTTCGGCGGGAAGGACGGGCTCTACCAGGCGGTCATGGGCATGGCGATGGAAACCATGCAGGCGACGACCGAGGCTGCGCGCGCAGCAGGCCGCGATCTTCCTCCGGATCAGCGCATTCGCGCCTACGTCTCGGTGTTCGCGGACCGCCTGCTCGGCAGCCATCACGAAACCTGGATTCACCAGCTGATGATGCGCGAGATGTCGGATCCGACGCCCGTGCTCGCGCGGGTGGCCGAGGAAGTGATGAAGCCGCGCATGCTGTACTTGTGCTGCACGATCGGCGAGCTGCTTGGCTGCGCCGCCGACGATCCGGCGGTCGTGCGATCGGCGCTGAGCATCACCGCGCAGTTCAACAGCCTGCTGTGGAGACCGGAGGTTGCGCGGCTGCTGAACGCGCCAAGCTCGGTGCCCGGCAACATCGAAGAGATTGCCGAGCACATCGCGCGATTTTCGTTAGGGGGAATTTCTACGATTCGCGACGAGTTCTGAGCCGTTTGCCGACGGCGAGCCCGAGGTGATACGCGCCTTCCTGCTGCAGCCACATGTGGCGCGCGTAGTTGTCGGCCAGCTCGACGATCATCGTGCGCTTGGCTTCGGGAAGCGCCGCGGCGATCTGCTCGACCAGCGTTTCCTGCCGCTGCAAATCGACGGTCTCGAACAACTCGTCGTCGTGAATCGCTTCGAGCAGCTCCTCGTACTCGTTCTCGCACTGCTCTTCGGCATCGGAGAACGACGGGATGTGATGCAGCTTGCCATCGAGATCGATTTTCTTGGCGCACTGCTCGGCGAGCTCGAGGAGTTCTTCTGATGTTGGCATAAACGATTGAAGCCACGAAGGTCACGAAGCGCAACAATTCTTCGCGAACTCCGCGTCCTTCGTGGTTAGACAATATCTCCGAGATGAAAGGCCTTCACCTGCAGGAACTCGTCCATCCCGTAATGCGAGCCTTCCCTGCCGAAGCCTGACTGCTTGATCCCACCGAACGGTGCCATCTCCACTGACACGCTGCCAGTGTTGCAGCCGACCATGCCGAACTCGAGCTTCTCCGCGACGCGCCAGGCGCGGCGGATGTTCTCGGTGTAGAAGTAGGCGGCCAGCCCGTACGGCGTGTCATTGGCGAGGGCGATCGCTTCGTCCTCGTCCGAGAAGCGGAAGAGCGGCGCGACGGGCCCGAACGTTTCCTCGTTGGCGATGCGCATGGCCGCCGTCGTGCCGACGAGCACGGTAGGGGCAATGAACTGCCCGCCGAGTTCATGCGCGCCGCCGCCGACGGTTGCAACCGCGCCGCGCGTCCGCGCATCGTCGATGTGACCGAGCACCTTCTCGGTTGCAGCACCGTTGATGAGCGGACCGACGGTCGCTTTCTCCTGGAGGCCGTCGCCGACGACGAGGCCGGAGACCTTCTTCGTCAGCTTGTCGGCGAACTGGTCGTAGATCGCTTCGCGCACGAGGATGCGGTTCGCCGACACGCAGGTCTGCCCCGCGTTCCTGAACTTGCTGGCCATGACGCCCTTCATCGCCTTGTCGATATCCGCATCGTCAAAGATGATGAACGGCGCGTTGCCGCCAAGCTCCATGCTCAGCCGCTTAAGCGTGCCGGCGGACTTCTCCATGAGGAAGCGGCCAACGCGCGTCGAGCCGGTGAACGAGAGCTTGCGCACCGTCTCGCTCGACGTCAGCGCTTCGCCGATTGGGCCAGGCTGACCGGTGACAATGTTCAACACGCCTTTCGGGAAGCCGACGCGTTCGGCCAGCACGGCTAGTGCGAGCGCGGAAAACGGCGTCAGCTCCGAAGGCTTGAGCACGATCGTGCAGCCCGCGGCGAGCGCGGGTGCGACCTTGCGCGTGATCATCGCGTTCGGGAAGTTCCACGGGGTGATCGCTGCGCAGACGCCGACAGGTTCCTTGAGCACGACAATCCGTCGATCGGCCGTCGAGGCAATCGTCTCGCCGTAGATCCGCTTGGCCTCCTCCGCGAACCATTTCACGAACGAGGCGCCGTAGATGATTTCGCCTTTCGCTTCGGAGAGCGGCTTGCCCTGCTCGACGGTGAGGATCTTGGCAAGGTCGTCGGTGTGCTCGTTGATGGCGTTGAACCACGCCTCGAGCAGCGCGCTGCGTTTGGCCGACGGCAGGGCCCGCCACTGCGGAAACGCCGCGTGGGCGGCGTCAACCGCGCGCCGGGTATCGGCACCGCCGAGATCGGGAATGTTGCCGACCGCTTCACCGTTGGCGGGGTTGCGGACGGCGAGCGTCGCCGCGCCAGTCACCCACTCGCCGTTGATGTACGCCGCTTGCTTGAAGAGCGCCGCGTCCTTCAGCAGCTCTCCGAGATCCGTTTTCGTACGCAGTGCTTGGGCCATGGCTTCATCCTACCGCTGCCTGTGTCAATTGGGTTAGGCGCGTTTTGTGCGCAGGACATCGGCGGCACGTTCGGCGGCGTCCCTGACGAGGAACCCCATCTTTGGATGAGACGCTTCGATGTCAATCTGGATCCCGTGTTCGCGCAGTTCCTCTGAGGTCGTCGGCCCGATCGATGCGACGGCCATCGCCGCCAGACCTTTCCGCACGTCTGCCTCGATGTTCAGCTGGCCGGCGATCTCCAACAGATGCACCACCTGCGTGGCGGTCGTGAACAGCACGACCTCGATGCGGCCGTCGGCAATGCCCTGCGCCGCCTGCCGCAGCGGCTCGGGATTCTCCGGGAGCGCCCAGCGATAGACCGGCACGCTGACGACGTCGGCGTAGCGCTCGCGAAGCGCGTCGAGCAGCGGCGCATTGGAGGCGCCATATTCCTGCACCGCCACTCGCGCGCTGTGCAGCGTCAGCTCCGCCGCCTTCGCGTCGAGCGCCGCTATCAACTCTTTCCACGTGTTCGGTTCGGGCGCCACCACCCACGGCGTCAGGCCCAGCTCGCGCAGCACCGCCACCGGCTTCGGTCCACGCGCGGCGATCTTCGTGCTGTCGAGCGCCGCGACGAACGCCGGCCGCACGCCTCGCCGATCGACGACCGCCAGCAGCGCCCGCGTACCGACGCCTGTCAACAGGATCACGAGATCGAACTCGTGGCGAAGAAGCGCTTCGATGAATGCGATGGCGTCGGTGTTGGTATCGAGCGGGACTTCACGAAGCGCGGGCGCGGCAATCGACTCGCCGCCGTAGTTGGAGACCAGCGCAGCCATTTCCAGGCTGCGCCGGCTTTCAAGCGTGAGGACTCGAAGCTTGTTGAATGACGGCGTCAAACAGTCCGAATGTTACGCCACCATTCCGTCCGACGACTCTGCGTGGAGATACGCCACTTCGCCGTGCTGGCTGATGTCGAGGCCGCTCATTTCGTCCTCGGCGTTCGTCCGCAACGGAAGGACCAGGCCGATCAGCTTCGCGAGGATGAAGCTGACGACGAAGCTATAGATCGCGGCGCCCGCAACTGCAACCGCCTGGATGCCGAGCTGACGCGGGTTGCCGTACATCAACCCGTCCGCAACGGTGTTGAGCGCCTTCTGCGCGAAGATGCCGGTCAGCAGCGCGCCGACGGTGCCGCCGACGCCATGCGCCGCGAACACGTCGAGCGAGTCGTCGAAGTTCGTCTTCGCGCGCCACTGCAGCATGAGATAGCTCGGAATCGCAGCGATGGCGCCAAGCCAGATGGCATCCATCGGACCGACGTAGCCTGATGCGGGTGTGATCGCAACGAGGCCGACGACAATCGCCGTTGCCGCGCCGACGGCGGTCGGTTTGCCCGAGCGGAAGTAATCGAGGAACGTCCAGACGAGCAGCGTGGCCGCGGGAGCGAGGAACGTCGCGGTGAAGGCGAGCGCCGCGATGTTGTTCGACGCGAGCGCGCTGCCGGAATTGAAGCCGAACCACCCGAACCAGAGGACGCCCGCGCCGAGCAGCGTGAACGGAACGTTGTGCGGCAGCAGCGAAGACGACGGATATTCACGCCGGTTGCCGACCGCGAGAGCGCAGGCCACCGCGGCCATCGCCGCATTGACGTGCACCACCGTGCCTCCCGCGAAATCGAGCGCGCCCATCTGCGCCAGCCAGCCGCCGCCCCACACCCAGTGCGCGATCGGCGCGTAGACGATGATGCCCCAGATCGAGATGAAGAGAACGTAGGCGGAGAAGCGCATGCGCTCGACGATCGACCCCGAAATCAGCGCGGCGGTGATGATGGCAAACGTCGCCTGATACGACATGTGGAGCATGTGCGGAATCGTTCCGAGCGGCTCCAGGCCGACGCCCTTCAGGAACAGGTTCGACAGGTCGCCGATCCACTTGTTGCCGGTGGAGAAGGCGAGCGAGTACGCGACGAGCGCCCAGATCACGCCGGTGAAGCCGAGCGCGATGAAACTCATCATCATCGTGTTCAGGGCGTTCTTCGACCGCACGAGCCCGCCGTAGAAGAACGCCAGCATGGGCGTCATCAACAGCACCAGCGCCGTCGAGCAGAGCATCCAGGCCGTATCAGCTTGGTTCATGTCTCACCTGTCGTTAGGGCGTCCGCAGGGGTGGTCCAGTCAGCGGGCGCCGGGAAGTTTTAGGAAGGCGTGCCGCCGGGCGGGTGAGCAAGCGAGGTGCCACGCGTGCGCGCGCAGATCACGCAAGAACGCTGGGAAATTTTGAAAATACGAGTGACCGCGCCAGATGCGAACAGACTTTTTTGTCGCAGCCTCAATGAACAGAAACAATGATGTTGCTGTTCAACGCGGATCGGAGCGGCGTCCGGGCGAACGCCGCCGCGATCGGAAACATTTATGTTCCCGATCGCGGTCAGTCTGCAAATTTGTCAGGCGAGACGGAAGCCGCTCTTCGACAGCGGCAGCTGACGCACGCGCGTGCCGGTGGCGGCGAAGATCGCGTTGCTGACGGCGGGCAGCACCGGCGGCAGGGCCGGCTCGCCGAGGCCTGTCGGGGGATTGCCCGTGGTCAGGAAGTGGACGTCGATTTCCGGCGGCGCCTGGCGGATACGCACCGGCTGATACGCGTCGAAGTTGCTCTGGACGGTCTTTCCGCCGTCGAAGGTGATCTCGTAGTTCATCAACTGGCTCAGCCCGTCGATCACCGCGCCCTGCGACTGATTGAGCGCCATGCTCGGGTTGACGATCTGGCTACCGATGTCGGCGACCACCCACACCGTGTTGACCTTCACGCGGTTCTGCGCGTCGACCGTCACGTCGGCGACCTCCGCGAAGTAACCGCGGTGCGCATACTGGAACGCCACGCCGAGCGCGCGCCCCTTCGGCAGCGAGCTGCGCCGATCCCAGCTCGCACGCTTCGCCACTTCCTGCAGCACGCCGAGCGCGCGGCGATGATCGAAGTCGTCCGCACCCTGCGTCGGCGGCGCCAGCTGCGGCGCGTTCAGCAGGTCGACGCGGAACTGCACCGGGTCCTTCCCCGCCGCGTGCGCCAGCTCGTCGATGAATGATTGGAACACCCACGAGTAGGCGTTGCTGCGCGGCGCGCGCAGCGCCCACGTCGGGATGCCCATCGGCATCAGCGACGCGCGCATCGCGAAGTTCGGCACGAAGCGGGCGGGGAATTCGACGGCCGGCACCTGGCACTGCGGCGCGAACTTCTCGCCCTCGCCGTAGGTGACGTAGTGATCGCGCCAGGCGACGACCTTGCCTGACGAATCGAGACCGGCCTTCAGGTAGTGCCAGCCGCCGGGACGATAGTGGTCGTGATGGAAATCGTCCTCGCGCGTCCAGAGCAGCTTCACCGGCTGGCCGCCTATCTGTTTGGCGATCGCCGCGGCTTCAACCATGTAGTCGTTCGTCAGGCGCCGGCCAAAGCCGCCACCCGTGCGGAGAAGATGAACGGTGATGTCCCCTTCCTTCACGCCGAGCGTTGACGAGACAAGCGCGCGCCCCTGCGCGGGCGTCTGCGTCGGCGCCCAGATCTCGAACTTGCCATCCCTGAACTGCGCGGTGCAGTTCTGCGGCTCGAGCGGTGCGTGCGCGATGAACGGAAACGCATAGGCACCTTCGACGAGCTTCACGTCGGCCTTCTGCAGCGTGGCTTCCGCATCGCCGTCGGCTCGCATCGTGAACACCGGCGGCTGCTTCGACAGTTCGTCCGCCTTTGCTGCGAAAGCGACGCTGCTCTGCTGCGCGGTCGCTCCTTCGTTCCAGGTGACCTGCAGCTTGCTCCGCGCCTGACGTGCCTGCCACCAGCTGTCGGCGACGATCGCGACACCAGGCATCAGACCGAGAAGATCGGCCGTGCCGTCGACGGCAAACGCGTAGCGCACGCCGGGCATCGCCTTGATCGCGTCGAGATTCGCGCTGGCGACCTTGCCGCCGAACACCGGGCACTTTTCGTAAACAGCCCACAGCATCCCGGGCAGCGTGAAGTCGATGGCGTAAAGCGGCTTGCCTGTGACGATCTTCGGGTTGTCGATGCCCGCCGTCGGCTTGCCGATGATCTTGTAGTCGGCGGCGTTCTTCACCTTCACCGATCTCAGATCCGGCGCGGTAAGCGTGGCCGCTCGCCCGGCAAGCTCACCGTAGCTGAGCGACCGGTTCGTCCCCGCATGGACGACGCGGCCTGTCGTGGTCGAGCACTGCGCCTCGGGGACGCCCCACGTCTGCGCCGCGGCCGTCACGAGCATGGCGCGCACCGCGGCCCCGACCTGGCGCAGCGGTTCCCAGTTGGTCGGCGTCGCCGTGCTGCCGCCGGCGTTCTGACGTCCGTACTTCGTCTCGTCGAGATCCGCCTGCTGGATGCGGACGTTTTTCCAATCCACGTCGAGCTCGTCGGCGATCAGCATCGGCAGTGATGTCTTGATGCCCTGGCCGATCTCCGGGTTCTTCGACATGATCGTGACCAGGCCATCGGGCGCGACCGTGACGAATGCCGTCGGGAGGAAATTGGCGGGCGCGGGAGCGCCCTGCGCGAATACGTCCGCGATCGGCTCGAGGTAGACCGCGGCGACGAGGCCGCCGCCGGCCATCGCGGTGACGCGCAGGAAGGAGCGGCGATTCATGATCATCGTATCCATGACGCCTCCTTACTGCTCTCGCGCGGCCTGCGCGCGGGCGGTTTCAGTCGGGCGCTGACCGGGCGACATCGCCGCAGCCTTGTGGATGGCTTCACGGATGCGCAGATACGTCGCGCAGCGACAGATATTGCCGTTCATCGCGGTGTCGATGTCGGCGTCGGTCGGCTTCGGCGTTTTAGCAAGCAGCGCCGCGGCCGACATGATCTGTCCCGCCTGGCAGTAGCCGCACTGCGGCACGTCGATCTCCTGCCACGCGATCTGCAGCGGATGCGTGCCCTCCGCCGACAATCCTTCAATCGTCGTCACCGGCTTGCCGGCGACCGTCGAGACGGGTGTCTGGCAGGAACGCACCGCGCGGCCGTCGAGATGCACGGTGCAGGCGCCGCACAATCCGGCGCCGCACCCAAACTTCGTGCCCTTGAGATTGAGCACGTCACGGACGACCCAGAGCAGCGGCATGTCCCCCGGGACATCGACACTCATGGATTTGCCGTTGACGGTGAACGTCACAGCCATGTCAGCTCCTCAGTTTTGACGAGGTCGAGGAGTAAGTGTAACCGGGGGCGCCCCGGCGCTACCAGAGACTGGTTTGTTCCGTGGCTGCGTGCGGGGCGGCCGTGCTGGCGTAGAGCCGCAGCCGCGCACGGCTGACGATTGCTATGGCGGCGGCGAGCACCGTTACGAACCCGATGATCAGGTCGTTGTTCGCCGAAAACGTGAATCCGTGCTGGGCAAACATCATTGGCGTCAAGAACATCCATACGCCCAGGGCCAGCGCCACAAACAGCGGCACTACCGTCGCCGTTCCCATCAGCGCGGAGGTTGCGGACACCACGACGAGGAGCGCGCCGACAAGCGTGTCCTGCAGCGCGTGCGCGTGTCGCGCATAACCGAACACCCACGGCGACGTCATGAGCCAGAGGCCGATCAGCGCAAGCAGCGCGCGGCCGAATAAGAGTCCTTCACCTTTTCGCATGGCAACCTCCCTGGCTCGATTGGTCTGCCCCGGGTAGCCCAACACGGCGGGGCACGCCGCGGCCTTGGCGAGAACAATACGAAGCAACGGCCGTACCTCGCCCGAGGACGCGCGTACTTTGGTTGGAGTACCAACTAATTTGCAGTGGTCGGGCTGGGGTGTCGCTAATCGTGACGCGGCACGTTGGAATTGCCGACGGCGGCGAGCTCGTCGGCAAGCCGCGTGAGCAGCCGCTCGGCCGCGGCGAGATCGGCAGGTGGCAGGCGCTCGAGCGTGCGCCGCACGGCGTCTTCGACGGTATGCCGCCGCGCGCGATTGGTCTTCCGGCCTCGCGCCGTCAACCGCAGATGCACGCTGCGGCCATCCTCGGGATTGCTGTCGCGAGCGACGAAGCCAGCGGCTTCAAGACGCCGCACAATACCGGTGATCGTGCCGCGGTCGAGGTGCAGCAGCGCCGCGAGGCCGCTCGGCGTCACGCGCGGATGCCGGCCGACGAGCAGCACGCAGAGGCGTTGCTGCGACGTGAGACCGACGATCGATTCCATGCGACGCGAGGCGCTCTGCAGGTCGTGGTCGACCTTCCACATCAGTCGCATGAAGCGCAGGGCGCGATCGGGCGAACGGCGAAGCGCGGTCATGGAGCAATCCGTGATGCGAGGCAGCCGAAGAACTTGTCCATCGTCATCCGCGCGACTCCATCGATCAGTCGCTGGCCGACGCGGGCGATGAGTCCACCCACCTCCGCCGCCGCAATGACGTCAACTTCAGTACCCGTTGCCGCCGATCGCAGCGCGATCTGCGCGTTGCCGCGCGCAAACCCGGGCTTCCCCGATGCGTCGACGATGAGCCGGTAAGACTGCGGCGGTTGAAGATCGGCCAATGTGATCGTTGCGGTGAACGTGCCGGTGACCGCGGCAACGCCAATCGACATCTCGGCCTGGAATCGGTTGTCGCCGACCGGACGCAGCTCGCGGCAGCCGGGCAGACACGATTTGATCGCTTGCGGATCCATGAGCAGCGCCCACACGTCCTGCGGCGGTGCGGCGAACTTATAGGTGGCGGTGATGTCCATCACGTAGGCGGCGCGCCAGGTCCTCGATGCTCTGAAGATTATGCGCGGGAAGGAAGTCGTCTATATGGTCGAGCGCGGCCTGCATGCCGCGCGTGAGCGGCTCGTAACTGGCGGAGCCGAGCAGCGGGTTGAGCCAGATCAGACGCGAACAACGCCTCCGCAGCCGCGCGAGCTCGCGTCCCAGCAGCTCGGGATCGCCGCGGTCCCATCCGTCCGAGACGAGCACGACGACCGGTCCATGCCGCATGACGCGCCGGGCCCACGTCGTGTTGAACGTGTGCAGCGCATCGCCGATGCGCGTGCCGCCGCCCCAGTCTTTCAGGTCGCGCACCATGCGCGAGACGATGCGATGGCCGCCGGTCGCGGCGACGTGGCGGGTGACGCGCGTGAGGCGCGTCGCAAAGACGAAGCTTTCCACCTGCCGCGCGCTGCGCGTCAGGCCGGCGGCAAACGCCAGCAGCATCCGGCTGTATCGATCCATCGATCCGCTGACGTCGGCCAGCAGCACGACCGGCCGCGGCCGTTCGCGCCGCACGCGCCGCGGCAGGTCGATCAGCTCGCCGCCGCGCATCACGTTCTTGCGCAGCAGCCGCGGCATGTCGATGTCGCCGCGATGCGCGCGCGCCCACCGCCGCGTGCGCCTGATGCCCGGCTGCCACTGCAGCCGCAGCAGCAGCCGGCGTGCTGCTTCGAGCTCCGCCGCCGTGAAGTCGGCGAAATCTTTCGTGCGCGACACTTCGACCGTGCTGTAGGCGCCGAGGGCGAAAGCGGCGCTGGCGGCGGCATCCGCTGCCGCCTCCTCGACATCCAGCCGCTGCGGCGCGCCCGCATCGCGGCGCGTGACGATACGCGCGCGCTCGCCGAGCGAGAAGAGCGGCAGGTCGAGCTCTGACGATCCATGCGCGCGGAAGAACAGAGCGAAGGCCTCGTTGAAGAGTGGGAGGTCCTCGTGCCGGTGCACGAGGAGCGAGCAGAGCGTCGCGCGCAGGTCGGCGCGGCTGCCGACGCCGATCCACTCGATCGCCTGGATGGCATCGACCATCCGTTCACGGTGGATGTGCACCCCCGTCGCGCGCAGCACGCGGCCGAAGAGAAGCAGGTTGGGAATCAGCGCCGGCGGGTCCGCATCGCGTGGCATTCGGTGCTCCGCGGAACCCGCCCTACGTCAACGCTCGAGCGAGGATCGTGCTGACTCGCTCGCCGCGCACACTCTCGATGTCTTCCTGATTCTTCAGCAGGATGCCGAGCGTCTCGTCGATGACGTCGCGATCGAGCACGTCGCGATCGAGCGCCACCAGCGCCGCCGCCCAGTCGAGCGTCTCCGAGATGCCGGCGGCCTTATAGAGATCCGCCGTCCGCAGCTCCTGCACGAACGCCGTGATCTGCCGCGCCAGCCGCTCCGATGCGCCAGGCACCTTCGACGTGACGATGCGGAATTCCTTGTCGAAGTCGGGATAGGGAATCCAGCTGTAGACGCAGCGCCGCTTCAGCGCGTCGTGCACCTCGCGCGTGCGGTTCGACGTGACGATGACAACCGGCGGCTCGACGGCGCGGATGGTTCCAAGCTCGGGGATGGTGACCTGGAAGTCGGATAGAAACTCGAGCAGGTAGCCCTCGAACTCCTCGTCCGCGCGATCGATCTCGTCGATGAGGAGGACGGGCGCACGCTCGCGTGTCTCCTCGATGGCGCGCAGCAGCGGCCGCTTGATCAAGAAGGTCTCAGTAAAGAGCTCGCGCGTGGCCGCGGCGCGATCGACGTCGCCGGCGGTCTCGATCATCCGGATCTCGAGCAGCTGCCGCGGATAGTTCCACTCGTAGACCGCCTGGCTGACGTCGAGTCCCTCGTAGCACTGCAGGCGGATGAGCGATGTCTTCAGCGCCGCGGCAAGAACCTTGGCGACCTCGGTCTTGCCGACACCGGCTTCTCCCTCGAGAAACAGCGGGCGCTTGAGCCGCAGCGCGAGATAAATCGGCACGGCAAGCCCTCGTTCGGCGATGTAGCGTTCGCCGGCGAGGGCCTTCTGCAGCGCGTCGACCGATTGGAAAATGGCGTCGGGGGTCATTTAACGGCGACAATGTCCTCGAAAAATGACCCCCGACCCCAATTTCACGCCAGGCCGGCGCGCGCGGCCGCCGCGGCAATCGCGCGCTTCACGTAGACCGGAGCCACCGCGGTTCGATATTCGGCCGACGCGAAGATGTCGCCCGTGACGTCGCCGCCGAGGTCCTTGTTCACCTGCGACGCCGCCGCCGCGATCGACGCGTCGTTCAGCGGCTTGCCGACGAGCGCGTCCTCGACGGCGCGCGCGCGCGTCGCGCGCGGCAGCAGCCCGCCGAGCGCCACGCGCGCAGCGGAGGACGCATTACCCGCCATCGTCACCGACGCCGCGACGCCGATGACCGCATAGCGCGATGCGGGATGCGCGAATTTCACGTAGGCAGATCCCTGGCCGCGCGCGGGCGCGGCGGGAACGACGATCGCGGTGATGACCTCATCGTCCGCGAGGGACGTGCTCATGATGCCGGTGAAAAAACCGTCGGCGGCAATCGTTCGCTCCCCTGAGGGCCCGACCGAGACGATTTGCGCGTTGAGCGCGACGAGCACCGTCGGCAGGTCGGATGCGGGATCCGCGTGCGCGATGTTGCCGCCGATCGTGCCGCGTGCCCTTACCGCCGGGTCGCCGACCAGGCCGGCGGCTTCGGCGAGCGCCGCCGCCGATTTCTGGACGTCGGCCGACGCGGCGATTTCCGCATGCGTCGTCAGCGCGCCGATGCGGATGCTGTCGCCGCCGCGCGCGATGCCGCGCAACTCGGGAATGCGGCCGATGTCGACGACAGCCGACGGAGCCGCGAGCCGCAGCTTCATCAGCGGGATCAGGCTGTGCCCGCCCGCCAGGAGCTTCGCCCCCGGATTGGCCGCCAGCAGACGCTGCGCATCGGAAAGGGAACGCGCGCGATGGTAGTCGAAGTTGGCTGAGTACATCGCTAGGCTCCCTTCTTCTGCATCGCGTTGAACACACGCTCGGGTGTCAACGGCATCTGAATCGACTGCACGCTGAAGGGTTCGAGCGCATCGATGACCGCGTTGTAGACCGTGCAGGTCGATACAATCGTGCCCGCCTCGCCAATGCCCTTCACGCCAAGCGGGTGATGCGGCGATGGCGTGACCGTAGAGAGGACTTCGATGTCGGGCAGGACGTCCGCGCGTGGAATCGCGTAGTCGGCCAGCGACCCGGTCAACAGCTGTCCGTTGTCCGCATAGACCGCGCGCTCCCAGAGCGCCTGACCAATCCCCTGAACGACGCCGCCGTGGACCTGACCTTCGACGATCATCGGATTGATCTGGGGGCCGCAGTCGTCAACCGCAACGTACCGCTTCAGCTGAATGACGCCTGTTTCCGGATCGACTTCGACGACCGCAACGTGCGCACCGAACGGATAGACGAAGTTCGGCGGATCGTAGAAGGTTGTCGCTTCGAGTCCCGGTTCCATCCCCTGCGGCATGTTCCAGGCGACATTGGCCATCAGCGCGATGTCCTGAATCGTCTTCGCCTTGTCGGGGAAGCCCTTGACGAAGAACTTCCCGTTGGCGTACTCGATGTCTTCGACTGCTGCTTCGAGCAGATGGCTCGTGAGCAGCTTCGCCTTCTCCTTGATCTTGCGCGTCGCCACCGCGAGCGCGGCGCCGCTGACGGCGGTCGTCCGGCTGCCGTACGTGCCCCAGCCCATTGGCGTGGTCTCGGTGTCGCCGTGAACGATCTTCACGTCGCTGACGCTGACGCCGAGCTCGTCGGCGACGATCTGCGCGAAGGTCGTTTCCTCGCCCTGCCCGTGCGGTGAGGAGCCGATGAAGACATGCGCCTTGCCGCTCGGATGAAAACGCACGATCGCGCTTTCCCAGAGGCCGCCCTGGAAGCCGACGGCGCCGGCGACCTGCGACGGCCCGAGTCCGCAAATCTCGACGTAGATGCCGACGCCGACGCCGAGATAGCGGCCCTTCTTCCGCGCCTCGGCCTGCTCCTCGCGCAGCGCGGCATAGTCGACGTGCGCCAGCACCTTGTCGAGCGCGCCTGCATAGTTGCCGCTGTCGTACTTCAGCCCGGTCACGACGTCGTGGCCGTTCTCAAAGGGCGGAATCAGGTTGCGCTTGCGGATGTCGGCGGGATCGATCTTCAGTTCGTCCGCGAGGCGATCGATCACGCGCTCGAGCATGAAGGTCGCTTCTGGACGGCCGGCGCCGCGATACGCCTCCACCGGCGTCGTGTTCGTGTAGACGCCGTAGACGTCTTCCTTCACGGCGCCGATCTGGTACGGACCCGAGAGCATCAGACCGTGAAGAATCGTCGGGATGCCAGGCGCTGCGGTCGACAGGTACGCGCCCATCCCCGCCCAGACGGTGCAGCGCAGGCCGAGAATCTTCCCGTCCTTCGTCGCCGCCATCTCGATGTCCTGCACATGGTCGCGTCCGTGCGTCGTCGACTGATAGTTCTCCGATCGCGTTTCGATCCACTTGACGGGCTTGCCCAGCTTCATGGAGCAGAAGACCGTGATGAAGTCGCCCTGGATCTGCGGAATCTTGCTGCCGAAGCCGCCGCCGACTTCAGGGGCGATGACGCGCAGCCGATCCTCCGGGATGCCGGCGACAAGCGACATGATGAAGCGGACGATGTGCGGGTTCTGCGTGGTGTTCCAGAGCGTGAGCTCACCCGTCGCGGGGACGTAATGCGCCAGCGCGCCACGCGGCTCCATCGCGGTCGGAATGAGACGCTGCTGGATGATGCGATCGCGGACGACGACGTCAGCGTTCTTGAAGGCGGCGTCGACATCACCGCCGCCGACCGTCCAGTGGAACGCGATGTTGTTCGGCGCTTCCTGGTGCAGCTGCGGCGCGCCCGACTTCACCGCCTGCTCGGGATCGACGATTGCGGGCAGCGGATCGTAGTCGACCTCGATCAGATCGACGGCATCCGCCGCCTGCTGCGGCGATTCGGCGACAACGACGGCGACGGCGTCGCCGACGTAGCGCACGACGTCTTTGGCCACCGGCGGATATGGCGCGGTCTTCAAATCGGAGTTCGGCACCAGCCACGCGCAGGGAATGCTGCCGAGCGTCCCTTCCGTATCGGCGCCCGTAAATGCCGCGACGACGCCCGGCGCGGCCTTCGCCGTCGAGGTATCGATCTTCTTGATCCGCGCGTGCCCGTGCGGGCTGCGCAGAATGGCCGCGTAGAGCTGACCGGGGAGCGTCATGTCCGCCGTGTAGCGCGCGGTGCCTGTGAGCAGGCGAGGATCTTCGCGGCGCTTGATGCCGGAACCGAACACGCGCGCAGGAGCCGCAACCGTCGTCGCCATCACCGTGCTCCCGCGGCAGCCGCCGCCTGAACTGAGCGAACGATGTTCTGATAGCCGGTGCAGCGGCACAGATTGCCTTCGAGCGCGTGCCGAATCTGCTCAGCCGACGGGTTGCTGTTGGTTGCCAGCAGCGCCTTGGTGGCGAAGATCATTCCCGGCGTGCAGAAGCCGCACTGCAGGCCATGCTTCTCCCAGAACGCCTCCTGGAGGCGATCGAGTTGTCCTTGCGGCGCGAGGCCCTCGATTGTCGTCACCGAGGAGCCGTCCGCCTGCGCCGCGAGGCACGTGCACGACTTGACGGCGACACCGTCGAGCAGCACGGTGCACGAGCCGCACTGGCTCGTGTCGCAGCCGATCTTCGTGCCGGTCAGGCCGAGGGTGTCGCGAAGAAAGTGAACGAGTAAGAGACGCGCTTCGATGTTGCGGTCATAACGCTGTCCGTTGACCGAAATGCCGACGGAGAGTTCCATGGCCCCTCCCTGAAAAGAGGCCAGAGCTTATCATGCGGTCAGGCGGGCCGGCGCAACTGGGTGTCGATGCGCCGCGACAGGGCTTCCACCTCGCGGCGGAGATCGTCGACGTTGTTCTGGCCCGCGACCGGTCCGTCGGGACGCTCGGCATCGCGGCTGATGAAAAACGTTGCCAGCGTCGCCGTCACGTATCCGAACGCGGCGAACGCGTACAACGCGAGCAGGACGCAGAGCACACGGCCCTCCATCGACTGCGGCCAGTACGCCGAACCCATCGTCGTCATGATCATCGCGGTCCACCAGAGCGCGGTCGCATAGTCGTGGATGCCGTTCGGGTCCGCAACCTTGTTCTCGAATGCGTACATCGCCGCCGCGCCACCCAGCGTCACGAGCAGCGTGAGCGCCGCGACGTAGCCAAACCCCCGGCGGTGCATGGTGGCGCGCAGCGATTGCATCGCCCGGTTGAGCGAGGCGAGTGTCCGTACGAGCCGCACCCCGCGCAGCGACGACGCGACGCGGGCGATCCGCGCGACGCGGATGACGCGCGCGATGCGCAGCGCCGGCAGCACGAGAGAGACTGCTACGAGCCAGTGCTTGCGAAGATAGATGCCTTTTCGCGGTGCGATCAGGAATTCAGCGAGGAAATCGAGGACAAAGAGGCCCCAGATGATGTGGCTCACTGCCGACAAGGTCGGCGACAGCCCGCGCGTGAAATCGAGGACGAGCAGCCCCAGCCAGATCAGGCCGAGCCCCGCCATCAGCGGCTCGGCCACCCTGACCAGATTTACCAGCAGCCGCCAGCGCTCCCGGTGGAGCGACGTCTCGTGCGCGGTGCGCGGTGCGGCGATAGCCACCTCCCTTTACGCAGCGTTTCCGCGCCGGCGCGCCTTGCGCGGCGCGCCCAGCCGTTCGAGCTCCTCGACGGCACACGTCAGCCGCGGATGCTCGGGATCGCTGAGGTCCACTTGATTCCAGCGCACGCGATAGCCGCGCACGCGTCCCGGCAGCGTCACGCCGAAATGGCGGACGGCGAGCCGCTCGATGACGGCGACCGGGCCGACGTGGAATTCCGTGATGACGTAATAGTCGTTTTCGCGTTCGGCGCGCATCTCCTCGATGCGCCCCACGGCGCGGCCGTCCGGCGCGTGCACCTTGCTGCCGAGCAGCAGCTCGACGCGTGCCTCACTTTTTTCCGCCACGCCGTCCTCCCGGAATTTTCGCGATGACGCGCTCCTCCAGCCAATCCTCCCAGACCAGCGCCTTCGTCCGCCTCCACGCAATGTCAACGTGGACGTCGATCCCGCCGCGGACGAAATGCTCGAAGGCGATGCGCGGCGGACCGCTCTGCCCCGGCTCGAACTTGACGCGCAACCAGTCGGCGAGATCGCCGAGCCAGTGATGCAGGCGGCGCCACGCAGCGGACTGGCTGATCTCCATCGCGATGACGCGCGGCGGCCGGTGCGCACGCAGCTGCACGATGATGCCGTCGACCTTGCCGATCTTGTTGTTGTCGGGATCGACGACCTGCTTGTCGAGCACGTCGCGAACCAGCGGGAGGGGTTCATCCACCGAGCACCTCCAGTGGAATCGCGACGAGGGCGATGAGAAACGCGATGACGACGATCGCGGAAACGAATACGTTCCCGACGAGGTGGTTCCGGTACTCGCGCATGTAGTGGCGATCGTTCATCAGGATCAGCAGCGGGAAGACGATGACGGGCGCCAGCAGCGCGTTGAGCGCCATGGAGAAGGTCGTGATCTGCAGCGGATCGCCGAGCAGCACGACCAGCACCCCGCCCACGGGAATCGCCAGCGTGTAGACGAAGGCGAACCGCGCATCTTCGTGCGGCTTCAGGTTCTCGCTCCAGTTCCAGCCGAACCCCTGCGCGAAGAGGTAGGACAAATTGAGCGCCACCTGCAGCGACGCGCCGAAGCAGGCGGTGCCAAGGCAGGCGGCAAACAGCGGAATGCCCCACGAGCCGAACGGCTGCACCATCATCAGGGCGGCCTGCTCGTAGCTGTCCACGCTGATGCCTTTCGGCCCGAGCGTCAACGCGCTGAGGATGACGATGGCGAAGGCTATCGTCGCGCCGAAGCTCATGCCGAGGACCGCGGTGATGCGATTCATCGGAACGTCTTTCAGCGACCACTTTTCCTCGATCGCCCCTGACGCGTAGAAGTTCAACATGAAGGGCTCGAAGAGGGAGCCGATGATGCCGACCGCCGTGAACCAGTAGCGCGCGGCGTCGTGCGACGGCGCCGACGGGACGAGGCCTTTCATCACCTCGTGCCACGGCGGTCCCATCCACCACATGCCGACGACGAAGGCGACGGTGATCAGGCCGAGCAGCGACGTGCCGTTCTGCACGATCGAGAACGTGCCGAGCCAGATCAGCACCCACAGGGCGAAGGCCACGATCGGGACGAACCACCGGTAGTCGATGCCGGTGGCCAGATGCAGGGCCACCGCGACGCCGCCCATCTCCGCGGCGAGCACGAGGAGATCGACGAGCAACTCGCCGACGAGAAGGAACGAGAAATAGCGGAATCCGCAGCGCTCGCGCACCGCGTCGACGAGCGAATGATGGCTGACACAGGCGAGCCGCCCCGCCATCTCGGTGAGAAAGATCACGCAGATGGTGCCGATGAGCAGCACCCACAGCATCTGCATGCCGAAGGCGGCGCCGGCGAGCGCCGCGGTCGCGATCGCGCCGACGTCGAGAAAGCCGCCGATGCTCGTGACGATACCGAGCGCGAGGTTGCTGATGCCCTTCATCGGAGGGCCGCTGCCCGCGCCGCCACCGTTTCGAGCGGCGCAGCTGCGGAATCGCCGGCCGACTTACGTGCGCTCTGCGCGTCCTTGTTCAGCGACGTCAGCGCCTGCGCGACGATGGACTTGAAGAACGAGGTGGAGATTTCGCCGCTGCTTCTCGCCCGCTCCGCCGTGGACAGCGTCGCGTCCCACGACGCCGCGGTCTGGCGGGCGTCGTTCGCGACCTTGTCCGGCGACTGTGCACAACCGGCGAGAAGCAATATTGCCGCGGTGATGGCACACAGCTGTCGCACGCACCCGCAAATTGCAAACAACAGGCCCGGAGTACACTTTCGGTTGATGAGCTCCTGCCGTTGACGCACGTCACGCGCAGCCATCCACACTTCTGGAAGATCAACCTCGCGGTGTTCTCGGCGGGATTCTCGGTTTTCCTGCTGATGTATGCGGTGCAGCCGCTGCTCCCGATCTTCACGCGCGAATTTGCCGTCAACGCCGCGACGAGCAGCCTCGCGCTGTCGGTGACGACCGGCTGCCTCGCCGTGTCGATGCTCGCCATCGGCGCGCTGGCGGAAGGGTGGTCGCGCAAACCGCTGATGAGCATGTCGCTGCTCGCGGCGGCGCTGTTGACGCTCCTCTCCTCCGCCGTTACCCAGTGGCCGATGTTCCTGCTGATTCGCGCGATCGAAGGCGTCGCGATCGCCGGCCTTCCGGCGATCGCGATGGCCTATCTCGGCGAAGAGATTCATCCGGACGATGTTGGTGTGTCGATGGGGCTGTATGTGGGCAGCGGCGCCCTTGGCGGCATGACCGGACGGCTGCTGACGGGCGTGCTGACCGACTATTTCTCCTGGCGGCCGACGCTCGCTGCAATCGGGGTGCTTGGAGTGGTCGCCTCGGCGATCTTCTCGGTGAGTCTGCCGGGCTCCGCGCGATTCCGCCCGCGGTCAATCTCGATGCGCGAGCTGTTCGCCATCTACACCGCGCACCTGCGCGATCCCGTCATCCTCTCGCTGATGCTCGAAGCGGGCATCGTCCTCGGCTCGCTCGTCACGGTTTACAACTACAGCTCGTTCCGTCTGCTGGCGCCGCCATACCTTCTCAGTCAGAGCGCGGTCGGCCTGGTCTTCGGGCTCTACGTCTTCGGGTTCTTCAGCTCGTCGCTGATGGGGTTTCTGTCGCATCGCTTCCGCCGTCCGCTGCTGCTGCGCATCGGTCTGGCGACGATGGTCCTCGGCGTCTTCGCGACGCTGCTGCATCCGCTGCCGGTCGTCATCACGGGCATCGGTCTGGTGACCGCCGGCTTTTTCGCGTCGCACTCGGTCGCGAGCAGCTGGGTCGGCCTGCGCGCGCGCGATGGGAAAGCGCAGGCCTCCGCGCTCTATCTCTTCTTCTATTACATGGGCGCGAGCACGGCGGGGACGATTGGCGGTTTCTTCTGGAGCGCCTCTGCGTGGAAGGGTGTCGCGGCCTTCGTGTTCGCGATGCTGTTCGTGGCGTTGGTGCTGGCGGCGCGATTTCTGAGCGACGAAGGGACGAAGTGACTTCGTGCTTCAGGACCGCGGCAGCGTGATACGGAAGGCACTGCCGTGCGCGTCGCTGCGCTCGAGCGTCAGCGTGCCGCCGCTCGATTCGACCGCGGACTTGGCGATCGAGAGGCCGAGGCCGGTGCCCGCTTCGGTGGACGAGGCGCGGAAGAAGCGATTGAAAATCTGATCGCGTGCATCGGCGGGGATACCGGGGCCGCGATCGATGACGTCGAGAATCGCTCGTCCCTGCTCCTCATCGATACGAATGACGATACCGCTGCCCGCCGGCGCGAACTTGATCGCGTTGTCGACGAGGTTGATCAACGCCTGGCGCACCATCAGGCGATCGCCAAGCCCGCGCGGCGCGCCGTGCGCTTCGACCACCACCTGCTGACTCTTCTCCTCCGCCAGCACCGCCAGGTCGCCCACCACGCTGTCAGCCAGCTCCTTGAGCGCCACCGGTTCGATGGACAGCCTGGCTTCGCCCCTCTCCGCGCGCGAGAGCGTCAGCAGCCGATCGACGAGCACGGCCAGCCGATCGACCTCCTCGAGCATGCTGCCGATGATGGCGCGATACTCGCTCTCGTTGCGGTGCGCGCCGCGCAATCCGACTTCGCCGACGCTGCGAATCGACGTCAGCGGCGTGCGGAGCTCGTGCGACACGTCCGCAGTGAACCGGCGCATCTGATCGAACGATTCCTGCAGGCGTGCGAGCGTCGCGTTGAAGACGGTCGCGAGCCGCCCCATCTCGTTGTCCGGATTGCTGACGGGCAGCCGATCGCTCAGGCGCTCGGCGGTGATCGTCTCCGCGCGCTCCGTCATCCGCTCGATCGGCGCCAGCGCACGACGGGCGAGCAGGTAGCCGCCGAAACCGGCTGTCGCCACGGCGAGCGGAAGGCCGAGCAGCAGGATGAGCGCGACGGTGCGGATCTGATCGCGCATCGCCTGCTCGGTTCGCCCCACTTGGATGACCACTGGGCTGCCGGCAATTTCTCCGCGCCGGCTCAGCACGCGCATCGGCCCGTCGCTCGTCGTCACGCGGCGAATCGCGTCATCGGGAAGGCCGGCGAGGTTGAGGCCGACTTCCGCCTGGCCGAGCGCGACATCGTTGCGGAACAGGAGCTTGCCGCTGGCATCCCAGATCTGCAGCCATGGATGCTCTTCGATCGTCTCTTCGCCGTTCCAGGTGATGCCGCCTTCCGGCGTCTGCTCGATCATCACGGTCGCCCACTGGAAATCGCTGCGCAGCTGCTGATCGAGCAACTGCGAGGCGCTGCGGCTGACATAGGCGAGAATCGCGCCGGCGTAAACGCCGAGCACGATCGTCATGGCGGCGACGTACCACAGCGTGAGCTGCACCCGCACGCTGTGCGAACGCCACCAGCGGATCACGGTTCGCCCTCGCGCAGCATGAAGCCGACCCCGCGCACGGTGTGAATCAGCTTCACGGGACGATCGACATCGACCTTGCGGCGCAGCCGCGCGATGTGCACGTCGATGACGTTGTCGAGCGGCGTGGTCCGCGCGGTTTCCTTCCACACGTCGCGCGCGAGCGTTTCGCGCGAGACGACCTGCCCTTCGTAGCGCATCAGGTATTCGAGCAGCTCGAACTCGCGCACCGTCAACTCCACGGGCTGCCCGCCGCGCATCACCTTGCGCGTGATGAGATCCATCGTCAGGTCGCCGACGGCGAGCCGCGGCGCTTCCGCGGCACGGCCGCGCCGCATCAAGGCACGGAGACGTGCGAGCAGCTCGGCGAACGCAAATGGCTTGACGAGATAGTCGTCGGCGCCGCTGTCGAGACCGGCAACACGATCCTGCAGCGTATCTCGCGCCGTTAGAACGAGCACGGGCGTCTTGATGCCCTTGCTGCGCAGTGTGGTCAGGATTTGCAGGCCATCGCGGCCAGGCAGGCCCAGGTCGAGGAGGATCAGGTCGAACGCCTCGGTCGTCAACCGGAAGAACGCGTCTTCGCCGGTCCGTTCGACCACGACGTCGTATTTCTCGCCCTCGAGCCCCTCACGCAGCGCGTTGGCAACCTTCTGTTCGTCTTCGACGACGAGAACTCTCATCTGGATAGTGGTTGGTGGTTAGTAGTTGGTAGTGTACGACCACCAACCACCAACCACTATCCACTAACCGCCAACCTTCGCGTAGGTCACAGTCATCGCCTGCTTGCCGCGCGGCGTGTCGAGCTCCGTCCGCACCGTCATCGTCTGGCCGTCCTCGCTGAGACTGCGGACCTCGCGGCTCTTCATGTCGAACTTGCCGCGGGGCGTATCCATGGAGCGCGTGATGTCCGTGACCAGCGCGACACCCTCCCATTTCGTCTTGCTCTTCGTCGTCGCCTGGCCGGTCTTGTTCGTCGTCTCCTTGCCGTCCAGCGTGTAGTTGTTCATCGTCGCGATGCCCTGACCGTCGTCGTCGGTGACGATGAGGCGATCGTCGGTCTGGCGGATGCGAACCGTCTGACCGACTTCGAGACGCCGTGGACGGTCGGCGCGCGCGCCGTTATCGGCGTTCTGATCGCCGCCGGCGCCGTTGCCGCCGCCGCCCCGGTAGTTGCCGCCGCCGTTGTTTCCGCCGCGACGGCCGCCACCGAACCCGCCGCGACGGCCACCTCGACCACCGCCCCCGAAGCCGCCGCGGTCGGCGCCGGCGGCCGCCTCAGGCATGTCGATGTTGGTGATCTTCCACGAACCCGAGAAATCCGGATGTTTTACCGATTGCGCCTGCGCGCCCGCCAGCACAGGTATCGCGAGCGCGAGCGCCGCAAGAAAAACGGTTACACGATGCATATAAGTCCTCCGCCTCGCCTTCAGACGGAGATACGCCGCGCGCGGCCGTTTCGCTTAGAGGTGAAGGCGCTCGAGCAGACGCGGGAATCGCGGGTCTTTCCGCAGCGGCTCGTAGCGCGGGTCGCCGGCGACCATGAGGAGCATCGGGTCGCGTTCCTCGCACGCCTGATCGAGCAGTGCGAACGCCGTGTCGATTTCGCCGAGCGCGATGTGCGGCAACGCGACATGAAACGACGGCACGAAGCGTTCGCCGCGAAGCCGATGAATGGCGTCGATCAGGGTGCGTGCGACGCCGCACTCACCCCGCATCGCCTTCGCGTGGGCGAGCCACGCCAGCAGCACCGGATTGGCGGGTGCGTGCGCGGCGGCGGCCTCCATCTCCACGATCCCGTCCGCCGCGCGTCCCACTTCGATGAGCGCGGCCCCGAGCACGCGGGTCGCCGGCGGAAAGAGCGGCTTCATTTCGAGAATGGTGCGGCACGTGTCGACGGCCGCGCCATAATCGCCCGCCATGAACTGCGTCCATGCCGCGCTCGTGCCGACGACCAGACACAGCGGATCGAGCTCTCGCCCGAGCTGCGCTTCGCGCACGGCTTCCTCGTATCGGCCGAGGCCCGCCAGCAGCAGGCCGTACCACCGATGCGCACCGTCGCTGCTCGGGTTGAGCGCGATAGCCTGCCTGAAGCCGGCGGCCGCCGCGTCCCAGTTCCAATCGAGCATCGCGCGGACGTTTGCCACCGCCAGATGCGCGTGCGACAAGTGCGGGTCGAGCTCCAGCGCGCGCTCGGCGATCGGGCGCGCCGTTTCGAGCGCCTGGCGCGGAACGAGGTTGTAGTACTCCGCGCGCGCCGTGTGCGTGCGCGCCAGGTCCGCGTGCGCAGGTGCGAAGCGTGGATCCGCGGCGCACGCCTGCGCGAAATAGGTGAGCGCCTGCGGGAACCCCTGGTCGCCAGGCAGGCTCCAGTAGTAGCGCCCCTTTAAATAGGTCTGATACGCGGCGACATCATGCGACGGCTGGACCGGTTGCTCGGGCAGCAGCTCCACTGCGAGCGAGCGGGCGACGCGCGCCGCCACTTCCGCCTGCACCGAGAGGCAGTCCGTCAGGTTGCGCTCGTAGACGTCGGTCCAGAGATGCGCCTCGCTCGAGGTTTCCACGAGCTGCGCGGTGATGCGAACGCGATCCGCCTCCCGCCGCACGCTGCCTTCGAGGAGGTAGTCCGCGCGCAGCAGCTCGCCCACCTCGCGCGCGCGACGCGCGGTCCCCTTGAATACCGCGGACGATGAGCGCGAGATCACGCCGATGCGGCCGCGTCCAAGGCGACCGAGCTGCTGAATCATTTCCTCGGTCAGCCCGTCGCTGAAGTACTCCTGGCTCGGATCGCCGCTCAGATTGGCAAACGGCAACACCGCCAGTCGCGCCTTGTATTCGGGCGCCACCGGCAGGATCGCCATCGTCGCCGCCGCTCCGAGCGATGCGATGAAGCGATATCCGCGGCGGGGCAGCGTCTCGACGAATCGCGGATTGTCCGCATCGTCTCCGAGCGCGGCGCGCAGGCGTTTCACCGCCGCGTTCAGGCTGTGTTCAAAATCGACGAAGGTGCCTTCGGGCCAGAGACGCTGCGCGAGCTCCTCGCGCGTGACCACGTCGCCGGGCCGCTCGAGCATCAGGCGAAGAATTTCGAACGGCTGCTCCTGCAGGCGGATGCGGTTCTTGCCTTTCCGCAGTTCGCGGGAGTGCGTGTCGAGCTCGAAGGATTCGAACCGGAGAAGGCGTTCGGCGTCCATAGCGAATTATCTCCGCTGCTCCTGCCCGTTTGTGCGACCGACAATCCCAGGTCACCAACATTTCACCTCGTGTCACCTCCAATGCATTGAGGCACTTACGGCCGCGGCGCACAGTAGCGTTCGTGCGGAATGCATTGACGTTGACGCTGATGATTGGCCTGCTGACAATGCCGGCCACGTCGCAGGCCGCCCGGGCACGGCTCGACGTCCGCGTCTACGACAACGGGATGATGCCGGCGGCGGATCAGACGGTTGCTCTGCGTGCGGCGGCCGGGGTCCTGGCCGCCGCCGGCATCGATGTGCAGTGGGTGGCGTGCGGAGAGGCGGAGTCCGATGCCACCCCGAACATCTGTTCAACGCCGCTCGGCGCGGCGGATCTCTCCGTCCGCCTGGTACGGCTGCCCGGGTCGCCCTCCGCCAATGGTCAACTGCAGCTGGGGTATTCGCTGGTCGATACGACCGCCCACGACGGCAAGCTCGCGACCGTCTACGTCGACCGGGTCGAATGGCTCTCGAACCAGGCAGGGGCGGACCCGTCGGTCGTGCTCGGTTTCGCGGTCGCGCACGAAATCGGACACCTGCTCCTCGGCACCAACGCACACGCCGCGCGCGGCATCATGCGCGCGGTCTGGACGCGCACCGAGCTGCAGCACGCCGATGTGAACGACTGGGTGTTCTCGCGCAGCGAAGGATCGAAAATGCGTGGATCGCTTGCGGAGCGGAACGGTCTAAAATCCACCCAGGATGCGTCTGGCTGCGCTGCTGCTCGCGATGGCACTCCTGGCGCCCCAACAGAGTGCGGTGGAACCACCCTCGCCTCCCTTCGAGGAGTGGCTGCAGGGGCTGATCGCTGAAGCGCACACGCGCGGCTACAGCGACCAGCTGATCGACGCGACGCTCACCGGCCTGACGCCGATTCCGCGCGTCGTCGAGCGCGACAGCTCGCAGGCCGAGTTCACCATCTCGCTCGACCGCTACTTTCAAACGCGCGTCACGCCGCGCATCATCCGGCTCGGACGTCAGCATGCGATGGAGGAAGCCACGCTGCTGCGTCGCATCCGGATGCAGTACGGCGTATCACCCGGCGTGGTCCTCGCCATCTGGGGCATGGAATCGCACTACGGCCAGTTCACCGGCGCGTATCCGGTCTTCCAGGCGCTGGCGACGCTCGCCTACGATCCGCGGCGCGCGGACTTCTTCCGCAACGAGCTGTTCAAGGCGCTCTCGATCGTGCAAAGCGGCTTCATCGACGCCAAGACGATGACCGGATCGTGGGCGGGGGCGATGGGCCAGCCGCAGTTCATGCCGTCGAGTTACCTCGATTACGCCGTCGATTTCGACAAGGACGGCCTGCGCGACATCTGGCATTCGAAAGCCGACACGCTCGCCTCGATTGCCAGTTATCTGAAGAGCCGAGGCTGGGAACCGGGCCAGACATGGGGCCGCGAGGTGAAGGTCTCGACCGCGGCGCGTGATGCGATTGCCGGCATCCCGATGCGCGATGCCGGCTGTTCGGCGAAGCGCCAGATGACGGAGCGCCGGACGCTCGATATCTGGCGCGATGCCGGCGTCCGTCTGAGGTCAGGCGCGCCGCTGCCGGTCAGCGATATTCCCGCCAGCCTGGTGGAAGTCGGCGGACGTAGTTTTCTCGTCTATCCGAATTACGAGACGATCCTCGATTACAACTGCGCGCATCTCTACGCGCTCAGCGTCGCGATGCTGGCCGACCGGCTCCAGTAAGAACTCCTGCCGCTACTCGAGCGCGACCACCGCGTCGCGCAGCTCGTTGATGTGGACAGCTTTGATCGAGTACCCGGCAACGAGCCCGGGATCCGTGTACGTCGGCGAGGGACGACCGGCCGCCGCGTAGGCCTCGGAGAGCGCCGTGCGCAGCTGCGTGATGTGGACGCCTTTGATAGTCGTGGCTCCTGGCGTCAACGTCGGGTCGGTGAACGAAAAGGGCGACAGGCCACGCGCAGCACGGACGGAATTGATGCGCGTGCGCAGTTCGGTAATGTGCGCCGCCTTGACGGATGCGCCGGCGCTCAGCACATCGTCCGTGAACGGCACGGTCGCGTTGTAGACGAGATCGTCGTGGTCGTCGAAAGTGCCCGTCGAGCAGGCGCTTGCCGAGCCCAGGTATCGAAAATTCGCACGAAGAGCGTGGGCACCCAACGAACCTGCCGGGAACGTCGCCGATAGCGTCTGCAGCCCCGTGCCGGCTGGCGTTAGCGTCGCCAACCACGACCACGCCGGGGATGTTGCGGACTCGCTCAGATACAGGTCGAGATGATCGTCGAGGCTGAAGACATACACCGTGACGTCGGCCTGGAGGGTCCGTCCGGTCGTGAAGACCGTGCCCTCACCAACCATCGTCAGCCGAAGGCTTTCGATGGATTCATCCATATAGTGCGTTCCGAGTGTCCCGTCCGCGCACGACGTGTTGATCGTGTTCGGCTGATGCGGCTCGGCGCCGCCGCTCATGGTGTCGCGTCCCATCAACAACAGCCCGGTGCTGCAGTTCAATGACCGCGGCGGGCATCTCGGCGCCTTGAGCGCCGAATCGTACGACGCGTTGGCAATCTCCACGATGACGTTGTCGCCGGCGGGGAATGTCAACGTATAGCGGCCCGAGATCGGCGTGAACGAGCCGCTGTAGATGCCGTCGCCGGCCACCTGGTCGGGCGAGACACCGTCGTCCTTCAGCGTGACCGGCGCGTTGCCGCCGCTCACCGTGACCGTCACTTCGCCATTCGGGCTCGCGCAGTTGATGTTGAGAACGCTGAGCGTGATGGCTTGACCGGCGATTGCCGGCACCATGTCGGTCGACGGCTTGACCCGCGATTCCACCGCGACGTTCGAGCAGGTCAACGAGCCGAACGCATTGAGGCGGCGGCCGGTGACGGTTGTCGTCGCCATGCTCGCGACGGAATTCCCGCCTGCCAGAATCAGGTTCTTGATCGCGCGCCAGTCGCGGCTGGCGTCTTGCGCTTTCAGAAGCGCGGCGACGCCCGTGACGTGTGGCGTCGCCATCGACGTTCCACTGAGTTCACCGTAGGTATTGCCGCGGAGCGTGCTCAGGATCTCGTTGCCGGGCGCCCCGATCAGCACCGTTCGGCGCCCATAGTTCGAGAACGATGCCCGCCCGTCCGTGCGCGTGGTCGCCGCGACCGCGATGACGTTCGGCAGGTCGTAGCTCGCCGGATAACTCGGCGCCGCGTCGTTGTCGCTGTTGCTGTTGCCCGCCGCGGCGATGAACAGGATGCCGCGCTGCCGCTGCGCGTCGATCGCATCGTAGAGTGCCTGCGAGTACGCGCCGCCGCCCCAGCTGTTGTTGGTCGCGATGATGTTCACGCCGCGATCCTTCATCATGGCGACGTAGGTGAGACAGTCGATCGCGTCCGACGTCGAGCCACTGCCACCGGAGCTCAGGAACTTGCAGGCCATCATCTTCACGTTCCAGTTGACGCCGACCACGCCCACAGCATTGTTGCCAACGGCACCGATCGTGCCGGCGACGTGCGTGCCGTGGTTGTGGTCGTCGAGCGGATCGCTGTCGTCGTTGGCCGTGTCGATCCCATAGCAGTCGTCGACCTTGCCGTTGCCATCGTCGTCCACGCCGTTGGCATTGCAGTCCGCCTCGTTGCGGAACATGTTGGCGGCCAGGTCCGGGTGGGTGTAGTCGATTCCCGTGTCGATCACCGCGACGACGACCGAGCTGCTGCCGGTCGTGATATCCCACGCCTCGGGCGCGTGAATGTCCGCGCCTGGGGTACCGCTTGACTGTCCGGTGTTGTGCAGACCCCACAGGCTCGAGTACTGCGGGTCGTTGGGCGTTGCGGTCGAGAACAGCAGGTAGTTCGGCTCCGCGTACAACACGCCCGCGACGCGCGCGAATACGAGACGCGCCTGCGGCGGCGTCAGCGTGGCGGGCAGCTTGATCAGGTAGAGGCCCTCGACGGCATCGAGCCGCTTGACGACGTGGGCGCCGAGCGGCGCGACGCGATTCTCGACCGCCGCCGCGTCCATCGCCGAATCGAATCGGACGATCACTTCGTCGCGCACGCTCGGCGCATCGGCCGGCACCGCAGGCGGAGCCTGCGTATAGCTGGTGATCGGCGCGAGGAGGACCACCAGCGCCGTAACCACGGCTCGGATCCTCGCGGAGACAGGATCGCTGCTGGTCCGTCTATTCGAGAGCAACAACCGCGTTCCGAAGTTCCTGAATATCCGCGGCAGTCACGGTGGACACCGTCGCAGTTAACGTTGGATGCGAATAAGTCGGCGGCGTCATGCCGCTCGCGGTGTACGCCTGGGCGAGCGCGGTCCGCATGTCCGTCACATCGACAGCCTTGACGGCACTTGATCCCGCGGTCAGCGTGGCGTTCGTGTACGCGTACGGCCCGAGGGCGTGTAGCGATCGGACGTGGTCGATGCGCGTGCGCAGTTCGGTCACGTGCACGAGCTTGATCACGGTCGTTCCCGGCGTCAGCGTGCTGTCCGTGAACGACACGGAGATCGTCGCGGTGTTCGAGTTGACGAATCCGCCGGCGTTCGACACGCGGACCCAGTACCGTGACGTGCTGGTGAGCGACGGTGTCGTGTACGAGCTCGACGTGGCACCGCCGATCGGGCTGCTGGTGGTGCCGCTCATGCCGGCGTACCACTGATAGCTCAATCCGGAACCGGTCGCGGTGACGCTGAGCGTGGCCGTCTGTCCGTAGGCGACCGTCTGACTCGACGGCTGTGAGGTGATCGACGGCGGCGCGACGGTGGTCACAGTAATCGTGGCGGTGTTCGAGTCAGCGTGCCCCGCCGTATTGGACACGCGTACCCAATAGCTCGTCGTCATCGTCAGCGGCGGCGTCGTGTAGCTGCTCGACGTCGCTCCGCCGATCGGACTGCCGGTGTTGCCGCTGGTGCCGACGTACCACTGATACGAGAGGCCGGTGCCGGAGGCGGTGACGCTCATCGTGGCTGTCTGCCCCGAGGCGATGGTCTGGCTCTGCGGCTGCTGGGTGATCGTCGGCGCCGTCTGCTGGACGCGGTTGTAGCCCTGGACGTCGAGCGCCGTCTTCTCGGAGTTGCCGAGCGTCGGGTGCGCGCCGGGCGTCGCAAACGCGTCCTGCACCTGCGGTGACGCGCCGGCGGGCAGCGGATTGCTTTCCCAGTCGCCGAAATCTGCGCCGTCGTTTTTGTTGTGGAACTGGACGATGCGCGTGGTCCCGTCGATGGAAAAATACGCGTTCGTCGTCACGGTCGTGAAGCTGCGATTGCCGCTCCCGTCGTAGCGGAAAAGATCCTGCGGAAAGATTGCGGTCGTGGTGGGGAGCGACGAGCTCAAGCCAAGCACTTCGTCCATCTCGTGCTCGACGACGGCCAGGAGATCGTACTGGCCGCTGCTGCCCGGACTGCCGGGCGATGTCAGCGTCGTATTGAGGCTGATGTAGCCGTCAGGCTCGCCCGGCGGCGGGTTTGCGGCAATACCGATCGCACGGAAGTTCGCGGTCTTCACATTGATCGTCGTCGTCCCATTGACGGGATTGGTGCTCGAGGCGGGAAGGTGCACGAGCGCCGTCGCGTCGTCGGCGGTCGTCGAATCCGCCGCCAGCTGCGAACGAAACGTGCTGTAGGAGGTGCTTCCGAAATAGACCGAGCTCGAGCCGAGTCCGCTCGTCACTTTCTTGAAGTTGATCGTGACCGTGATCGGATCGCTGTAGGCGGCCTGGAAGACGGCGATGGCGTTGTTGATGGTGCTCATGATCGCCGCCGCGTTCGGATCCGACGTGATGGTGCTGTCGAAGATGGCGTTGATGGTCAGGGTTGCGGCGATGCCCGGCGCCGGCGCGAGCGCTGCCGAGCCTGGCGCCGGCAGCCACGCAGGGCGTGTCCCACTCGGCGGAATCGTGGCATCGGCCCCGCGCGCGAGCTCGGTGCCGTCGATACCCGCGGGGCGGATGCCGGCATTCACCAGCGAGTTCAACTGCGGCTGCGTGACCCCGCCGGCGACACCGGACGGGGCATCCTGCGCGCGCACGATCGGCACGGCGATGGTCGCGGCGACCGCGACAATCGCCGCGAGCTTGACGTTCACTGCAGTGTGAGCAGGACGAGAATTTCACCCGTGCCGTTGGGAAGCGGCTCAAGGGCCTTGCCGAGCAGCGTGCCGGGCCGATGCATCGTCTGGCCACCGACCTTCATCGGCCGCGAGCGCATCGCATACCCCGGCGTCGGGCTCGTCACGAGCAGGTCGCCGATCTTGATCGCGCCGTAGCGCGCGTCCGCCTTGATACGCACGCGCCCGCTCTGCGCCACCATCGCCTTGGTGTCGCTCTTCTCGCCGAGAATGATCCCCGGCTGACGCGAGACGGCGCCGGCCACGCGCGAGTCGTAGGCCTTCGGCGCCGGGACGACTCTGTTGGCGTGCTTCGGGTCCACGATCACGACCGTGCCGGCCTCGACCTCCGGTGACGCCTCCACCCATTCGGCCACGTCCTGGTACTGCGCCTGGATGTTGCCGCCGGTGAGGCTGCCGCTGACCGTCGCGTCGCCGGCAACACTCAATTTCGCCGTCGGACTCGCCGTGCCGATGCCGACATTGCCAACGTTGTCGATCACGATTCGATCCACGGTACCGTCCTGGACGCGGAATTTCGTGTCGCCCGCCAGATAGCCAATGCGAAAGTCGTTGGCTCCGTTGTACAGCACGAACAGGTTCTGATCCGAAGCGCCCTTGAGTTCGAGTTTCGCTTGCGGTGCGGCTGTGCCCACCCCGAGATTACTGTCGACGACAGCATCCCCGCTTACTTGGAGTCGAGCCACTGGAGCCGCCGTACCGATACCGACATTGCCAACGGTGTCGATCGTCAGACGATCCGCAGTGCCGTCCTGGATGCGAAACTTCGTGTCGTTCGCCAGATATCCGATGCGAAAGTCATTCGCGCCGTTGTACAACACGAACAGATTCTGGTCCGACGCGCCTTTGAGCTCGAGTTTCGCCTGCGGCGCCGTCGTGGCGATACCGATATTCCCACCCGCTTCGGTCACGAGCGAATCTGTCAGCGTGCCCATCGCATCTGCGTACTTCGGCAGCGTATTCGCCGTCGATTCAATCCCGACATCGCCGTTTGTCGTCTCCCGCATCGCGGTTTTTACGTCGTCTTTGAAGCTCGTCGTGAGGACGAAGTCCGTTGGAGCCTTGCCACCGACGGTATCCGCGTCGGCCGCCTTCAGCGCATAGGCGACGCTGAGCAGCATGAATCGCGGTTGCTCGGGATCAGCATCCACGGAGATGCCCATCCAACGAGCGCTCCCGGCCGCGAAGACGTTGACGGGGACACCACCCTGAGTGAGGGCGCCCAGGATGACGGCGTAGCGTCCTTGGGCGTCGAGCGTCACCGCCTGCTGCTCGCTCCACAACGGCGTGCCGCCGGTCTGGCTGTCGTAAAGCGCGATCGTCAGCAGCGCCGGGCCGGTTTTCGCGGTGCCGTCGGCCGTCAGCACCTGCCCGCTGAAGTTCAGCAGCTGCGGAACAGTGCCTGATGCCGATTGGGCGGCCGCAGGCCACGCACACAGCAGGAGCGTGGCGCACACGCACGAGAGCACGAACCGTTTCATTGACATCTCCTCACGCTCCGGGGTCAGCGCCCACCCCGCGGGCGCCCCCCAGCCAGGCACTCTTGCCGGCAAGACCGTACATTAAAACACGGCGACCAAATCAGACTTGTGGCTGGGCTGGCTCGGGAATGAAGCGTGGAGATGGCGCGAAACGGAAGGCAGGAACGACGAACGGTCGGGCGGAAAAGAGCGCCGGCGCGAGCCCCGCTCGCGCCAGCGCGACGTCTGCGTTATTGCAACGTCAGAAGAACGAGGATCTCGCCCTTGCCATTGGGCAGCGGTTCAAGCGCTTTGCCGAGCAGCGTGCCCGGGCGATGCATGGTCTGGCCGGCGACCTGGATGGGACGCGACTTCATCGCGTAGCCCGGCGTCGGGCTCGTCACGAGCAGGTCGCCGATCTTGATCGCGCCGTAGCGCGCGTCCGCCTTGATGCGCACGCGTCCGCTCTGCGCCACCATCGCCTTGCCGTCGCTCTTCTCGCCGAGGACGAGGCCCGGTTGACGCGACACCGCACCCGCCACGCGCGAGTCGTACGCCTTCGGCGCCGGCATCACACGGTTGGGGTGTTTCGGGTCGACGATCACGACGGTGCCGGCATCGACGTTGCCGCTGGCCTCGACCCACTCCGCGACGTCCTGGTACTTGGCTCCGATGTTTCCATCAATCACGGCGTCGCCGGCGACGTGTAGCTTTGAAGTGGGACTCGCCGTGCCGATGCCGACGTTACCACTATTGTCGATCACGATCCGATCGACTGTGCCGTCCTGAACGCGGAATTTCGAGTCATTCGCCAGGTATCCGATGCGAAAATCGTTGGCTCCGTTGTACAACACGAACAGGTTCTGATCAGAGGCGCCCTTGAGCTCGACCTTCGCTTGCGGCGACGCTGTGCCTACGCCGAGATTGCTATCGACGGCAAGATTCCCGCTTACCTGGAGTCGCGCGGCTGGACTTGACGTACCGATACCGACGTTACCGACGGTGTCGAACGTCAGACGATCTACAGTGCCGTCCTGGATGCGGAACTTCGTGTCATTCGCCAGGTATCCGATGCGAAAGTCATTCGCGCCGTTGTACAACACGAACAGATTCTGGTCCGACGCGCCTTTGAGCTCGAGTTTCGCCTGCGGCGCCGTCGTGGCGATACCGATATTCCCACCCGCTTCCGTCACGAGCGAATCTGTCAGCGTGCCCATCGCATCTGCGTACTTTGGCAGGGCGTTCGCCGTCGATTCAATCCCGACGTCGGCGGTTGTCGTCGTTTCCCGCATCGCGGTTTTTACGTCGTCTTTGAGACTCGTCGCGAGGACGAAATCGGTTGGAGCCTTGCCGCCGATGGTGTCTGCATCGGCCGCTTTCAAGGCATAGCTGGTGCTCACGAGCATGAACCGCGGCTGCTCCTGACCGGCGTCGACCGCAACGCCGAGCCATCGAGCCTGGCTACTGACAAAGGCGTCGGACGGCAGTCCACCCTGCGTCATCGACCCGAGCACGACGGCGTAACGCCCCTGCGAATCGAGCGAGACAGCCTGCTGCTCGGTCCACAGCGGCGTGCCGCCCGTCTGATCCTCGTAGAGGCCAAACGTCAGCAGCACGTTGCCGGTGCGCGGCGCTCCCGAGGTCGCCAGCACCTGACCGTTGAAGCTGATGACGCGCGGCACGGTTCCGGTGGATGTCTGGCTGCTGGCAGGGGCCGCCGTCGATAGCAGCCCAAGGCAGGCGGTCGCGACGACCAGACGTTTCGTTGTCGTGTAGGTTGATGTCAGCATCTTTGCGATCTCCGGAATCCTCTCGTCGCCGTAACGCGTCATTCGAGGGCCATCACGGCATTCCTCAAGTCCGTGATGTGCGCCGCCTTCGCGACAGTGACACCGACAACAATCGTCGGATCGGTGTAGGTCGGCACCGGCATGCTCAATTTGACGTAGACATCGTTGAGCGCCGAGCGCAGGTCGTTGATGTGAACCGCCCGGATCGGCGTGCCCGTGGTCAACACGGGGTCGGTCCAGGCTTTCAGCGCGATGCCGTGGCTCACACGCAGCGCGTCGATGCGCGTCCGCAGCTCCGTAATGTGCGTGGCACGAATGGTCGTCATCGAGCCGCTCGTCAACGTCGAATCAATGAACGGGCTGCCGTCGGCCTCATTTGAAAATGCACTCGTGCCGCCAGCGGACACCGCTTTGACCGCGAAGTAGTAGCGCGTGTCCGCGAGCAGTCCGGTGACGGTCGCCGTTGTTTGGTTCCCGACGGCAACGGAATTCGTGTAGACGCCGCTGGCCAGGCCGTACCAAATGACGTAGCCGGTGACGCCGCTGCTCGGGCTCGCGTTCCAGGCGAGCGTCAGCGATTCGGCGTAGCTGGCGACCGGCGTGGCGCACACGATGAAAAACGCGAGCATCAGCACCGACCGCCGGACACACGACGTCACCGGTTGACCCAACCGGTGGTCGATGCGATCAGCGTGGTAGCAGGTCATGTATGAGCTGGGGTCCCGTTGTGCAAGCAGGTCGCCAACCAACGCGGACCACGCGCGATGCCTCACCGTGTCCGTTACTTTCATGGGGTTTCGAGAAATTACACAGGGGCCGGTCGTCGCCGCCAAAACACACTTTTGGCGGCGCAGGCGCGAAAAAAGGGGATGGCGTGTAGCGTTAAATGTCGGAGCTATCGACCAGCCGGGCCATCGCTTCGTTGTAGCGATTGCCCGCGGCCGCCTGGGGCGTGAACGTCGACTCGAGTTGCTGAACCTCCGCCGCGCTCAGGTCAATCGCCGCCGCCGCGGCGTTCTCCTCCACGTAGTTGACCCGCTTGGTCCCGGGAATCGGGACGATGTCGGGACCCTTCGCCAGCAGCCATGCGAGCGCGAGCTGCGCGGGGGTGCACCTGCTGCCGGGTCCAGAAGGACCCGGCCTGCTCTTCGCCATCTCCTCGAGCCGCTGGACGAGGGCGAGGTTGTGCGTGAGATTCTCCCCCTGAAAGCGAGGCAAACCTCGCCGCACGTCGTTCGCGGGCAGCGCGTCGGTCGTCTTCAGCGCGCCGGTGAGCAACGCGCGGCCGAGCGGGCTGAACGGCACGAAGCCGATGCCCAGCTCGCGGCAGACCGGCAGCACGTTCTTCTCCGGCTCGCGGTACCAGAGCGAGTACTCGCTTTGCAGCGCCGCGATGGGATGCACCTTCTGCGCGCGGCGAATCGTCGAGGGCGAGGCCTCGGAGAGACCGATGTGCCGCACCTTGCCCGCGCGCACGAGGCCGGCCAGCGCGCCGACGCTCTCTTCGATCGGCACGTTCGGATCGACGCGGTGCAGATAAAAGAGATCGATCACGTCAGTGCCGAGCCGGCGCAGGCTGTCCTCGCACCCCTGGACGATCGCCTCCGGCCGGCCGTCGGCGGCGATGCCCGGGCCGGGCACCGCCGGCATGATGCCGCACTTGGTCGCCAGCACGATGTCCTTCCGCCGCGCGCCGAGCGCCGTGCCGACCAGCGTCTCGTTGTGCCCGACGCCGTAGATCGCGGCCGTATCGAAGAAGGTGACGCCCGCGTCGAGCGCGCGATGGATCGCCCGAATCGATTCTTCATCGTCGCGCGTCCCATAGGACTGGGACATGCTCATGCACCCCAGACCGATCGCCGAAACGGTGAGGCCGCTGCTTCCGAGCTGACGCTGTTTCATGAGATCGCACCTATACTAGACAACTCCAAAAACAGATTTCAGAGAGGACCAACGATGGCTCTTCAACTTGGGGACCTGGCTCCGGATTTCGAAGCCGACACGACGCAGGGACGCATCCGTTTCCACGAGTGGATCGGCGACTCGTGGGCGGTGCTCTTCTCGCATCCAAAGGATTTCACCCCCGTCTGCACGACCGAGCTGGGATACATGGCGAAGCTGAAGCCCGAGTTCGACAAGCGCAACGCCAAGATCATCGGGCTCAGCGTCGATCCTGTGGACCGGCATTCGAAATGGTCCGACGACATCAAGGAGACGCAGGGCCATGCGCCGAACTACCCGATGATCGGCGATACCGACCTGTCGATCTCGAAAGCGTACGGCATGCTCCCGGCGAGCGTCTCCGGCACCTCCGAAGGCCGCACGCCCGCCGACAACCAGACCGTGCGCAACGTCTTCGTCATCGGACCCGACAAGCGTGTCAAGCTGATCATCGTCTACCCGATGTCGACCGGACGCAATTTCGACGAGGTGCTGCGCGTCATCGACTCGCTGCAACTGACCGCGAAGCACAAGGTGTCGACGCCGGTGAACTGGCAGCCCGGACAGGACGTCATCATCTCCGGCTCGGTCTCGGACGACGAGGCGAAGAAGACGTATCCGTCGGGATGGAAGTCGCCGAAGCCGTACATCCGCATCGTTCCACAGCCGCGGCCGTAACAAGGACGCGCGTGTGATTCTCGAGCAGTTCTACCTGAACTGCCTGGCCCACGCGTCCTACCTCGTCGCCGACGAGGCGACAGGCGAGGCGGCCGTTGTCGATCCGCAGCGCGACGTCGATCACTACCTGGCGTTCGCTGCGGATCATCACCTCCGCATCACGCACGTGTTTCTCACGCACTTCCACGCGGACTTCATCGCGGGGCACCTGGAACTGCGCGATCGCGTCGGCGCAGCCATCTGCCTCGGGCGACGAGCGGTTGCCGAATACGACTTCACGCCGCTCGGCGATGGCGACAGCCTGTCGCTCGGCGCTGTGCGCATCGCGGTGCTCGAAACGCCCGGGCACACCGTCGAATCGATTTCGCTCGTCGTGTCCGACGCGAATTCCGAATCCCGAACCCCGAACGCCCGTCCGGTCGCGGTATTAACCGGCGACACGTTGTTCATCGGCGACGTCGGGCGGCCGGATCTGCGCGCCTCGCTCGGATGGTCGGCGCAGCAACTGGGCGCGATGCTCTACGATTCGCTCCACGACAAGCTGCTCACGCTGCCGGATGCGACGAAGGTCTACCCCGCGCACGGCGCCGGCTCGCTCTGCGGAAAAGCGATTTCCAAGCAGACGGTCTCGACGATCGGTGAACAGCGCGCGTTGAATTACGCGCTGCAGCCGATGTCGAAGGAGCGGTTCATCGAGCTCGTGACAGTCGATCAGCCCGATGCGCCGGCGTATTTTACGTATGACGCGGTGCTCAACAGCCGCGAGCGGCCGACGCTCGATCAGACGCTGGCGCGCGAGCTGACGCCGTTGACGCTCGAGCAGGTGCAGGCCGCCGTCCGCGACGGCGCGCAGCTGCTCGACACGCGCGATGCGGCGGAATTTGCCGCCGCGCACCTGACAGGCAGCATCAACATCGGGCTGGCAGGGCAATACGCCACGTGGGCGGGCACGCTGCTCGACCCGGGCAAACCGATTGTCATCGTCGCGGATCCGGGCGCCGAGACGCAGTCGGCGGTGCGACTCGGACGGATCGGCTTCGATCGTGTCGAAGGATTCCTGCGCGGCGGGCTTGCCGCGGCGTCGAACGTCACCGGCACGGATCGACTGAGTCCGCAGACGGCAGCCGAGCGAGTGGCGGGAACACACGCGGCCGTGATGATCGACGTCCGCGCGCCGCGCGAGCGCGCGGAAAAAGAAATCGCCGGCACGATCCCCATCCCGCTGAACGCGCTGCTGACGCGCCTCGAGGATGTCCCGCGCGATCGTCCGCTGATCGTGTTCTGTGCGGGTGGCTACCGCTCGTCGATCGCCGCGAGCCTGCTTCAGCGCGAGGGATTGACGAACGTCAGCGAGCTCGCCGGCGGCATCGCGGCGTGGGAAGCCGCCGGGCTCCCGCTCAGCGGATCGGGCCAGTCCACGTAAAGACGCTCTCGTTCACGAATCGCGCGGTACCTCTTGAACACGTCGCGCGCGCTCTCGAGGCCGACGAGCGAACGCCACGTCGTCCCGCGGAACGTGTGCGCCAGCATGCGGCGGGCGTTTCTCAACACGAACAGCGGATCGTGACGGATGGCCGCCGGCATGTGCCGCACCTTCATCCACCGCTCCGCCTTCCACCGCAGGAACTCGATTTCCTCCGCCGGCAGATGCGCGCTGCGCGTCACCGCCGTCGTCCCGTCGTACTCGTCGACGCGATCGTTGACGACCAGGCCGCGCGCGACGAAGTCGCGCGTCATCGGCGTGCCGGGATATGGCGTCGGATGCTGGATGTACGGCCAATCGACGTACTTGCGTGCGAACGAGAGGTTTGCCGCAATCGCCTCGCGCGTGTCGTCAGGATTGCCAACGATGAGGCCGCCGACGACGAACATGCCGTGCTCGTGCAGGAGATCGACCGCGAGTTGCGACGCGTTGCCGGTGCGGCGCCCGCCCTCGCGCGTGGCGTTCTTCGCGCTCGCCTTCAGGAAGTCGAGGTCGTCGTCGAGGATGTTCTCGATGCCGAGAAACACGTAGCGGAAGCCCGCCTTGCGCATCAGCGGCGCCAGCTCTTCACCGTGCGCGGCGATCGCCGACGTCATGCCCTGCACCATGTAGTCGATGTCGCTCAGGCCGGCATCGATGATCGCCTGGCACAGCGCCTTGAACCGCTGAACGTCGAGCGTGATGTTGTCGTCGACGATGAAGAGGACGCGCGCGCCGCGGCGCCGCGCATCGGCGATGTCCTCGACCACACGCGCCATCGGGAAGCGATGGAAGTTGCGGCCGCGCATTTCGATGATCGAGCAGAAGCTGCAGTCGTAGGTGCAGCCGCGCGACGTCTCGATGACGTCGATCTGCCGACCCATCATCGTGTAGCCGCGCAGCGCGCGCGCCGCGCGGTTCGGCGGCGCCACCGAACCGTCTTCAACCGCCGCGATGGTCCGCTGGGGTGTCTGGATGAAGGTGCTGCCCGAGCGATACCACAGCCCCTTCACCGACGAGAGCGACGTGCCCGTCTCGAGCGCGCGGACCAGTTCGCGAAACGTCGCTTCGCCCTCGCCCCGGACGATCGCATCGACGCCGATCGACGGATGCGTCCACGCTTCGGGCGCGAGACTCGGGTCGTAGCCGCCGACGACGACGAAGGCGTCGGGACGCTGCGCGCGAACCAAAGAGATGAGGCGGCGCGCGGTCGAGCGCTGGAAGGTCATCACGGACAGCCCGACGATATCGGGCGTGTGGTGTCGGAGCAGCTGCTCGACGGTACTGCGAACGGCTGACTGCGCGAGGATGAGGTCCGCGACCGCAACCTGGTGGTGCGCATCGACATTGCCGGCCAGCGACGTCAGCGCGCCGTTCGGCATGCGGATCGCCACCGTCGGGGTGTGCTCGAAGGAATCCGGCATCGACAGCAGCAGGATGCGCACGGCTGAACGATACACCGGGTTTGGTACGCCGGATGCTCCTCTTTTTACTGAAATGAGGAGGAACTCTATGCGGCAGAGGTTTGCGGTTCTCATATCGGCGGCCAGCCTCGCATTGACTGCGGCGTGCTCGCACAGCGACGCCGGCATCACCACCGCGGTGAAGTCGAAGATGGCGGCGGACGATACGGTCAAGGCGTCGGAGATCAACGTCGATACCCACAATCGGGTCGTCACGCTCAACGGCACCGTCGGTTCACAGGCCCAGAAGGAACGCGCGGCGGTCATCGCCCGCGGCACCGACGGCGTGACCAGCGTGGTCGATGACATCGTCGTGGGCCCGGTGGCGTCCGCGACGTCGGGCAGCTACGACGCGGAGCAGAAGACCGAGGACAAGGCGCACGAGGCGAAGGTCAAGACCGAGGACACGGCGCACGACGCGAAGGTGAAGTCGGAGAAGGCCGCGTCCAAGACGGGCGAGGTCATCACTGACGCGGCGATCACCACGGACGTGAAGACGAAGTTCCTCGCCGAGCCCGGCGTCTCGGGTCTGAACATCAACGTCGACACGACCAATCACGTCGTCACGCTGAGCGGCAACGTGAAGACGAAGGCCGAGATGAACAAGGCAATCTCGATTGCGCGCGACACCAAGGGCGTCAAGCGCGTCGTCAACCACCTGAAGATGGCTGCCTAGCAACACCCCGGACGGTACGCGATTGGCTCGCGTACCGCCCGGATCGTTCCCGCTGCACAAAACCCACGGCAAACCCGCACGCTACGCGCGCACGCGTTACCACGTGCGAAACACGCTTTCCCTGCTCGTAATCGCGTCGGCGGCGACGCTGGTGACGGCGACGCTGCTGGCAGCGGCGCTGGTGACAGCGTGCGGCTCGTCGAACCAGGCCGCAGCGCCGTCAGCGGTGCCCGCGCCCTCGCCCGCCGTCGTCCCCGCGCCTGCGCCGGCCCCGACGCCGACACCGACGCCGACGCCGACGCCGACGCCGACGACGGCAACGATCACGATCACGTCAGCAGGCATGAATCCGCTCGACGCCACAATCTCCGCCGGCGGAACGGTGACGTTCGTCAACAGCGACACCCTGCCGCACGACGTGCAGGGCGGGCCGGACGCCGAGCATCCCGATTGCCACGAGATCGACGCGGTCGGCTTCCTCACGCCCGGCCAGCGGCGCGCCACGACCCCGCTGACGACCGTTCGGACGTGTGACTATCACGACCACAGCTACCACGCGGCCGGCTTCAACGGCCGCATCTTCGTGCGATGACGGCAACGCGCTAGCATGGACGACGTGTTGGTCTCCCGTGCGTCGGTCGTCGCGGTGGCTTTCACCGTCTGCGCCTGCGGATCGTCCGGCGGCTCATCGCCGTCCGCGATGCCGCAGCCGGCTCCGCCGACCGTTCGACCGGCGACGGTTTCGATCACGAAGTTCGGATTAATCCCGTTTGAGACCTCGGTGGATGTTGGTGGTCGGGTGACGTTCATCAATAGCGACGACCTCCCGCACGACATCCAGGGCGGGCCGGACCCCGAGCATCACGACTGTCCGGAGATCGACATCGTCGGCTTTCTCACGCCCGGTCAGAGCCGGCAGACGGACCCGTTCACGGCGGCGCGCACGTGCGAGTATCACGACCACTCGGATCCCGACGTACACCACGGTTTTGTTGGGCGCATTGTCATTCGCTAGGTCCCTCGCCGCCCTCCTGCTGCTCTGCTCGGTCGCGTCCGCGCAGGACATGCCGAACATGCCCGGCATGCATCACGATGCGCCCGCGGTGTCAGACGACAGGTGGCACTGGACGGAGGTCGCGTCGGTCTTCTTCGGTTTCAACGATCAGGAGCGCAAGTTCCGCGACTTCCACGCCTGGGAATCGCAGAACTGGCTGATGGTGGATGCGACGCATCGCGCCGCGGGCGGCACGTTGCACGCGAGCGGGATGACGTCGCTCGAGCCGTTCACGCTGCAGAAGATCGGTTCGCCGCAGGTATTCCAGACGGGCGAAACGTTTCATTCAGCGCCGCTGATTGATTACCAGCATCCGCACGATCTGATCATGGGGCTCGGCGCCGACTACACGCATTCCGCCGGTGCGCTCACCTATGTACTCGGCGCCGATCTCGTCGGCGAACCGGCGCTCGGGCCGACGGCGTTCATGCATCGGCCGTCGGCGTATGGCAATCCACAGGTGCCGCTATCGCATCACTTCCTCGATTCGACGCACATCACGCCTGGCGTCGTGCGCGGAGGCCTGTTCGCCCACGGCGTCGGCGTCGAGGGATCGTGGTTTCACGGGCGCGAGCCTGACGAAGACCGCACTGACATCGATCTCGGCGCGCTCGACTCGTACTCGATGCGGCTGTCGTGGGCGCACGGTCCGTGGAGCACGCAGGCCTCGGGCGCGCGGCTGAAGCTGCCGGAAGCCATCACGCCGTACGATGCGGATCGCCTGACCGGTTCCGTGTCGTTCACCGATCCCTCGCGGCGATTGGCGGCGTGGACCTTCGCCTTCGGACAGAACCGCGAGATCCACGGTAACTTCGAGGCGTATCTCTTCGAGGGCGTTATCCGCGCCTCGTCACGCGGGCTGATCTACACGCGCGCCGAATCGGCGGACAAGGACATTCTCGACGCGGGTTTTCATCCGCGCGGCGTCTTCCATCGGCACCGTCATTCACAGGTGAATGCACTGACGGTCGGCTATCTGTTCGAATTTCTGAAGACGAAGACGGGAGCGTTTGGCGTGGGCGCCGACGCGACCGGCTACGGCGTGCCGCAGAACCTGCAGGATTCGTACGGCTCGCCCTCCTCCTATCACGTATTCATCCACTTTCACAGGTGAGCGGTCACGACGACGGCGCGAAGTATCCCGACCGCGTGCGCAGCAGCAGCTCCTTCCCCAGCGCGCGAACCTGCACCTGATGCCAGGCGCCGTCGCGGACGAGCGGCGACGGCACATATGCGACGCGATAAAGATTTGTGACGTCTGCGGCAATCTGTGCGTAGATGCTCGTCAGGTCGTCGCCCGGCCGCGCCGTCACGGTGCGCCCGCCCGTTTCAAGTGCAAGCTGCGTCATCCGCCACGGCGACCCGCTCTCGGGCGCGCGATGTGGCGGAAGAATGATCGGGTAGACGAGGATGCCGCTGCGCCGTGCTTCGTCGAGCACCTCGTCGAATTCAAGTCGCCCGTCCGTGTTTTCGCCGTCCGTCAGCAGCACGATGACTTCGCGGTAGCTGGCGTCGCGGCTGCGCGCGGCCCGCTCCTGATCGCGAATCGCGATGATGACCGCCTCGTAAAGCGCGGTCCCGCCCGTCGCCTCCATCCCGGCGAGCGCCTGCGACGCGTGTTGATGGTCATTGCCCATCGGATAGCGGATGTCCGTGTGGTCGTTGAACGACAGGACCTCGACGAGCGCGTCGGCGGGAAGCCGCTCGATGAGCGTTCCCGCGGCGCGCCCGGCGCGCTCGAGGAGGCCGCCATACATGCTCTGGCTGCTGTCGACGAGCAACGTGACAGCGAGCGGCACCCGGTCGCCAGCCGCAAAAAACGAGATCTGCTGGCGGACGCCGTTGTCGAAGACCGCGAGGTCATCCGCAGCCACGGCGGCGGGCTGGCCGGCATGGTCGGTCGCGCAGACGTCGATGGCGACCAGCTCCACGCCGGTCGAAAAGGGCGCCTGCCGGGCGACGGCCGCAGCGCCGGCAACGAGCGCAAATAAGGCTGTGGTGAGGCGAAGGACAGCCGGACGGGACACGTCCTTTCACTCTGGCGCACCGCGTTGCGCGGGGATCATTATTTTTGTCGCCTCGCGTGAAGAATTGTCCGCCCGGGCAGCGTATCCTTAACAAATCTTGACATCCCGTCCGGGCGGCGCGGCCGATACTCGCTTTTCTGCCCGCGGCGCGGCGGCCCGCAATTACCATGACCGGCTATTCGTCTAATTTCCAGGCAGCGTCCGCGACTCGCCACCTTCTCGTGGTCGACGACGACGCCGAGCTCTGCCAGCTTTTGTCCGAGTACCTGGCTCCTGAGGGGTACGACGTCGAAGCGGTGCACAGCGGAATGGAGGGGGTGGCGCGGGCGCTCACGGGCGAACACGCGCTGGTCGTCCTCGACGTGATGCTGCCTGATGTCCGCGGCTTCGAGGTGCTGCGGCAGGTGCGCGCCCAGTCACGCATGCCGGTGTTGATGCTGACCGCGCGCGGCAACGAGCAGGACCGTATCCTCGGCCTGGAGATGGGCGCCGACGACTACCTGCCGAAGCCCTTTAATCCCCGCGAGCTGTGCGCACGCATCGAGGCCATCCTGCGTCGGTCGGGCAGCGACCGCGCCGCCATCGATGCCCGCGCTGCCGCCCACGTGACGGTTGACGACGTCACGATCAACAAGGCGTCGCGTGCCGTGGAGCGCGGCGGCGAGACCGTCGATCTCACGACCGTCGAGTTCGACCTGCTCGAGGCGCTGCTGCGCGGCGCCGGACGCGTGATCCCGCGCGACGAGCTCGTGCGCACGGTGCTCAATCGCCCGTTCTCCCCCTTCGACCGCAGCATCGACACTCACATCAGCAACCTTCGCCGCAAGCTCGGGCCCGCGCCCGGCGGCGGCGAGCGCATCAAGTCGGTCCGCGGCATCGGCTATCAGTACACCCTGCGTCATCCGGCCGGCGTGCGGGAGAACTGACATGCGCCTGCACATCAAGCTCTTTCTCTGGTTCTGGCTGGGTGTGGTTGTCGTCAGCGGCACGCTGATCGGCTTGACCGAGCTGACGCATTCGCGGGCGCAGGACGATCGCCTCTGGCGCGAGAAGTACGGGCCGCGCGTCGACCTGTGGGCGCGCCAGGAAACGCACATCCTGCGCACCAAGGGCTCCGCCGCGCTCGAGGAGTACGTCGGATCGTTCCAGGCCGATCCCGGCGTGGCCAATTACATGTTCGACCCGACCGGCCACGAAGTGTTCAGCCGGAACGCGTCGAAACCGGTGCTGGCGATGGTGGACGACCTGATGCAATCGTCCGGCTGGACGCAGCAGGTCGATCCGGCGCAGCGCATCATCGCCGAGCGCGTCCTCGACGCGAACGGCAACCCCTACATCGTCGTCGTCGATTTCCCGCAGCCGTCGGTGCTGACGGGTTCCGTGCTCGATCTCTTCGCAGCCGATTTCAGCGACGGCCGTCCGACCCCCGCATCGCTCGTGCGGCTGATGGCAGTCATCGGGGTCGCCGGCATCTTCTGTTTCGTGCTCGCCCGCCACATTGCGTCGCCGATCGACCGGCTGCGCTTCGCGACGAAGAAGATTGCGGACGAACAGCTGCAGACGCGCATCGATCGCGACGTGCTCAACCGCGGCGACGAGCTCGCCGCCCTCGGTCACGACTTCAACGGCATGGCCGATCGCATCGAGCATCTGGTCACCGCGCAGCGTCACCTGCTCTCCGACGTGTCGCATGCCCTCCGCTCGCCGCTCGCGCGGCTGAATGTCGCGCTCGGGCTGGCGCGCCGCCACAGCGCGCCGGGCATCAAGGAGCATCTCGACCGCATCGAGCTCGAAACCGAGCGGCTCAACACGCTGATTGGTCAGCTGCTGACGATGGCGCGCGTGGACAGCGGCGTCGGCCTCGAGCGCCGCACGGTCTTCGACCTGGCGACGATCGTCGACGAAGTGGCCATGGATGCCGATTACGAAGCGCGCGGGCGCCGCTGCGTCGTCGAGGTGACGGGCGCGCGGCAATGCCTGGTGTCCGGCTCGCCGGACATGATTCGCGGCGCCATCGAAAACGTCGTGCGCAACGCCGTGCGTCACACCGCCGAGGGCACGTGTGTCGAGGTGTCGCTCGAGCGGCACGAGCACGCCCGCCCCGGGACCACGGTGGTCATGGTTCGCGACCACGGGCCCGGCGTGCCGGATAAAATTGTGTCGAGCCTGTTCGTCCCGTTCTATCGCGGGCCGCACGCCGACAACAACCAGAACGGCACCGGGCTTGGTCTCGCGATCACGCGCCGGATTTTCGAAGTACATGGAGGGACAGCGACGGCCGCCAACGCCGATGGTGGCGGCTTCGTCGTCTCGCTCGTGCTGCCGCTGCACGCGCAGGGCAGCATCGATCAGTCACAGGCCGCGCGGCCAACCACCGAGGAGCAAGGGAATGCTATTTCCGCGGCGTAATCGCTTCGTGAGGGCGATACGCCTCTCGTTCACCACTACGGCGGTCGCCGCGCTGCTGGCGGCCGGCTGCTCGAAAGCGTCGTCGCCCGTGCAGGCCGCGCGCGCGTCCGCTGATGACAACGCCGTGCTCGTCACGGTTGCCCCCGTCGTGCAGAAACCGATGCCGCTCGAAATCCGCGTCATCGGCACCGCCGAAGCGGAATCGACCGTCGCCGTCCATGCGCAGATTACCGGTGCCATCACCTCCGTGAATTTCAAGGAGGGAGATGACGTGTCCGAGGGTCAGGTGCTGTTCACGCTGGATCGTCGTCCGCTCGAGGCAACGCTGCAGCAGGTGCAGGCCAACCTCGCGCGCGACACTGCGCAGGCCGAGGATGCGCGGACGCAGTCGGCGCGCTACCAGACGCTGGCGGGCCGCGGCCTCGTCTCCGGCCAGGAGATGCAGGCGAAGTCCACCGCCGCGGCGGCGCTCGAGGCGACGCTCGAAGCGGATCGCGCGGCGCTCGAAAACGCAAAGGTGCAGCTCGAATACGCGACGATCAAGGCGCCCATCACCGGCCGCACGGGCGCGTTGATCGTTCATCCCGGCAACCTGGTGCGCGCCAACGACGCCACCGCGCTCGTCGTCATCAACCGCATCGCGCCAATCAACGTGTCGTTCGGCATTCCGGAAGGTCAGCTGCCTGCCTTCAAGCGGTTCCTCGCCGAGCGCTCGCTGCGCGTCGAGGCGAACGCGCCGGCTGAAACGATCCCGTCGATGGGCAACATCACGTTCATCGACAACGCGGTCGATCCGACGACAGGCACGATCAAGATCAAAGGATCGTTTCCGAACCAGGACCGCCGGCTGTGGCCCGGTCAATTCGTGAACGTCGTCGTCACGCTGAAGACCGAGCCGGCGGCCGTCGTGGTGCCCACCGCCGCGATCCAGGCGGGCCAGCAGGGTGACTTCGCCTTCGTCGTCAAGGCGGATCAGACCGTTGATCTCCGGACGGTGACGATCGATCGCACGGCCGGAGCCGAAAGCATCGTCAAGGATGGGTTGAAACCGGGGGAAACCGTGATTACCGACGGTCAGCTGCGGCTCATTGCCGGCAGCCGCGTCAAGGTGAAGTCCGACGCGACGCAGCCCGACGGCTCTCAGGTAGCAACACGATGAATCTCTCCGCCCTGTTCATCAAGCGTCCGATCGCCACCACGCTCGTCGTGCTCGGCATGATGGTATTCGGCGTGATGTCGTACCGCCTGCTGCCGGTGAGCGACTTGCCGACCATCGACTTCCCGACCATCCGCGTGCAGGCGAACCTGCCGGGCGCGAGTCCGGAGACGATGGCCGCAGCCGTCGCGCTGCCGCTGGAGAAACAGTTCGCCACCATTCCCGGTCTCGACTCGATCAACTCGACGAGCTCGCTCGGCAATACGAACATCGTCCTGCAGTTCAACCTGAGTCGGAACATCGACGCGGCCGCCGCCGACGTGCAGTCGATGATCGCGCGGACGACGCGGCAGCTGCCGGCGCAGATGCCCGCGCCGCCGTCGTACCAGAAGGTCAATCCCGGTGACGATGCGGTGATGCAGCTCGTGCTGTATTCGTCGACGCTGCCCGCGTCACAGGTGGACGAATACGCCGAATCGACCATTGCGCAGCGCATCTCGACGGTGCCCGGCGTCGCGCAGGTGCAGGTCGGCGGCTCCGCGAAGTACGCGGTGCGCATCGACCTCGACCCGCGCAACCTGTCGGCGCACGGCATCGGCATCGACGAAGCGGCGAACGCGATCCAGTCGGCCAACGTCAACCTGCCGACCGGCACCATCTACGGCGCGGATCACACCTACACCATTCTGGCCAACGGCCAGCTGCTGCGCGCGAACGAGTACGCCTCGACGATCGTCGCGTATCGCAACGGCAATCCGGTTCGGCTCGACGCCATCGCGCACGTCTACGATGGCATCGAGAACGACAAGTCGCCGTTCTGGTTCAATGGCCAGCGGGCGATCTCGCTGTCGGTGCAGAAGCAGCCGGGCACCAACGTCGTTGCGGTCGTCGATGCGGTGAAGGCCCTGCTGCCGGAGTTCCGCGCGCAGCTGCCGCCGTCGATCACGCTCGACATCAGGAGCGACCGGTCGATTGCCATCCGCGAGTCGGTGCAGGACATCAAGAAGACGCTGCTGCTGACCATCGGCCTGGCCATCCTCGTCATCTTCCTGTTCCTCCGCAACATCTCCGCCACGGTCATCCCGAGCCTCACGCTGCCGGTGTCGCTGGTGGCGACCTTCGCGGTGATGTACGAGCTGAATTACAGCCTCGACAACCTGTCGCTGCTCGCGCTCATCCTCTCGGTCGCCTTCATCGTCGACAACACCATCGTCATCCTCGAGAACATCGTCCGCCACATGGAGATGGGCAAGGGGCCGATGCGTGCGGCGATGGAAGGCTCGAAGGAGATCGCCTTCACGATTGTCTCGATGACCGTCGCGCTCGTCGCCGTGTTCATCCCGGTGCTCTTCATGGGCGGCATCGTCGGCCGCCTGCTGAACGAGTTCGCGGTGACGATTGCGGTTGCGATCCTGGTCTCCGGGTTCGTGTCGATCAGCCTGACGCCGATGCTGTGCAGCCGCTTCCTGACACCGCCCGAAGAGCAGCATCACGGCTGGTTCTACAACTCGACCGAGCGGATGTTCGACGCGTGGCGGCGGCTCTACGACGTCACCTTGCGCCAGAGTCTCCGCTTCCACGCGGTGACGATGGCCATCTCCATCGTGCTCATCGGCGCGACCGCGTACCTGTTCACGCTCATTCCGAAGGGCTTCCTGCCGAACGAGGACGTGGGGCGCATCAACGTGTCGACCGAGGCCATCCAGGGCATCGGCTTCGACGACATGGTGCGCAAGGAGCAGCAGATCGCCGAGATCATCGGCCACAACCAGAGCATCGCCGGCCTCTCGAACTTCGTCTTCGGCAACCGCGGCAACGTCAACATCGACCTGAAACCTCGCGATGAGCGGATGCAGACCGCCGAGGAGGTCATCGCGGCGCTGCGCCCGCTGGTCACGGGAGTGCCCGGCCTGCGCGTCTTCATCAACATGCCGCAGCCGATCAACCTTGGCGGGCAGCAGGGCGCGCGCAGTCCGTATCAGTTCACGCTGCAGGACACGGACACCACCGAGCTCTACAAGTGGGCGCCGATCCTGGAAGACAAGATCCGGCAGATTCCCGGGCTCGAGGACGTGAGCAGCGACCTGCAGGTGAAGAACCCGCAGATTCGCGTTGACATGAACCGCGACAAGATTTCGGCGCTGGGCCTCACCGTCAACCAGGTGGAGACCGCGCTGAACAACGCCTACGGCACGCGTCAGGTGTCGCAGATCTACGCGCCGAACAATCAGTATCAAGTGGTGATGCAGGTGGCGCCGGAGTTCCAGCGCGACCCGGCGGCGCTCTCGATGCTTTACGTGCGCGCGGCCGGCGGACGGCTGGTCCCGCTCGACACCCTGGCGACGGTTTCAACGGACGTCGGGCCGCTCAACGTCGCGCACACCGGGCAGCTGCCCTCGGTCACGATCTCGTTCAACCTGAAGCCGGGCGTTGCGCTCGGCGATGCGGTCAACGAGATTCAGAACGTCTCCGACTCGACGCTGCCCTCGATCATCACGACGAGCTTCCAGGGCGCGGCGCAGGCGTTCCAGGATTCGCTGCGCGGCCTCGGCCTGATTCTCCTGATGGCGATCGTCGTCATCTACATCGTGCTCGGCGTGCTCTACGAGAGCTTCACGCATCCGCTGACGATTCTCTCGGGTCTGCCCGCCGCGGGCTTCGGCGCGCTGCTGACGCTGCTCCTCTTCAAGTCCGAGCTGAGCCTGTATGCATTCGTCGGCGTCATCATGCTCATCGGCCTCGTCAAGAAGAACGGCATCATGATGGTGGACTTCGCCGTCGCCGCGCAGCGCGAGCGCGGCCTGTCGGCGCGTGACGCGATCCACGAAGCCTGTCTCGTCCGCTTCCGCCCGATCATGATGACGACGATGGCGGCACTGGTCGGCACGCTGCCGATTGCGCTCGGTCTCGGCGCGGGCGCCGAGTCGCGCCGCCCGCTGGGGCTGGCAGTCGTCGGCGGCCTGATCGTCTCGCAGCTGCTGACGCTCTACATCACGCCCGTCTATTACGTGTATATCGAGAACGCGCGGCTGTGGGTGACGCGGCGCCGGCCGAGGCGAGTTCGCGCCAACGCGGAGGAACCTGGCAGAGCGCCGGCCGTTGCGATGGAGGCCGACGCTACGTAGAGCGCGCGCTCCTACATGTGTGGGGTCCGGCTTTAGCCGGACCTGCCTTCACCCTTCACTGACGGCCTTCGTCTCGTCATCACATATCCTCAGCTGCGCCCTACGCCAAAGCTAAGGAGGAGGACGAACCGTTATCGATGAGCAAGCCCATCGAGCGTATCCGTGCGAAAGTCACACGGGCCAAACAGCACGTCCGAGAGTTCCAGCTGGCTCTCGCTACCTTCTACAAAACTCGCCCCTATGAAGTCGGCGTGAAGATAGACGCGGAAACCGGACAGCGTATCTACTACGTCTCGAAAGTCGACTCCATTCCAGACCCGCTCGAGGCAATCGCCGCCGACATAATCCAGAACCTGAGAACTCCGCTCGACCACATCGCGTACCAACTGGTGCTCGATGCCCGCGGCGGCACCAAGCCTGATTGGAAGGTGTACTACCCGATCAGCAAGACAGCGTCTGATTACCATGCCACGCGAAAAGGACAGATAAAGGGCGTTCGACAAGAGGTTATAGATGCAATTGCTGCAACCGAGCCGTACGAGGGCGGGAAGGGTCACGCACTCTGGCAATTGAACGAGTTGAACAAGCCCGACAAACACGAACTGCTGATCGCAGCGGGAAACTTCTTCGGCGGCGTCAGCGTCGACGCGCTTGTCGGGCCGCACATGCGTAACTCCACCTTCCCCAAACACGTCCTTGACGCCATGTCCACCGCCACCAAGACGCTGTTCATCAGAGAGAAACAAGTCAGGCCGGTGCAGGTAGGCGACGAACTCATGACTGAGCGTCCGCCCCTTCCAGCCGAAGTGGCAGATGCGTCGGCATTCGCCTTCCACGTATCGTTCGACGCTCCTGGGATCATCGAACCTGAACCGGCGCTCAAGACGGTCCAAGACCTGGCGAATCTGGTCGACAACATCGTGGCCGCCCTCGGCAAGTTTCTGCCGTAAGTCCAAAGGGCAGCTGTCACGTTTCTCTATGTTTGCGGGCCGGAACATCTCCGGCTTAGCGGCAACTCGGTAAGTAGTCGGCCAGTCCGATTGGTTAGTGAAGTATTCGGAAAACGGGAACGCTTCTAATTAAGATGCAGCAGCACCTGAGAACCTGCGCACCGGCGAACTTCGAACCGGCGAACCTCACTGAGTTCTGAAGGCGGCCGCGTCCGGATAGCCGGTCGCGTCCGCCAGTTCTGCCAGCGTCAACACCTGGCCGACGAAGCGGCGGCTCCCGATGACCCACGTGGGGTACGTCTGCACGCCCGCGATGTCGCATGAGGGCGCCTGCGGCGCGTTGGGTCCGCCGATCCCGCATTCGACGTAGGGCAACCGCTTTGCCGACGCGCCGAAGAGCCGCTTCTGTTCCTGACAGTGTGGACACCACGACGCGCCGTAAAAGAGCGCGCCTTTGTCGGCAAGGTGCTCCGCCAGCGCGCGCACCTTCGGATCTTCAGGACCGGTCGGTTCCTCCTGTGGACGGATGTTCCCGCCGTGAATGATGAGGATCACCACCGCGGCCAGCGCGACGGGGCCGGCGGCTGACCACAGCCACGAGCGGCTTGCCATTTCGGCGGGACGCTGCGTGACGATGAGCGCGAGCGTCGCTGACATGAGCGCGAGCGACGTCAGGCAGTACGGGCACGCCGACTGAAGGATCGTCAGCGAGACGGTCGTCAGGTAGACGCTGTAGCACACACCGATGAGAGCGATCGTCCACGCCCACGACCACTGCCGGTCCGCGCGCCGCACGAAGGCGACGCCCGCCAGGCCGGCGTAGGCAACGAACCCCCACAGCGAGGTCGGCAGACCGAGCAGCGTTCCCCAGCGGCTCGTAAGGACGATGTCGCATCCTCCACCGACCGCGCATCCCTGCACCGCGCTGTCGGTGAACTTCGCCCACGTGAGGTAGGCGGTCAGCACCATGCCGAGGATGCTGAGCGCGAGGAGCGGCCAGTTTGGAGTTGCGCGAAGCGTGTGGGGAGCCGGCGCGCTCGTCGCGCGCCGGCTCTTGGTCTTTCTGCTCGCCAATGCGGTGGGCTACTTCGTACCGCGCGGCGTCGTCTTCGGCGTCTCGACGTAGGCCACGCGGTTGACGCCGCTCTCGGCCATCGCGATGTCGCCGTTGCGGAAGACGCTCATGTTACGGACGACGCCGCCGCCACCGGGGATGATCCAGCTCTGGAACTTCTCGGTCTTCGGATCGAACCGCACGAGCGTGTTCGGCCGGATTGCCGACTCGTTGTACCAGATGATGCCGTTCACCTGGACGATGCCGTACGGCTGCGACTTCGGACCGCTCGGCGACGGCCATTCCTTCGTTGCCTTGGTCTTCGTGTTGTACATCCCGAGGTAGCCGCGCGAGTAGTCGGCATAGTAAACGACGTCGTCCGCGGTGATCGTCAGGCGGCGCGGGCGCGAATCCTTGTTCGGCAGCTCGTATTCGGTGATCGCCATCGTATCGAGGTCGAATTTCGCGAGGCGGTTCGCGCCGAACTCGCAGATGAACGGGCTGCCGTCCGACATCATTACCATGCCGTAGGGCTGCGACCGCGGCTGCGGCAGCGTCACGAGCTTGATCTCGCCGGTCTGCGGATTCATGCGGCCGACCATGTTCGAGTTCTGCAGCGTGAACCAGAGCATCCCCTTCTTGTCGAAGAGCGGCGTGTGCGGATCCTTCGCGTTCGGATCGGGCATCTTGAATTCCTTGACCTCGCCGGTCTTCGGATTCAGCCTGCCGATCAGCCCGCCGAAATTGCCGGCGAACCAGATGTTCCCGTCCTTGTCCATCGTCAGCCCGTGCGGGCCGGTCCGCTTCGTCGGCAGCGGATATTCCTTGATCGCACCGGTCTTCGGATCGACGTGGCCGATCACGTCGGCCCACATGCCGGCCCAGTAGATCGTCCCGTCAGGCGCGGCGTAGGGATCGTGCGGGCGCGAGCCGAGCGTCGGCGCCACCCATTCCTTGATGTTGACCTTCAGGTCGCCGGGGACGACGACCGTCTTCGGACGATCCGGCTTCTCCGGGAAGTGGGTGCCGAGATAGGTCGCGATGATTTCCGCGCGGTCATCCGGCAGCTTCACCATCGAGCCGAACGTCTGCTGCCAGCCCGCCTTGGTGTCGCCCCACGAGTTCGTGATGTTGTTGATGCCGTGGCACTTCGTGCATTCCTGGGCGACGGCGTCCTTGCCCGGACCGTCGGGCAGGTCGGCGGCGCCGCCGTTTCTCTGGCCCGCGACGGGCGCGATCGACCAGGCAAACATCACGGCCGCCGCGAATATTCCGAGCGAAATCTTCGACATGTCTCCTCCTCAGGAAGACCGTGTAGCTGAGGGATGGTACAGGAAACGGGGTTTCGCTGGGAATACCGCGCGAAACTCCCTTTCATTTACCCGTTCTCGATGTTTCTGGAGCGGTCTGCCAGTATGTCTTGATGGCCACGCACGCACATGAGCTCGTTGCATTCGGTCCCGTCGAAGACGATGCGCGCGCGCAGATCGATCGCTGTCTCGAGAAGGGCGGCGAAGAAGCGCGCGGCGTGCTCTGCGCCGATCACCACAAGGGCTACTCGATGCCCATCGGCGGCGTCCTCGCCTCGCAATCCGTCGTCATGCCCGCAGGTGTCGGCTACGACATCGCCTGCGGCAACTGCGCGGTGCGGACCAATGTGCAGGCCTCGGATCTCGATCTGACAGATGTGATGGACGAGATCTGGAAAACGATCTCGTTCGGTATGGGCCGCAAGAACGACGAGCCGATTCGCGATGCGGCGGTCTTCGACGCGATCGCGCGGAGCCCGGTCCCGGAGCAGCGGTCGCTGCTCTCGCTCGCGAAATCGCAACTGGGAACTGTCGGCAGCGGCAATCACTACGTCGATCTCCTCGAGGATCGCGGCGATGGCCGGCTCTGGGTGGGCGTGCATTTCGGCTCGCGCGGTTTCGGACACAAGACCGCATCAGGATTTCTGGCGCTGGCGGCCGGGAAGAAATGGGGCGAGCGCGTCAACGACAGCATGGATGCGCCTCCGCAGACGATTCCGCTCGGCACGCCGATGGCGGACGACTACCTCGCGGCGATGAACATCGCGGGCGAATACGCGTATGCGGGGCGCGACTGGGTCGTCAACCGCGTGCTGCGCATGCTCGGCGCGCGCGACGAGCTGCGGGTTCACAACCATCACAACTTCGCGTGGTGGGAGAAGCACGACGGCGAGCAGTGGCTCGTCGTGCGCAAGGGCGCGACGCCGGCGTTCCCGGGTCAGCTTGGCTTCGTCGGCGGATCGATGGGCGCTGATGCGGTGATCATCCGCGGGAAGGAATCGGCGCAAGCGCAGCACGCGCTCTATTCGACGGTGCATGGGGCCGGCCGCCTGATGGGACGGATGGAGGCGAAGGGCACGTGGAAGGGCGGGCGCTGCGTGAAGCCGGGGCGCGTCGACTGGCGCGCGTGGCAGGACGCGCTGAAGACGCAGGGCGTCGAGCTGCGCGGCGGCGGAGCCGATGAAGCACCCGAATGCTACAAACGGCTCTCCGACGTGCTCGCGTATCACGGCGACACGATGGACATCCTTTACACGCTGAAGCCAATCGGCGTGGCGATGGCGGGGCGCGATGAGTTCGATCCCTATAAAGATTGACGGGGTTCGGGGTTCGGGGTTCGTCAGCTTCGCGTGAAACGTGAGTATTGGAATCGTTGCGTCGCGCCCCACGGGGTCGTGTGCACGTGGGGACGCGATTCGGCCAGTGTGAACGGATCGCCGAGCTCGGTTGCGAGTGTCTGCGGTGAGTAGCGCGTCACCGGAAGTCCGCTGCACGTCGCGGGACCGTCGAGGGCGAAGGTGGCGATGATGACCGCGCCACCCGGCTTTACGTGCTCGACGAGCCGCTCCTTGTACTTCTCGCGATCGCCGGGCTCGGCGAGGAAGTGAAACACCGCGCGGTCGTGCCAGATGTCCACGTCCTTCCACGACCAGATGCCCGTCACATCGGCCTGAATCCAGGCGACGTCAGCGGCTTTGTCGCCGAGTCTCGCCTGCGCACGGAGCAGCGCGTCGCGGGCGATGTCGAGCACGCCGATGCAGGTCACGCCGCGCGCGAGCAGCGCATCGACGAGGCGCGACTCGCCGCCGCCGACGTCGAGGACACAGGCATCAGGCGGCAGACCGCCCGCCTCGATCATCTGCAGCGAGATCTCGGGCGACGACTCGAACCAGCTGACGTCGCGTTCCCCTTTCGTGGTGTAGACGTTGCTCCAGTGCTGCCGGCGATCCATTCCACTGGTATTATGATGGCATGAGAACTACCATCGATAAGGCGGGACGTGTGGTAATTCCGGCCGCGATCCGTGAGCGCGCGGGTCTCTCTCCGGGCGCGGAACTCGAGATCACGAGCGACGAGCTCGGCATCCGCCTCGAACGCGTGGCTTCGGGTCCGAAGCTGGTGAAGGTCGGCCGGCGCCTCGTCGCGCGTCCTTCGGTGCCTGCCGACAACCGTCCGGCCATCGATATCGCCGCCCTTATCGAAGAAGAGCGCAACCGCTGGCCGTAACCGTGAGCGTGTTTCTCGATACGAGCGTCATTCTGGCGGGCCTGATCGATTTCGGGCCGCAGAGCGCGCCGGCGCAATCGGTGATGCATGCCGTAGCGGAACAGAAGATTCGGCAGCCGTCGACCGCCTGGCATTGCTGCCTCGAGTTCTTTTCGGTGGGGACGAGGCTGCCGCCGGAATTCCGGGTCACCCCCGCCGACGCCTTCCGGCTGTTACAGGACGAGGTATTCGCGCGATGCGAGGTGCACGACCTGCCGCCGGCACATCGCCTCGACATGCTGCAGACCGCGGCGCGCGACCACATTGCGGGCGGCCGCATCTACGACACGCACATCGCCGAGACCGCGCGTGGGGCCGCCGCGACCGTGATCGTCACGGATAACCGTCGTCACTTCCTCTCAGCCCTGCGTTACGGGATTCGCGTCGAAACGCCGGCAGAGTTTCTGGCCGCGATGAAAACGAAACGCTAGCGTTCGAGCGTGGCAGCAACTACCGACCACCCGCCTCCAACCACCACCCAGCTCCGCAGCCTGACGAGCGAGCAGCGCCGCGCGTTCATCGCGACCTTTCTCGGCTGGACGTTCGACGGCTTCGACTTCACCGCGCTCACCTTCATCCTCGTCGACATCCAGAAGACGTTTGCCGTTGACGCGCTGCTCGCCGGCGCCCTCGGCACGGTGACGCTCGTCATGCGCCTGGTGGGCGGCGTCATCTCGGGTGCGATGGCGGATAAATGGGGCCGCAAGCTGCCGCTGATGCTCTCGATCCTGTGGCTGGCGATCTTCGCGCTGCTGAGCGGCTTCTCCACTTCTTACACGATGCTCTTCGCGCTGCGCGCGCTCTTCGGCATCGGCATGGGCGGCGTCTGGGCGGCGGGCATGCCGCTGACGCTCGAGCACTGGCCCGCGCACCTGCGCGGTACGGCATCGGGGCTGCTGCAGGGCGGGTTCGCGTGGGGTTTCATCCTCGCGGCGTTTGCGTTCCGCTTTCTCTATCCGCAGTTCGACGTGACGGTCGGCTGGCGCGTGATGCTCGGCATCGGCATCGTGCCGATTCTGCTCGTGCCCTGGATCTACGCGCGCGTGTCCGAGAGCCCGGTGTGGCGCGAGCGGCGGCGGCTCGTCGCCGCGACGGGACGCGTCGAGCGCGCGCCCTTCCTGCGCCTGTTTCAGCGCGATCTGATCGGGACGACGCTTCAGTGCGCGCTGCTGATGACGGCGTTCATGTTCTCGTATTACGCGATCACGTTCTGGTACGTGACGCTGCTGCGGGCGCGCGGCATCGAGCCGCTGTGGTACCTGGTGACGCTGAATCTCGGGCAGGCGCTCGGCAATCCTGTATGGGGCTGGATCTCCGATCGTCGTCTCGGCCGGCGCGGCGCCGTGACGCTGGCGGCTCTCCTCGGCGTCGCTGCGGTCCCGCTCTACACGCTGACGAACACCGCGAGCACGATGTGGCTCGGAGCCGTCGTGATGGGCATCTGCGGCATCGGCATCTGGGGCATGGCGCCCACGTATCTCACGGAGCGCTTCCCGACGATTGTCCGCGGCGTCGGGCCCGGGCTCGCGTATCACACGGGCGCAGCGATCGGATCGATCACGCCGGCGTTCATCGGTCTGCTGCAGCAGCGCGGCGTGCCGCTCGGCACCGCCATGGCCGTCGTGATCGCCACAGCGGGCGTCACCGTCGCCACCGTCATCTGGCTCGGTCCCGAAACGCGCGGCCGCGCATTCAGTCCCGATTGAGCCCGCGCCATCCGCGGGGACGCTCGGCCGCGTATTCAGTCCCCAGTGATTGCTGGCGGTCGTCCGGCGGCTCAACCTGCGTCGCATCCCTCAGCCGGCTCGCGCGTTGCGGTCTTGCGCTGTCGACAGCGCTCCTCACGCTCCGCGCCGCGCCCACCGCACCGCGTCATTCGGGCGCGCGGCCGCGTGTTCACGGACGGCCGACTGAAAGCAACGTGATGTGCGAAGTCTGTAAAACGAGTTCGAAGCCAGACGACCGCGCAGCTCACGGAGCTGCGCGGATAGATCGAAGCATCGCGGAGAACTCGTTTTTCCACGTTGTCGAACCGGAGGCCGGGAGTGAAGACTTGGACGCGCGCTCATTCAGTCCGAAACGGATGAAACGGATCGATGCGCTTGCCGGAGCGGCAGCGTTCGAGGATGACGGCGAGCCGTTTCGCGCGCGTGTCCTCTCGCTTCGCGCTCGTGATCCAGAACGTATAGAGGCGCTTCATCCCCGGCGGCAGTGCCTGAAAGTAGGTGTAGGCCTTCCTGTCGGCCTTCAGCGCCCGCAGTGTCTGGCCATCGAGCACCGGGTTGGCGCGTTCGTAGGAGTAACGCGCGGTCCGCTTCTCGTCGCGCGCGCTGAAGGCGGCGCTGCCGGCGCGTTTCATGCGGCCTTGCGCAGTCAGCTCCTTCGCCCGTTTGGTGTTGGCCGCGCTCCAGTAGCTGTTCTTCTTCCTGGGCGTGAACCGAATCGTGTAAACGCTGTCATTTACCCCTTGTCGGACACCGTCGATCCAGCCATAGGCTAGCGCCGCATCCAATGCGTCTCGATACGTAATGCTCGGCTTTCCCGATTTGACCTTGTAGAACCCGACGAGCAACGCGTTTGTCTTCCGATGATTGGCGGCCAGCCAGCGCTCGAACTCGCGCGCGGTTTTGAAGAACGTCGGCTTCACGCGGATATGCTAATGGGATTCAAGGAGATCACATGTCCCGTTCATTGAAGGGCGCTCGTGTGCTGGTGTTGGGTGGAACATCCGGCATTGGACTGGCCGCCGCGCAGGCTGCGGCGGCGCAGGGCGCGAAGGTCACCGTCGCGTCGCGCTCCGGCGACAAGGTGAGTGCCGCCGTAGCGAAGGTTGGCAGCGGCGCCACCGGCGAGCCGCTCGACACCACCAACGACGCCGCGCTCGAAGCCTTCTTCTCCAAGCATCCCGAATGGGATCACATCGTGGTCTCGGTGTCGGCCGGACGGTCCGCGGGCATTCATGACATGACCGTGCAGGAAGCCTACGGCAACATGAACGCGAAGTTCTGGAGCGCCTACAAGGCGGCGAAGCTCGCGAAGATAACGCCTGAAGGATCGCTGACGCTCGTGTCGGGGTATCTCAGTCAGCGGCCGAACAAGGACGCGCTGCTGCAGGGGTGCATCAACGCCGCGCTCGAAAGCCTTGGCCGCGGCCTCGCGCTCGCCCTCGCGCCCGTGCGCGTCAACACCATCTCGCCGGGATTGATCGACACGCCGATCCGCGCATCGATGCCGGCGGACAAGAAGGAGGCGATGCTCGAGCGCGCAGCGGCGACGCTGCCGGCCAGACGCGTCGGTCAGGCGGAAGACGTCGCCGCGGCGATACTAATGGTGATGACGAATCCGTTCACCACCGGCAGCACGATGTTCATCGATGGCGGAGGGATGATCTCGTAGTGCAGTCCGAACCACCAACGGCCGCACCGCGGCCATGAGTGCGAGCACGAGCCCGAACGTGCAGACAATGGCGGCGCCGGTCGGCAGGTCGAACTGCACCGAGAAGTACATCCCGAGCATCGACACGACGACGCCCATCACCCACCCAATCGCGAGCCGCGGACCGATGCGCGACGCGTACAACATGCCGCCAATCGACGGGACGATCAGGTAACAGAAGACGAGCAGCACGCCGGCGATCGCGACCGAGCGCGTCACGACGAGGCCGAACGAGGCGTAGAACAGAAAATCCCAGAAGCGCACGGAGATGCCGCGTGCCGACACCGCGTCGGGGTCCATCGAGATCTCGAGAAAGCGATGGCGGAAGATGTAGTGAAACAGCCCGATGATGACGTAGATGCCACCGGTCAGCGCCACCTCGGTCCACTGCACGGAGAGGATGTTGCCGACCAGCATGCTCTGCAGGTGCTCGGCCTCGCCGGTGGCCTTGCTCAGCGTGAGGATGACGGCCGCCGACGCCACGGCGTACGAGATGCCGATGATCGCCTCCTGCGGAATCTTCGCTTCCTTCCCCTTCACCATCGCGAAGATGAACGCGCCGATCAGCGTGAACGCGAGACTCATCCAGTAGATGACCGTGTCGTGCGGGTCGTACCCGCGCCACACGGCGATGGCCGCGCCGAGCGACGCGATCTGCGCGAGCGAGAGGTCGACGAAGATGACCCCGCGCTCGACAACGTGCAGCCCGAGGTAGGCATGAATGCCGGCGATGATCAGGCTCGCGGCAATCGCCGGCGCCAGGAACAGAAAAATCGTCCAGTCCACAACGCCTACTTTCCGGTGATCGCCTTGAGCGCGGCGGCGATCTGATTGACGTCGTACTCGAACAGCTGGATGTAGTCGGTCGCCTGCTTCGTGCCGCCGACCGACGGCGCCAGGACGAGCACGGTGCCCCCGACCTGCGAGGCAATCGCCTGCGGCGTCTTCAGGTCGAAGTACGGCTCGACGATGATCAGCTTCGCCCCCTGCGCCTTCATCGCCTGAATCACTTCGATCGTATGCTGCGGCGTCGGTGGAATGCCCGGCAGCGGCTCGACGTAGCCAATCACATCAAGTCCCCAGCGCTCGGTGAAATTCGGCCACGAGCGATGGAACGTGACGATCTTGGTGCCCTTGTACGGCGCCAGCACCGCGTCCCATTTCTTCTCCGCCGCCGCCAGGCGCATGTCGAAGTCGGTGTAGCGCTGCGCGAAATAGGCGGCGTTGGCCGGCTGCAGCGCGCTCAGCTTGTCGCGGATCGCCTGCGCGATGCGGCGGCCGTTGCCCGGTTCGAGCCAGTAGTGCGGGTTGCCCGCCGGATGGACGTCGCCCATCGCGCGCGTGATCTGCCCGGTGGGAATCTCCAGGATCTTCACGTTGAGCGACGCGTCGAGGTAGCCGTTGGCGCCAGGCTGTATCTTGCTGTTGCGGCTGCTGCTGAGCAGCGGCGGTAGCCATCCGATCTCCAGCTCGCGGCCGACGACAATCAGCAGGTCGGCCTTGCTGACCGCGAGGATGAAACTCGGCTTCGGATCGACGAAGTGCGGATCCTGGTAGCCCTTCGCCAGCGGCGTCACGTTGATCTTGTCGCCGCCGACCTGCCGCGCCAGATCGCCGAGGTCCTCCGTCGTCGTGACGACGTTCAACTTCGACTGCGCGAATGCATTGAGCGGCAGTGCGAGCAGGCACGCGAGGAACAATTTGAGACTTCTCATAGTCAAACCTCAGAACGGATGCGCGCCGTGCGCGCCGATGGAAAACTGGAATTGGAACAGCAACTCGTTGGCCGCGGGACCGTCGGCGTAATCGGTGTGCCGGTACTGTCCGCGCACCTGGCTGAATTCGCTTGGCCAGTAGGTCAGCACCGCCGAGCCGCCCTTGTCCACCAGTGACGCGTCGAACGCCCGCCCTGCGCGGTCGTACCGCCCGCCGATGAACCACCGCCGTGCGAACTGGTAGTCGCCAGAGACGTAATACCCCATCGTGTCCTGCCGCCCGCCGATCTGCTCGCGCTTGCTCCACACGACTTCGCTGCGGCCGACGAACTGGTGGTAGATCGCGCGCGTCAACGGACGCCAACGCAGCGTTGCATCGGCGCCGAACAGCTGCGTGGTGAATCGGCTGAGATCGAAGCTCGGTGGCGCCGCGATTGGGCCCAGACCCTGCGGCAGGTCGCCGGTATGTCCGTACGAATAGGACGCGCCGAGATCGATGTTGGTCGATTCGCTGATGTCCTGATAGCCGCGCAGGTGGCCGACGTAGCTGAGGTCGCCGCGTTTGCGCGACCTGAAGAGCGATTCGCCCGAATCGCCGCGGAACACCTGCCCCGTCGCCTCGAGGAAGAGCGAGCCCGCCGGAATCAGGCGCGCCACCGAGATGCCGGCATCGTCGATGCCGTCTTCTCCTCCAACGAGGTTCATGTTCACCAGCGGACGATCGGTCCAGGGCAGCACGTGGTTGTGCAGCGAGTTCACCTTGCCGAAGGCCGCGCGCATCTTGCCGACGCGCATCTGGAATTTGCCGGGCAGCTCGGTGAGCGTGAGGAACCCTTCTTCGAGATCGACGCCTTCCTCACCGAACGAGATGAAGAAATCCGCACGCGCATAGGGATCTACTACCGCCTGAAACGACGCTTCCGATTCGTGCATCTCGAGCGCGGGGTTCGGATTGACCGTGTTACGGCCCGCCGCGCCGAGGAAGTCGCCAATCACCGCCATGTCGGGGTTGAACACTTTCGCGTTGCTGAGTGCTGCGCCCTGGCCGACCTCTGGAACGGGTGCGGGCGGCGGCGCCGGCGGGGCGGCGGCCTCCGGCGCCGGTGGGGGTGGGGCTGGTGAGGGCTGACCACCCTGCAGCGTCGCCAGCTGCGCTTCGAGCGCGCTGAGACGCTGATTGAACTCCTGTCGCAGTTGATCGATCTGCTGCTGGATCTGCTGTGCCTGGCCGGCGGCCTGCGCCGCCGCGTCGCGTGGCAACGCGACGAGCATGGCGGCGAGAAGCGCCGCACACGCCAACGGAATCGCTCGCATAACTCCCTCCTCGAAGGTGGTTCGCTGGTTCGACCGTTCGATGGTTCGGAGGTTCGGGTGTCGCTGTCCGTGGCGTGGCGTTCGGGCCTGCGAACCGCGAACGTCGAACCAGCGAACCGCGAACCCTATGCGAGAGGAGGCGCGCGCGCCGGACGGTTGGACGCGAGATTGACGTGCGCCGCGGTCGTCGAGTCGATGGCGACCAGGCGCGCGTCGACGGCCGGAGCCGCGAAGCGCACCGCGGCGGAGACCGCGCGCAGCGATTGCAGCGTGTGACAGAGGACGCAGTGCTGTGAATCAGGGAGAGCCGCACCCGCCGCGCCGATCCGATGCGCGTCGGGATCGTGGGCGACGACCGCCGGGTTACAGATCGTGTCGTCGAGCTCGTCGTGCAGCAGCAGCGATACCGTCACCGGCATCATCGCGGCGAGCGAGATGAGAGCGGCGAACGGCGCGAGACGAGCGCGCCGGAGGGCGCGAATCATCATTGGAAGGATAACAGAACGTGCCGCGCGCACGCTCCGGCGTGCGTGACCGCCCACCGCACGGCAATCAATTTGGAACACCCGGCGAAAAGCGGCGGAAATCGTTAACCTTTTGCCGTCGTGCTGGTGGCATCCCGGCTGCTATAGCCATGACCGTATGGTTCCGATCTCCAGAGGTAAGCAAGTTGCCGGCATTGCCGGTGCGGTCGTCGTCGGCTACACCCTGTCGTGGCTGCTGACGCCGGCCCCTTTTACCGGCCCCGTCGACCACTTCGGGTCCACCTTCGGACCGCTGGTGGCGCCCGTCATCGTCTCGCCTGCCGTCCCACGCGGCAACAGCATCGACGCCTCTCAATCGCAGATTTCCTCGCCGAAGGCCCTGCAGCGCGACGCGTACGAACCGATATAGGTGAGTGATCGAGGCCTTAATGGTATTCACTGTTCTCGCAGGATTCGTCGTCGCGCTGGTCGCGAGCCGCTACTTTGGAGATGCCGATTCGCGCGTCAGCCCCGGGCTGTCGAGTTCACGGGTCTTCAGGCCGTAGACGCCGGTCCTCATCACACCTGCTCGATATCGTGCAGCCGGCTGACGTCCACTGACAGCAGGCGGGCTGCCGACTGACCGCGGAAAATCGACTGAAACCGCGCATTCCAGATGATTTCGTCGCCACGGTATGACGTGCGCGCATGCACGGTCTGCTCGTACGTTTCATCCACACCGGTGAGCAGCACGAGGATCTCCGCCTGCTCCGCGATCAGTTCGTCGCGCGTCTTGCCATGCAGCGGACTCTGCTCGTCGATCGGATGCACGATGGTCCACGTCAGCGGGAAGAACGTCACCTTGTTGCGCTCGAGCGGCAGCAGCCGGTAGCGGCGCACGAGCTCGCCGGCGCGATTGGTTTCAAACGACGTGTAGAGCACCTGCGCCTCGAGCTCGATGATCTCGTTGCGCCGCCGCTGATTCGCAATCCGGAACTCGAGCGCCTGCATGTCCGCGTAGGGCGCCACGATCGCATGCCTGCTGAACGCGATCGCCGCGGTCGGCCGCGCGAAGCGCGCGAAGAGCAGTCCCGTCGCCAGCGCCTGATACATCAGGCCGACCAATGCCTCGACGGTGACGAGCATGTTCGCGGCAAATCCGTTCGGCCCGATCTGTCCATAGCCGATGGTCGCGAACGTCTGGATGCTGAAGAAGAACGCCTGGCTGAAACGTCCGCCGAGCATATGCGCGGCGGGGCCGGCGAGCGCGTCCGGTCCGCACAGGACGAACAACACCGCAAAAAAGAGATTCAGCACCGCATACGCGAGCGCGACGAGGCCGAGGAAGCCCGCCCACGAAATGGTCACCAGCTGGTGATACGGCGCCAGCGTGGCGAGCAGACCGAGCCCTTCGCGGACGACGTTGAACGAGCCGTCACGATTGAGCAGCCGCTGCCGGCTCTGGCGGCTGACGATCGAGCCGAAGCCCAGGTCGCGGTCGCGCACCTCCGCGTCCGCGGCGATGCGGCCGGCGAGCGGGCTCGGGTCGAAGACGGGACTCACGTTTTTGTCGCGGCGGTTCTCGAAACGATGCACGCGTGTCCGAATCGAGACGCGCGAAACATGCACCGCGCGCCCTCCTCACAATGACGCGCGCGAAAATATTCGGGATTCGGCGGACGCGATGCCGGCGGCTGTGCTGGCGCGCTTGTTGCTCCTTGAGCGCTCATGGAGTTCCATAGCCTCGTCCTTTCCAGCACAGTGGGATCCGAAGCTTGGAATTCACGTGACTTGAAGTCGCGGC